>ERZ773035.845-NODE-845-length-23546-cov-18.173769_pt1 | contig 23546 bp, 18 predicted proteins | sample MGYA00511487_ERZ773035 | MGnify/ENA primary metagenome ERZ773035 (study PRJEB29015, sample SAMEA2737985) | human oral metagenome | biome: human oral; feature: human-associated habitat; material: dental | place: China | collected 2024 ...
CCAAATAAGCTTCGTTCTTTGTCTCGTAACGGCCATAAGTAACTTTCACGTCCTTATCATCAACCAACACTTCGGTCTTATCGTAGCCCTTATCCTTCAACATTTGGGCATAACGGTTGGCGTTGCGTTTTGTTATTTTGCTAGCCAGAACCAAACAATAAAACGTCTGGTTGGCGTGTTTGGCCTCGGTTGGCTTGGCCTGTTCGCACTTTGGTACCGTTTGTTTAGCAACAGAAGTCGCAGGCGCCTTTATCTCGGCTATACTCTCTGTGCCCTTTATCATCTCTTTGGGCATCACAGATGTTAGCAGACCTGTATCTACCACGCTATGCGACACAGTGTTCACTTCGCCCTCGGTGACGGTAGATGGGAAAAGCAAGAAAGCAACGACAGCCACACAAACGGCAACTGCGTTTCGAACCCAAGCAACGAGAATGATAAGGTCGCTATTGTTGGGTTCATCGTCGTTATCCTCTTCCGCATCGCCGTTGGAAAGCGACTTAGCCGCTTCGTCCATTTCTAACAGAATGGGCTTAGACTCGCGTTGTTGAACTCTTGCCGTTTCGATGTCTTGCACATTGCCGACTGATTCAACAGCAGGAACTTCGCTGAAAGCATCCTGAACAGAAAGGCGAATAATATCAATAGAACCTAAGCCATAAAGCGTTGGCGTGAGGATGCCCGACTCGCAAGGTTCAAAAGTGTACGTGCCATTATCTGCATAATAAAGCACGCCAAGGTCGTTCAACTCGTAATACCCCTCGTTGTGCAGGTGTTGGCGCATCTCTTCAACCTCGCTCGCAATACGTGTTAAGGCCTCAGGATAGCTCAAATCGTAGGCTTCAACATACGATTGAGCAAGCAAAGAATCGTTCAAACGGAGTTGGCGATTGAACCCAAGCGTTCTCGTCGGCGGCAGAAATGTATGGTCGCCGTCGTCGTACCTAGCCTCAACATGGTGCGCCATAAATCCCCCAAAGTCGGGAATGATGACGCAGTCGTTATCCAGCAGTAAGATTTCGATATGTCTATGTAGTTCAATCACGAATGCAAAGTTACGATTTTTCCCCCATAGTTCAAACGCATAAAGTTATATTTTGGATAATATTTTACTGAAATATAATGATAATTTAACTCTATTACATCCAAAAATCTGTAAACGAATTTCGCCAAGCTTTACGCTAACTACTCACAACCAAGCATCTACCACTCCTTACAACCAACACTACATCCATAACAATAAGCAATGCGCCCTATTCCTTTTACTCAATATTTATGCGTACCACATAAAGAACGGCGTGCCATTTATCAGCAAAACATGCTATTATAAAAGACTTTTATAACAATCCGCATCTACTCCGCAACAGGTTTATCACATAGATATTCACCCCCTTATTAAACGTTTATCTTCTGTGTTCTACCCTCCATTCAAGCAAAAGCCCTCTCCATTTCACACTTCCAAAATTGCTACAAAGGTACTAAACAGCACTAAACGCGCGTAAACATTTATTACCATATTATATGATGTGCGATGACAAGAAATAACAAATCGAGCCAAGACTTGCTGCTGACGTAACGAAAAGGGCTACAACCACGGTGCCAACAAGTGGGCAAACCAGCCAACGAACTTCTGCCAAGGGGTTCTAAACTTGTTCCACGATTCGGGCGTCAGCTTAAAGCAGTCGGCTTTGTCCTTATCAAACAGGTCAGACAGCTGTTGCGCTGTCTCCTTATCCACAATAACGGCATTCTCTTCGTAATCAAAACGCAGGCTGCGCGCATTAAGGTTGGCACTGCCCACGGTACAAAACTTACCATCAACCATAATCACCTTGGTATGATGAAAGCCCGGCTCGTACATCCAAACCGTTACACCACGTTTCATTAGCTTATGAACATTGTAGAAAACGCAATCGGGCGTTAAAGGTATATCACTGTGGGTAGATACCATTATCTCTACTTTCACGCCACGCTTAACTGCGTTGCGCAACGCTTTCTTCAACGCCCTATTCAACGTGAGGTAAGGGTTGATGAGCTTAATGCTATCCTGGCTATCATTGATAGCCTTGGTATAAAAACTACGGATAATCTTATTTGATATGCGTGGTTCGCGGTTTATGATGCCCACCATCTTCTTTCCTGCCGATTGACAAGTGTCGGGCTTTAAGTTATCAAAGTAACCAAGGTCATCGTTTCCGCGGTAATATTCCGCCCCATGTACGTTCTGTTTAGCCACCTTATTCCACATTTTCAAGAAGATAGCCTGCAAGGTATTCACCTCCTGTCCCTCAATTCGGCAGTGCATATCGCGCCAACTCCCCACCACTTCTGTGCCCTTGATGTAATAGTCAGCCACATTCATACCGCCAGTATAGGCCACATTGCCGTCTACGACAACAATTTTGCGGTGGTCGCGGTGGAATACATGGTTCACCCAGGGAAACTGAACAGGGTCGAACTCAAAGATTTCGATGCCCCTTTCGCGCAGGGTGCGCAGGTGTTTCTTCTTCAATGGGCGGTTGTTCGAGTCGTTTCCAAATCCGTCGAACAAGGCGCGTACCTGCACACCTTCGCTTGCCTTCTCTTCAAGCAGCTCGAAAAGGCGGTCGGCAATGGAGTCGTTTCTAAAATTAAAGTATTCTAAATGTACGCTATGTCGCGCCCTTGATATGGCCGAAAACATGTCGTCGAACTTCTCCTGCCCCGTGGTGAGCAGCACCACCGAGTTGTTATGGGAGAACTTAACCCCCTCGTCGCGCATCTGTTGCACGATAAGCGAGTCGCTGCCTTGCGACAAGGCAGCCAACGATATAAGGAGCGATAAAAGGAGCGAGCGTATTCTCGATGGTTCAATCATAATTCGTTAAGTGTTGCAGAGACCTTACAGCATGCATCGGTAATGGTCTACAATGCCAACAAGCCTTTCATTTTCATCTGCCACGAGTACCGTGTGTATTTTATATTTTTGCATTATCTGTTGTATATCGGCGATCTTTGTCGTTGGCAACACAATTTTAGGATTGGTGGTCATGATGTCGTTAACAGTCTTATTAAAGAACTCGGCCTGCCATTTTTCCATCGCCCTACGAATGTCGCCGTCGGTAATCAGCCCAACAATCTTGCCGTCTTCTACCGACACTCCAAGCCCCAGCTTACCTTTACTCACCTGTATGATGGCATCGCCAAGGTGCATTTGGCGTGGTATAACGGGCAAATCGTCTACCCGCATCACGTCGGCCGCTGTGGTAAGCAATCGTTTTCCCAGCTCTCCACCAGGATGAAACCTCGCGAAATCTGTGGGTTTGAAGTTGCGCACCTGCATCAATGCCACCGCCAAGGCATCGCCCATAGCCAATGCAGCCGTGGTACTGCTTGTGGGCGCAAGGTTTAGGGGGCACGCCTCCTTGTCTACTTTCACCGTAATATGGGCCACGCTGTATTTGGCCAGCAACGAATTGGGGTTGCGACTCATGCCGATAAGCGGCACACCACGATGCAATATGGCAGGAATAAAGCGCAACAGCTCGTCTGTTTGCCCCGAATTGCTCAGTGCCAGCACCACATCATCGGCCGTCATCACGCCTAAGTCGCCGTGATATACGTCCAATGGGTTAATAAAAAAGGCAGGAGTGCCCGTACTAGAAAGCGTTGCGGCAATCTTTGCACCGATGTTTCCGCTTTTTCCTACGCCCGTTACAATTACCTTACCTTTGCAGTTGAACATCATCTCCACGGCTTTGTCGAAATGATGGTCTAGTTGCGGAATAAGGTCGAGCAGTGCTTGCGCCTCGTCTTTCAGGCATTGCGTGGCGTATGCCCTCACATTGCTAAGCCTGTTTTCTGTCGAATCTGTTGCCAATGTAGACATAAGTGTTTCTTCTCCGTATATGTTCTCGATGAACGTATTTTTATATTAGGTTCGCAATCAAGCTTTCAAGCTTGTCTAGTTCAAGCATGTTAGGGCCATCACTCAAACCTTTGTCGGGATTGGGGTGCACCTCAAAGAAATAGCCTGTTGCGCCAAAGGCTTTTGCAGCAAGGGCCATCGGCGGCACAAATCGGCGGTCGCCACCCGTTTTTCCACCCATAGCCCCAGGCCGTTGCACGCTGTGCGTACAGTCCATGATAACCGTTGGAACAATTTCTTTCATGTCGGGGATGTTCCGAAAGTCTACAACAAGGTTGTTATAGCCAAAGGTATTGCCGCGTTCGGTGAGCCACACCTCGGCTGCGCCAGCCTCTTTTGCCTTTTCCACGGGGTATTTCATGTCGGGTCCACTCAAAAACTGGGCCTTCTTTATGTTCACAACCTTACCTGTTTTGGCAGCGGCCACCAGCAAATCTGTTTGTCTGCACAAAAAAGCAGGTATTTGCAACACGTCTACCACCTGCCCCACAGCCTCGGCTTGATAGCTTTCGTGAATGTCGGTAAGCAACTTCAATCCATATTTGGATTTCACATTAGCCAACATTTCGAGTCCCCGTTCTAGTCCAGGGCCGCGAAAAGAGCTAATTGACGTTCGGTTAGCCTTGTCGAAAGAGGCTTTAAAGATAATGTCAACCTCCAACTTTTGGTTTATCTCCACCAGCTTTTCTGCAACCGTGTACAACAGTTCTTGGCTTTCTATTACGCAAGGCCCAGCGATAAATGTTGTTTTCATACTTCGTCCAATCAAAGGCTTTCGCCCGTGCATCCGCGTTCTTGTCGCGGAGAATGCGTCACGGGCTTAGCTGTGAGTTATGCTTATTGTTTACGCAAAGGTACAATAAAAAATGTATTATGCAGGCCTTTTATGCCCACTTTTTGTGTAAAGGCATGTTCTAAAAATTCCCCGCAAAGGTTCAATCGTTGTTCCTTGTAGTGCTCTTCATTATCTTTTTGCTTTTGTCTGGCATCTTTTGCTTTCTCTTTTAGAAAGCATAGTTCACTATGCTCCTTTCAAGGATTAAGCAAAACCTGTTCAGCTAAAAGCTACAAAACAGCAACGGTGTTTGTTTGAACCCGCCTAAAAGACCGAACAAAGCGCACCAACAGAACCCTAACCAAACTGCTTAGCTCCATGCCATCATTATAGCCCATCCCACAACACCCTTGCCAATCTTGTCCAAGGAAGCTATGCAAAAGCACCGCACCAACAAGAACAACCCATAGGCATAACGCCACAAGAAAGCCAACGGCATCAATTCCATTTACGGCCTTAACGTTAAAATATGTATAAAAACATGGTGCATCTTGCGGTTTTAATGGAAAAGTATTACCTTTGCACCGCAAAACGGGTAAGTCTTGCACGGCCAGCTCCCTTCGAACCCTCCAGGACGGGAACGTAGCAAAGGTAGTTGGTTGTAGCGGCGCGATGTAAGTAGCTTACCCACCCCGCCTCTTTAGCTCAGCTGGTCAGAGCGCATGATTTGTAATCTTGAGGTCGTTGGTTCGAATCCGACAAGAGGCTCAACAAAGAAGTGTCGTTATCGACACTTCTTTTTTTTATTCCCTCATCTCCAAAAACCAAGATGTCTTCTGCGTTTCCATAATGCAGTCTCCGTTGGCCGTGAGCAGCATGCCCTGCAAACGCTCGCGTTGGTGGTCGTAGGCGTACGAGTTTTCGGTGCCATTGCCCACGCATGTGCATCCGGCACAACTAGCTTTTGTCTAGTTTCTAGTAAGAAATTTAACATTATGAGTACCCTTTCCGTCCACCAATCGCTCACCTTGCCGCAAAAAATCGATTCTCGCGGAGGTTTGTTTTGGTGCAAAAAGAGGTTAGCCTGTGCATGCGGCAAAATGAATTTTTATTTAAACTGACCGCCACTAACACCCGTTTTTGGGTGATTTATAGCAAAATGAAGTGCGTTTTGGTGCAAAACGCGGTGCAATATGCCGCTAAACGCAGTGCGTTTTGGTGCTAAATGCAGTGCCATTTGCTGCTAAACGCAAGGTAAAATGGTGCTAAACGCAGTGCAAAATGCTGCTAAATGCAAGACAAAAAGCATAAAAATACACCTCAATGGTATAAACAAAACCTTTTAGAACCATGAAACACATGGTTAAAAAGGCCAAAATAGCCGCTAAAAAGTGGAATTTTAGGGGTAAAAAGGGTGTAAGTGGGAGTAAAAAAATATAGGCAGGCAACCAAACTAGAAAGGCTAAATGGTGCAAAATGCAGGTTTTGTTCTTAAAAACAGACAAGTCAAAGGGCGTGAACATCTAGAAATGGTAGTTATTTAACTACTTTACAGCCTATATTTTCGCTAGAACGGAGTGAAAATTAAAGCGTTATTGTAAAATAAAGAGCAGCAAATTAAGGTTTTGAGTTGATGCGTTGGTGGGGTTGTGAGTTGATAAGTTTTTGAGTTTGTAAGTTGAGGAGCTTTTGAGTTTGTAAATTAATGGGGTGGTAAGTTTGTGAGTTGATGCAATGATGTATTCGGGAGTTGTTGGGTTCTCGTGAGTTATTGGGCTTTCGCAAGTTGACAAACCTGTGCGTTGATTTGTCCTGCGCTTCGTATATGAGAGGGGTGTTTATCTTGTGTTGGCATCACAAAGACAATAAACTCCGCTCAATTTATAAAATATTAAAAGTCAAGACGGCCTCATTGTCTTAGAAAGACTAACACAATAAACCGAAATTCTGCCATTACGAATTTTCAAAAGCAAAGTATTAGGGAAGTCTTCATCTGACATTTGAAGTACGACCAGCGAGTTAACTATTTGCGCGTGCTCAGTATTTCCTTTGGCAAAATGAAAGCAGATTTTTCTAACAACCGATTTGGGATAAACAGCCAACAGACGTTACATACAAAAAGGTGTTAGGCCAGAAACTAGCCTAACACCCCTATATCATACACAATATTGCGTACATGAATATGGCGTTTGCACGATTTGGGTGGCCAACTTAGCCCCCAATATGCAGATTTAATAGCTGCGTGCAATGATAACGCGGTGCTTAGCAGGCTTTCCACTCACCATGTCTACACCCTCTGTCTGTTCGAATTCAAAGGGAACACACCTGATAGTGGCCTGCGTATCTTCCTTAATGCGTGCCTCCGTCTCTTCCGTTCCGTCCCAATGACAAAGGAAGAAACCGCCATCTTTAATACGCTCCTTGAAGTCTTCGTAGTCGTTGCACTCGTAAATATGCGCGTTACGATAGTCTAATGCCTTCTTAAAGATGTTGGCCTGCATGTCGTCGAGCACCGAAACAATATGTTCGGCCAAGCCTTCGAAACCGATAGTTTCTTTCTCTAAGGTGTCGCGACGCATAATTTCCACCGTATTGTTTTCTAGGTCGCGGCCGCCCATAACGATGCGAACGGGAATGCCCTTCAACTCATAGTCGGCATATTTAAAGCCCGGACGCTTGTTATCCGAGTCGTCGTACTTCACCGTCACGCCAGCTTTGCGCAACTGCTCAATAACAGGTTGCAGCTTATCGGCAATGGCTTGCATCTGTTCGCCGGCTTTACCAATGGGAATAACAACCACTTGTATGGGCGCAAGTTTTGGTGGAAGAACCAAACCGTTGTCGTCCGAGTGGGTCATTATCAATGCACCAATAAGTCTGGTGCTAACTCCCCAGCTCGTAGCCCATACATATTCGGGTTTGTTTTCCTTGTTGAGGAAAGTAACGTCGAACGATTTTGCGAAGTTCTGACCAAGGAAATGGCTCGTTCCGCTTTGCAAGGCCTTTCCGTCTTGCATCATGGCCTCGATGGTGTAGGTGTCTAATGCACCGGCAAAACGTTCAGTTTCGCTCTTAACACCACACACAACAGGCACGGCCATCCAATCCTGCGCAAACCTGGCATACACGTCTAGCATCTTCTTTGCTTCCTCTTCGGCCTCCTCACGCGTTGCATGCGCCGTGTGTCCTTCTTGCCAAAGGAACTCGGAAGTGCGAAGGAAGGGGCGCGTACGCATCTCCCAGCGCATAACGTTGCACCATTGGTTGCACATTAGGGGCAGGTCGCGCCAAGAGTGTATCCAGTTTTTATACGTATTCCAAATGATTGTCTCGGATGTGGGGCGTATGATAAGTTCTTCATCGAGCTTGGCCGAGGGGTCTACTTCAACGCTGTTCCCATCCTCGGATGCACGTAGGCGGTAGTGCGTTACTACGGCGCACTCTTTGGCGAACCCCTTTACGTGTTCGGCTTCACGCGAGAAGAACGACTTTGGTATCAACAGTGGGAAGTAGGCATTTTGTGCTCCCGTCTCCTTAAACATACGGTCAAGCTGTTGTTGCATCTTCTCCCAGATGGCATAACCATAGGGTTTGATAACCATACATCCTCTCACGGCGGACTGTTCCGCCAAGTCGGCTTTCACAACCAAGTCGTTAAACCACTGACTATAATTGTCGGCACGCTTGGTTAAATCTTTTAGTTCTATTGCCATTTATCTTTCGTGTTATTTCTTTTCAGCCTACAAAGTTACGCTAAAATGCTTAAAGCGCAAAATGTATGGGCAAAGTTTAGGCGGGCAGTACGAAACAAGTGCAACGCCATTTGCCGCCCATTAGTTTTTGCCGTGTCGCCAAATGCTGATTATCTTGCGCCATAAGATGGCGAAATTGATGCCCGTAACAAATAGAAACAGTGCCAAGCCAATACCCAAAGTGGCTGCCACGCCAGTAGAAGGGAGGTCAGGAAAAAGTGTTTCCACAATGTCTATATAGTAACTCCGTATCATTAGCAGGAGCGAGAAACTTGCAACCAGCACTGCAAAGTTTAGTGCGAGGGTGAGCATCTGGTAAGGCAACGCCACGCGCGAAGGACTATAACCTATGAGCAAGAGGTTTTGCAGCTTGGTGGTGTTTTTCTGCACAAGCAGATAGATGCTCAGCAACAGCACATAAAAGCTTAGTGCCGATATAACGACACCCACACCCATAACCAACGTAACCATGAGTTTGAGGAAGTAAGTGGTTTTCTCGGCATCGAGATTGTTGTCTTCCAACTCGTAGTTATGTTCTTCGAGATATGTCCCGATACGCTGGTCGGCAGGGTTGGTTACATCTAATATCAGTCGTGATGGAGGCAACTCGCTGTCGGGCGAGAAGTGGTTGTTGCTCCACACCATGAACGATTGGGGAACAAGAATGGTGTTAAGCTTGGACGAAAAGCCGATGACTTTTCCCTTAAAATAGCCTTGTCCGCCCTTGCCTTGCACCTGAATGTGCAGGTCTATCATGCCTACGAGCCCTTCGTTTATTTTGGGCAACGAATGGTTTTGGGCGAAACCAAAGTTGTACATGGCGATATAACTCCGCGGGAGGATAACCGGCACCAAGCTATCGCCTGGTGTATAGTGCCAATTATCGAGCGAAACATCAACGAATGGGTCGGGAACGCTTTCGAAAAACAATTCAGAGTTAAGTATCTTCATGCCGCTAACGCCCATCGTTGCCTCTGCCTTGTAAGCCGTAGAGGTGAACTGTCCCACGCCTTTAACGAAAGGTTGGGCTTGTAGGTCGGCTATCTCGTCTTTCGAAAATCCCGAATGTTGCTGCCCCAAGGCGTTAGCCATGCCTATTTTCTTGCTAACCACAAGGTAATCGGCCTTTAAAAAGCTGTCATTTGCCGTAAATATGGGCAAGATGTCACAATATAGCTGGTAGCCAAGCAGCACAATGGTCATGCCGAAGAGGTTGGCGAAGAAGAAACCAACGAACTGTGGCCAACTGATATGTTGGCGAAGTAATTTCCAAACCAGTTTCATAGTTTCAGAATTTTATCGTATTGCAAGTTTGGATGCTTGCCAATGCTTGTTACTATCAGTGCCGCCCCTTGCGATTTAGCCTCTTTGGCCATCAGTTCGCCAAGCGTGTCGGCATTAAAATCGTCGAGATGACTAATGGGTTCGTCGGCTAAAAGAAAGTCGAAAGGCTGCACCAGGGCGCGAAGTGTGGCCACGCGTTGTTGCTGCCCGAAAGACATCTGCCCCACCCTCGTATTTATCTTGTCGGCAATTCCTAGCTGTTCGAACCACGCACATATCTCGGTTTCGGTCTTAAAGTGGGTAAGTTGGTTCTTCAACATCACGTTCTCCAAAGCCGTTAGTTCGGGAAACAACCGCAATTCTTGGAACAACTGACTTACGTTTCGTTGGCGAACGTTCACCCAGTCGGCAGTGGAAAGCAGGCTGATGTCCGTTTCGTCGAACTTCACCACACCTTCGTAATCTTGCCGATAACCCAAAATGTAACTGCAAAAAGTGCTTTTTCCAAGGCCGCTTTGAGCCTCAACAAGGTAGAATTTGCCTTTTTCGAACCTAAGATTGGGCTGTTGCCACACATCCGATTGCAGGTCATTGCGCTGCAAGAACACGTGCGGCGTAACTTGTTCAAAGCTAATACTGTTCATCATTCTAATATATAAACGATTGTGTTTACCCCTCCCAAATAACCTTTCACCGTGGCCAAGCTATTGGTTTTGATACCCCTCGTGCCGACCAAAGCATCTAAGTTGAAGACTAGGGCAAGCCGTTTTCCGCGTATTTCGTTAGCCACGCTTGGCGATACTTGGCCGTTGACCGTAGCCGAAACGGGTTGTTGAAAAGGCGGATGAGGTAAACAATAGAAACTGCTGTCGGGTTTTAACCCGAAATAGTACTTATAACTGCCGTTGTCGAAGACGTAAGCGCGAGGGCCAGCATCGTAAATGGTGGAACCCGGCGGACAAGAGCGTTTCCAATAACCTACATCCATCAGCCAATTGGTGGCCTTTATCTGAGCTTTCATCGAGAGGTTGGCTTGTCCGCTGGCATAAGTGGAGGTAGAAATGATGATGTTTCCGTCGACACTTCGGATGATGTTATCCATGTCGATGGCCGTGTTCAGCCCAGTAAGCATGGCAGACAACACAACGTTATCTCGCACAATGCCCAACAATTTGTCGCCTTCCATGTTGGCAAAAAGGGTGAGTGCGGCTGGCGAAGTTGCGTCTTTCAAGAAGGTTTCGCCAATGGGACGGTAGGCATTAGCCACTCGTTTCAAGGACTCGTCAATCGTTTGGTTGTACGAAAAGGTTTCGCCTTTCATCAAAAGAGCGTTTCCCGAGAAATGCAAACCAGCCTTCAACACCACTTGCGATAGGTTTACGCGCTTTGGCAAGCCCAAAGTAAAGGGCAGCGCAACGTTTTCGGGCAGTGCATCAAGTCGCGCAACAAGAGCCATTGGCGCATCAATGGCGTCTACCGAGGCCAACAAAGGCGATTGGCGGTCTTCTTTTTTGGGGTCGATGTTGAGCAACTTAGCCATGCGCAACTGCAAGTCGGGCTGCACGGCAAGCGGTTGCGGCCCCATCACCAGCAGGGCATCGTCGTTAAAACCCACAGCCCAAACGTTGTTAACGGTATAAAATTGGCATCCTTTGCGTTCTTTTCCTGCCACTGCCGTTCCCTTTTGCACAAGCGCATCAAAGGTGGCAGCAAGTTTAGAAACGTCGTCTACTCTTGCGCAAAGCCCGAAATTCATGTCGGCTGCCTCAAAAAGATAAAGCTTAGAAGATAGGTCTATTCCGCAATCGGCCACGTTGGTGTCTGCCCCAATAAATGTTTTCAGGATGTTTTCTGCCTTCAAGTCCTTACCCAACTTGGGCGCATCTATCGCCATAACAGCCATGCTGCTTTTGGGTATAGACTGTACATAATTGGCTTTCGAGCACGAAACCAACAGCACAACCAGCGAGAACAACACTCCTATAATATCTTTCATCTTATCGTTTATTTCCTAAATGCAAGTTGAGCAATCATTGTTGCGGCCAAGGCAGCAGTTTCTGTCCGCAGTCTGCTTTGGCCAAGCGAAACGGGAACATACCCTTTATTCATGGCCAAACGCACTTCATCAATGGAAAAGTCGCCCTCTGGCCCGATGAGTATGGTTACTTCCTCATCGCCGTTTAGCTGCAACAACTCGCCATACAAGTCTTTTTTATCAATCTCGGCATAGCAATGGGCGATGTACTTGGCTCCCTTTCGTGGCCGATTTACAAAGCCTTCAAAGGGTTGGAGGTCGTTCAACAGCGGTTTCCAAGCCTTTCTGCTTTGCTTAACGGCTGCAACGACAATCTTATCCAGCCTTTCTAACTTGACGTTTCTGCGTTCGGAGAAGGCGCAATTAAGCAACGAAAACTCGTCAATGCCTATCTCCGTGGCCTTTTCCAAGGTCCATTCCACCCTGTCTATAACCTTTGTTGGAGCCATTGCCACGGCTATTCGGCCGTTCCATGTCTTTTCTTGCGGCAGCCGTTCCACAATGTCGTAAAGACATCTGCCCTTTGTTACGAGGGTGAGTTGCGCCTTGAAGAAACAGCCAGTGCCGTCTATCAGAAACACCTCGTCGCCACTTTCCAAGCGCAACACCCTTGAAGCGTGCGCCGCCTCTTCGGCAGGCAACTCGTTGGTGCTTGCTGCATCGGGAACATAGAAATAGCGCGTCTCCTTCATTTTTGCTTGTCTTTCCTTCGTTTTATTTCTTCGCTGATGCGCGATGCCAGTTCGTAGTTTTCGTCTTTAATGGCTTTGGCAAGGGCATCTTCTATCATTTTGTTGTCCAGTATGTTTATCGGGAGCGACGCACCCGTAGCATTCTTGTTGAAAGCTGTACCTTGGCGCGCCATCAGAGAGGTTTCTATATATATAGGTATGTTGCCAATGAGAGAAAGCAACACGGCATCGCTGGCCCTAAGCTTTATGGGTTCGAGTGTTAAGGTATTGTAGAGCAACACCCGATACTGGCCATCAATGATGTCGTCGATGATTATTTCGAAGTCTACATCGGTGTGCGAGCGCACCAACTGCCACAAAACTTCGGGCAAAAGCATCTTAGTGATGGGCAAATGGTTAAGCCGCAGCCCCAGTTGTTCTTTCATTTCCCTGTCGCAAGGGATGAGCAACTCCATCGTTTGGGCCTCATCGGTGAGTGCAAGCAAACCAAGACGCTCGTTACCTACTATCTCGGCAACATTGTTGAATATTAGTTTTATCTTCGTTTTCATTTTTTGTCTATTCCCTTAGGGCGGAAAACCAAGGCAAAGGCCACGCCCACAACGAGGGCGTATGCGGCAAATACATACCAGCAGGTTTGCCAATCGGTCGCTCCGTCTACGGTAAAATGGTTAACAATGGCCTGTGCGCTCAGCGTGCCAACCGTTGCGCCAATGCCGTTAGTCATCAACATAAACAGGCCTTGCGCACTAGAACGCATGTGCACATCAGTAGATTTGTCTACGAACAATGAGCCAGAGATATTGAAAAAGTCGAATGCCACTCCGTAAACAATCATCGAAAGCACGAAGAGCCATACGCCATTGCCAGGATTACCCAAGCCAAACAGACCGAAACGGAGTACCCATGCAAACATGGCTATGAGCATAACGTTCTTTATTCCGAAACGTTTCATGAAGAAGGGGATGAGCAAAATACAGCAGGTTTCGCTGATTTGCGACAGCGAAATAAGTATGTTGGCGTGGTTTACACCAAAAGTGTCGGCATATTCGGGTATGCTTTCGAAACTTGTTATAAAGGGGTTGGCAAAGCCATTGGTGATTTGCAAGCTGACGCCCAGCAGCATGGAGAAGAAAAAGAAGATGGCCATCTTTTTCTGTTTGAACAGCGAGAAGGCGCGCAACCCCAGCTGGTCGGCAATGCTTTTACGCTCAGTGCCACTCGATGTGGGACATGTGGGCAACGTAAAGCTATATAAAAAGAGGATGATGCTGAATATTCCCGACACCACGAATTGGTTTTGGTTGGGCTGGAACCCCATCAAATCAACAAACCACATGGTGCAAATAAATCCGATTGTGCCAAAAACGCGTATCGGCGGGAAGTCTTTCACGGTGTCCATGCCTGCTTGGTTCAGCCCCGTATAAGCCACAGAGTTGCTCAAAGCCAACGTAGGCATATAGAAAGCTACACTTAAACTGTAAAGGGGAAATATCATCGAACCTGCGAAAGTGCCTGCAACGGAGGTTCCAACTGCCACTTCGCCCATAGCCACATAGCCGTAATAGGCTGTGGCGAACATGAAGAGGGCGGCCACCAGATGGCATAAGCCCAGCAATCGTTGGGCAGGCACCCAACGGTCGGCCACTATACCCATGATGGCAGGCATGAAAATAGATACAATACCCTGCACGGCATAGAACCAACCAATTTGGTCGGCCATTCCGATTTTTACCAAATAAGTTCCCATGGAGGTGAGATAAGCTCCCCAAACAGCAAATTCGAGGAAGTTCATCAGCGACAAGCGTATTTTCAGATTCATGATAGTAAGTATTTTCATACAAAGTTATGAATTAATGTTGAGATACAACAAACTTGAACTCTTTTTTTTAGGATGGCTCAAAAAAATACCTTTCATGGGTTATTCAGGCCTTATCCAAACGTATTCGGTGCGCTTTATTTAAGGCGTAAAGTGAACGATTTGCATTTGCAGGATGGCCGAAATTTATGCGCCTACCAAACGAAAGCGAACTGAAAATCTTGTCCAATACAATATAATAGCACCAAGATGTGAAGTTATCAGAATTTATAACTAACTTTGCAAGGTGTCGGAATGCCAAGCCATGCCTCGCTTTCTGCGTTAAGACAAGCGACGTTTCTGACAAGTGGAAACCAGGGGATAACCCATTATCCCCGAAGCACCAACATTATTTGAAGAACAAAACATCCGCTAATTTAAGATAAACAACCCATGCAAATGCTACTCATCATCGACCCCAACAACGACTTTGCCGACAGCTGCGGCAGTCTTTACGTGCCCCACGCCGACAAGGCTTTAAAGGCCATTGCCCATTATATAGAGGAAAATAACCCGGAGGGCATCGCCATTTCGCAAGACACACACCGACGTTACCACGTAGGACACTGCGCCTACTGGCAGGGCGAAGGCGTGAAACCCTTTGCCAACGTGCGCTCTGAAGACGTGGAGCGAGGCGTTATCTCACCCACATTCGCCACCAAAGAGCAGGCTTTGAACTATCTCCGAGCAATGGAAAGCAAAGGAAGGGTGCACACGTTGTGGCCCGAACATTGCCTGATAGGTTCGTGGGGATGGGCATTCCCCGACGTTTTGGTACAAGCCGTGAATGCTTGGGACAACTTACACCACGGCCAACGCCCACTACACGTTTACCAAAAGGGCGAGTATGCCGATGCAGAGATGTTTTCTATCTTCTCGTACGTAAACGAACGCACGCCCAACGAACACGGAAAGCAAGTTCTAGACCAGCTAGCGCAATACGACGAGGTAGTTGTATGCGGCTTTGCAAAGGACTATTGCGTGGCCGAATCGGTGAAAGACATGCGCAACGACCCACGTTTTGAAGGCAAACTACGTTTTCTCGATGCAGGAATGGCGGCTATCAATCCCCAATCAGACAATCTATCCATCTACGAAGACTGCCTAAACACGTTCGGCGCAAAGACAATTTAAAGCCAAAACAAAAACGACTTTGAAATGATTGTGCATAAGATGGCGTTGTAAGCAACTGCCTTTAAACAGCGAACAGCGGCACATGTGCGCCAACAAAAGTGGTTCGTAGTGGCACTACAAGATACTTGTACGAACACTACAAGGTAATTTGTACGGACATTACAAGGTGCTTGTACGGGTACTACAAGGCCCTTGTACGAACACTACAAGATGCTTGTACGGACACTACAAGGTGCTTTGTACTGTCACCACAACAAGCTTGTACACACGCGTTGCTAGCAAAATGCTGGTAGACAAGTTGCTAAAACCAATTCTATTTAACAATAAAGCATGTAGTATGCCCCAAGAGGAAACAGGTTATGCACAAATGTGGGGTGCCGTATAACTCGTTCAAACCAACACGAAACGCCACCTTACAAGTGCAATTTGTAAGCAAAAACGTTACACAAAATTTGACTATAACGGCGAAAAGTAGTAACTTTGCCTAATGATATTCTACTTCTCGGCCACGGGCAACACCCGTTGGGCCGCTCAACAGCTATCGGAAAAGACAGGCGAACGCCTTATTTTCATTCCTGATGCAATGGAAGGACAATGCCATTACACGCTTGCTGCTGGCGAGCGCATTGGCTTTTGCTTTCCCGTACACGCTTGGCGTCCTCCCGTTTTGGTACGTCGGTTTATCGAAAAACTAAGCATTGCCAACGCCGAGGGCCATTATTGTTTCGCACTTTGTACAGCTGGCGACACCACGGGCGAGAGTATGCACATTTTTCGCCATGCCCTGGCGCAGCGTTCGCTGCACTTAGATGCGGTGTTTTCGCTGCTCATGCCAGAGAGTTACGTGGGGTTGCCCTTCATGGATGTAGACACCATCGAGAAAGAAAGGGAGAAAAAGAATCAGGCCAAGATACACCTAACGAGCATCGTTGCACAGATTAACGAGGCAGAAAAGGTGGAAAAAGAGCCCAACGTGGGTCGCTGGCCACGCATAAACAGCCGTGTTATCGGCGATTTTTTCGAACGAAAGCTCGTCAACGACAAGGCCTTTCGGGTTGAAACTAACCGCTGCGTACGTTGCGGAGTGTGTGCCGAGGTGTGCCCAACAACCGACATTGAGGGCGGAAAGGGACAAGAGCCAACGTGGAAACACAACGGCAGCTGCCTTACTTGCTTTGCTTGCTACCACCACTGTCCACAACATGCCATAGAGTTTGGCAGACAAACCAAGAAAAAAGGGCAATACTGGTATGGTAGAAACCAATGATAACTAATACCATATAACTATAAAAAGAATTAGAAAATGAAGAAAACGGTACTTATTCTCATCACATTGTTGTGCCATTTGGCAAGCCATGCCTCCAAAGGATGGCCCTACCCCATCACTGTCAGTCAGCCAGACGGCACCCAACTCACCGTTCGCATCAACGGCGATGCCGACTTTAACTGGGTTTCCACACTCGACGGCGTGGTTCTTAAACAAGAGGGGAACGGCTATTTCGTTGCCAACATTGATACAAACGGCATGCTTTCATCGTCGGGAACGTTGGCTCACGATGCCGACAAACGCAGTTCTGCCGAACAATCACTATGCAAGAAACAAGACGTTAAGGCTTTTCTTACCGTTAACACACGTCCAGAACGCCTAGCTGCCACACGCGGATTTGGCGGCAAAGGCTCAACAAGTTTCTTCCCCCATACAGGTTCGCCACGCGCCATTGTGTTGCTCGTGCAGTTCGCCAACAGGCCATTCAAGGTTCAACCCCGCAAGGCTTTCAACCAATACCTTAACAGTATGGCCGACAAACACCAAGACTTTGGAAATGCAGAAAATCGCAACACGGGTAGCGTTAAGAGGTATTTCAGCGACATGAGCGGCGGAAAGTTCAAGCCGCAGTTCGACCTTTACGGCCCGATAACCATGCCCAAGAATGCCGCTTATTACGGTGAAGGCAGTTCTTCGATGGAGAGATACCGCGAATTAGTGTCAGAAGCCTGTACCATGATGGACGATTCGCTAGACTTTTCAAAGTATGATGCCGATAAGGATGGCAACGTAGACCTTGTTTATATTATCTATGCTGGTTATGGCGAGAGCGTTTCGAGCATCGACTCTACGCTTTGGCCAAAGGCATTTATTTGCGGAACAGATATTAAGAAAGACGGAAAATATGTGCGTTTGGCTGGTATAAGCAACGAATTAAATGGTCATCCGGATGTGCATTACTCTTCAACCAGCGGCCTACTCATCAATGGTGTGGGACTATTCTGCCACGAATTTTCGCATTGCATGGGCCTACCCGACTTCTACCCAACAGTAAGTCCACAATGGACTACTGCCAATGGCAAACAAGATTTCGATGCCTACGACAACCAAGGCATGGAAGAATGGGACGTGATGGACAATGGTATATACCTTTATAATGGCTACTCGCCCACGGCTTACACCGCATGGGAACGCGAAAAGATGGGTTGGTTAACTATCGAAACACTTACCAGGGAAGGTAAAGTGGAGTTGAAAAGTATCGACCAAGGCGGAAAGGCTTATCGAATTAAGAATGATAAGAATACCAGCGGCAACGAATATTACATTGTTGAGAATATCCAAGCAAAAGGATGGAACTATAAGTTACCTGCATCGGGTATGATGGTGAGCCACGTAGAGTACGTACCGTGGGCCTTCTCTGTGTTTCATGGAGGCGACAACTCGGTGAACAACATCAAGGGGCACCCCCGAATGACCATCGTTCCTGCCGATGGTTACCTGCCCTCTTCGTATAGAAAGGTGTCAGACAACAGCAATCTTACCGCGCCTTACATGAAGAAAAAGCAATACGACGAACAGCTTGCAGGCGACCTTTACCCCGGAAAGAGCAACGTTAATCGCCTTACCGATGCCCAAAACATGGTGAACTATGCACCATGGACGGGCGGAATGCTTAACAAGCCCATCTATAACATCGCATTGAAAAATGGTATTGTTACCTTCGATTTCCTTAAAGACCAAACGTCTACTGGCATCGAACAGCCCGAAAGCGCCACAGAAAACAACAACGAAGAAAAGATTTACACCATCGATGGCCGCTATGTGGGCACCAACCTCAACGCTTTGCCCAAGGGCGTATATATAAAAGGTAAGAAGAAAGTGGTGGTTAGTAGGTGAGTTTATAAGCTGATGAGTTTATGAGTATATGAGCAAGTAAGTTTATAAGTTTATGAGCTGGTAAGGTTGTGAGTTTGTAAACTGGTGAGTTTATGAGCAAGAAAGTTTATGAGTTAATCAGCCACACCTAAGCCATTACCACTAACAAACAAACACAACAAAGGCGTCTGAACCTGCGCGAAGTACGAACTATCGCATACACATCGCAGGTTCAGGCGCCTTTATTTTGGGACGGCCTTACCCTATAACCTTAAACTTGGCAAACTTCAACAGCAGCTTTTTTGAGCCAGCATGTTTGAAGTTAACTGTCATACGAGCGTTTTCGCCCGTTTCTTCAAGCCTTTCAATCGTGCCGATACCAAACCTTTCGTGTTCAATTACACAGCCCTCTATAATTTCCTTGCCTCCTGCATCGAGCATCACTTCCGCAGATGCAGAGCCAGACGACGAATGAGAAATGGCCTCGGACACCTTTTTTAGGTTCGCACCACTAGCTGCAAGCCTCTTTTTAAAGCCTTCCGACAGCGGGTCTACCGCAGGTTCGGGTTTCCTTGGTCGCGCAGGGTTGGGTATTGGGTCGGCCATAAACTGGCTCGCAACGGGTCGTGAGTTAAGAAAACGTGGGTTATCAAAACGCCCTTCACGCGTTTCCCTTGTACTCCGCCCCCCATTATAGCGTGCCGAAGGCAGCTCGTCGGACTGCAAACTGCGCTCCAACCGCGGCTTAGAGAAGTCGGACATAGGGTTCTGAACATTCAATAAGCTAGGGTCGATGTCGCGAATAAAGCGACTGGGCGTGTCGAACTCCATTCGTCCAAAGCGATAACGGTTCTTGGCACACGTCAATATACAATGCCTTTCGGCACGAGTGATGGCCACATAAAGCAGTCGACGTTCTTCTTCAAGCTGTCGGGGTGAGTCGGTAGACCGCGGACTGGGGAAGATATTTTCCTCCAATCCCACGACAAACACCGTTGGAAACTCCAACCCTTTGGCCGAATGAACGGTCATTAACACCACCCTACTCTCGTCGTCGCCCTCACTATCAAGGTCAGAAAGTAAGGAAACTTCTTGCAAATAGTCGTTTAAGAACACCTCACCTTCGTTACCTTCTTCGCGCCTAATGTCCACAAACTCCCTTAGTCCGCCCACAAACTCCTGCAAGTTTTCTTGTCGCGTAAGGCTATCGGCATCGCTCGTGGCGTAGAGGTCAGCCTGAATGCCACTCTCTTTGATGATTTTCATCCCCAATTCGTAGGCATCCAAGGTTGCAAGTTCGGCCACAAAGGTATTCACCATGTCGCGAAACTTTTGCAACTTGGTCCATGTTCCCTTGTTCACATCAAGTTGATAGTGGGCAGGATTGGACAATATCTCCCAACAGCTCACTCCGTTTTGCTGTGCCGCCATTGTAACTTTGGCCAGCGTGGTGTTGCCAATTCCACGAGCAGGATAGTTCACGATGCGCTTAAAAGCCTCCTCATCGTCAACGTTCATCACCAGTCTGAAATAGGCGATAATGTCTTTTATCTCCTTTCTTTGGTAAAAACTCAATCCTCCGTAGATGCGATAAGGGATGCTTTGTCGGCGCAACTCTTCCTCGAACGAGCGGCTTTGCGAATTTGTTCGGTACAATATGGCAAAGTCGCTATACGCTCCTTGCTCGTCGTTCATGATGCGCTTGATGTCGTTACACACCACCAACGCCTCTTCCTTATCCGAATAAACGGGTTTCAGCATTAATTTCTCGCCCGCATCATTCTCACTAAACACATCTTTCTTTATCTGCCTTTGGTTATGGCTGATAAGGCTGTTGGCTGCCTTTACGATGTTTTGTGTGGAGCGATAGTTTTGCTCCAACTTAAAGAGACGTGTCTCTGGGAACTGCTGTTGAAAGTCTAATATGTTGTCGATGTCGGCACCTCGAAATCCATAAATGCTCTGTGCATCGTCGCCCACCACGCAGATTCGGCGGTGTTCTTTCGTCAACAACGTCACAATAAGTTGCTGAACGTGGTTAGTGTCTTGGTACTCGTCTACCAACACATACTGAAAACGCCCTGCGTACTCCTTTCTCACATCCTCATGTTCGGCAAAAAGTCGGTAAGTAAGCACCAGCAAGTCGTCGAAATCCATTGCGTTAGCCAAACGGCAACGCTGCATATAAGTGGCATATACCTTGTGAACGGCCGACATGTGTTCGCGTGTGTCGCGCAGCATCAGCTCGGCATTGGCTGCATAAGCATCGGGAAGAATAAAGTGGTTCTTAGCCATTGATATGCGCGCGTGCACCGTTGCAGGCTTATACACCTTATCGTCTAGCTGCATTTCCTTGCAGATAGTTTTGATAAGCGACCGCGAATCCGTTTCATCGTAGATGGTGAAGTTCGATGAGAAACCAATTCGAGGGGCCTCAACGCGTAATATCCGCGAGAAGATAGAATGGAAAGTACCCATAAAAAGGTGCTTGGCCCCATCGTGTCCAACGAGGTTTCCAATGCGCGCCTTCATCTCGTTGGCCGCCTTATTGGTAAAAGTAAGCGCCAAAATGTTCCAAGGTTTCAGCCCCTGTTGCAACAAATAGGCAATCTTAAAGGTAAGAACGCGTGTCTTACCAGAGCCTGCACCGGCGATAACCAGCTGTGGGCCATTGGTATATACCACCGCTTCGCGCTGGCTTTCGTTTAGTTTATCGAGCAATTTCTCCATCTTTCGTTTGTTGTGCGGGCTGTCGTGCCTGCTTATTTCTTCTTCCGATACACGCCACCACTGGCTGTATTGGGGTTATAGTCTTCGCCTTCCTTGGGGAACGAAGGCATATAGCGCATGTTCTTCATTATCTGATGTTGCCTTTTGCGCATGTAAGCCGAAGGATATTTGGAACTAAACACTCGCGGATTGGGCAGTGTTGCGGCGATAAGGGCACACTGAGCGCGACTAAGATTGCCGGCTGTGGTGCCGAAGTTGTATTCGGCCACAGCATCCGCACCATAGATGCCGTCGCCCATCTCGATAGAGTTGAGGTACACTTCCATAATGCGTTGCTTGCTCCACATCAGCTCGATAAGTGCCGTGAAGTACATTTCAAAGCCCTTCCTTATCCACGAACGGCCTGGCCATAGAAACACATTCTTGGCCGTTTGCTGACTAATTGTGCTGGCACCCATTTTCTTTCCGCCCCTCATGTTTTGCTTGGCAGCTTTCTGAATGGCCGCAAAGTCGAACCCGTGGTGCAACAAAAACCGCTGGTCTTCACTTCCCATCACCGCCACAGGCAGATGTGGCGAAATATTTTCTATCGAAACCCAGTGGTGGTGCATGGTAAGGCTTTTGCCATCGAGCAGTTGTTCGCCACAACGGATGAACATCAATGGCGTGAAAAACACGGGAACGAAACGCAATACCACCACCGAAAGGATGGTAGAGCCGAAAAACAGGGCGGCCGTCCACCGCAAAACCTTAAATATTTTCTTTTTCATTAGATTCATTTCAATAAACGTTTAAGCTGGTTCTAAAAATTATCTTTGTCGGCTTTTTAGGCTTTATCTGAGCAAATTTCGCTTGCATTTTGAGTGAGCATAGTGGACTATGCAACCGAAAAGGCCAGTGAAAGATGCCGGACAAAAGCAAAAATACAGCAAAGAGCGTTGCTTGAAGTGTGATTGAATGACGGCGTGGAATTTTTAGAACCAGCCTTTTAGTGTGTTCCATCGGCCACTTGTGTTAGATTTCCCTCATATTGCGTTTACTTATATAACCCTTGTTAAAGCCGAAAGGCACGAAAGAAAAGACGCCATCGCCCACAGAATGTTGGCCAATGCAGCTTTTCTTTCGCGCCTTTTAGCTTTTTATGGCTTTGGCGCAGGCCTTACTTCAACGTTCCGTTGTTGGCGGCGTCAATCATAGCCTTGCTAGCATAGAGGTAAACTTCTACGCGGCGGTTCTGTTGTCTGCCGCTAGCCGTAGCGTTGCTAGCAACGGGATCAGAACTTCCCTTGCCTTCAACCTTTTGGAATTGGCTGCGTGGAACACCACAATTGGCGAGATAGTTAGCAACGCTCTGTGCGCGACTGTTGCTCAAAGGGATATTGATGCCATCGTTACCCGTATTGTCGGTGTGGCCATAGATGTCCACATGGCAGTCCCTATTCTCTTTAAGCACTTGCGAGAACTTAGCCAACTCGTTTTTCGAAGATTGGTTAAGTGTAGCCTTATTGGTGGCAAACAGAATACCAGAGTCGAATGTCACCTTCACGGCTTTTAGTCCGTTGGCATCGGTAACCTCCTCTACCTTGGCGTTCTTCACTTGTTCGGCGGTACGTTTAGCCACCTTATCCATGTGCTTACCAATCATCGAGCCCGTGGCTGCACCAACAGTTGCACCAACAACGGCACCAACAGCTGTGTTACCTGCCACTTTACCAATTACTGCACCTAAGAGTGCTCCGCCGCCAGTACCGATAAGGGTACCTGTTCCTTGCTTGGTTTTACAGCCAAACACTAACACGAGACACATCAATAGTGTCAAAACTTTCATCTTCTTCATAAATCTCTAACTATGTTTTCTAATGTTATTCGTACTGCAAAGATACGCCTTTTTATTCTCTTGTTGCGCAATTGGCAACATTTTTTATAGAAATAGTCAAACTGGGTGGGCGATTCACGATGGGTGGATGGTGCGGAAATGGTGATTTTTTGAGCCTATAAGTTTCTGCATTTGCATGATGCTGTTGCCATTGTAAGTGAGCAGCATGCCCTGTAACAGCTCACGTTGGCCATCGCAAGCCTACATGCTTTCCACACCGTTGGCAACTTGCGTATGTTTACTGCACATTTGTTTTGTCTAGTTTTTAGTGAGAAATTTAACATTATGAGTGGCCTTTTCGTTCATCAATCGCCCACTTTGCCGCAAAAAATCGATTCTCGCGAAGGTTTGTTTTGATGCA
>ERZ773035.853-NODE-853-length-23424-cov-17.321922_pt1 | contig 23424 bp, 17 predicted proteins | sample MGYA00511487_ERZ773035 | MGnify/ENA primary metagenome ERZ773035 (study PRJEB29015, sample SAMEA2737985) | human oral metagenome | biome: human oral; feature: human-associated habitat; material: dental | place: China | collected 2024 ...
GCGTAAAAATTGACAACGCCAAAGGTGCGAAAGGGTATAAAAAGCGGTTTTTTACCAACTTTTCAGCCTGAATTTTCGCTAGAACGGAGCGAAAATTAGAGCAACATTGTAAAATAAAAGACAACAATTTAAGTTTTTGAGTTAATGAGTTAATGAGTTTTTGAACTGATGAGTTTTTGTGCTGATGAGTTCGTGTGCTGATGATTTTGTGAGTTGATGAGTTTTTGAGTTGATGAGTTCGTGAGTTGGGGGGGTGATGTCATCGGGAGTTGTTGGGCTTTCGTTTGTTTATAAGCCAGTGAGTTGACTTGTCCTGCACCTCTCTCAATTTATAGAAATATTAAAAGCCGAGACCACTTCATAATATAGAAACCTCAGTAAAGCTTTCGTAGACTATTGAACAAATAGCATCCCTGGACTGTTAAGGATTCTGAGATTTAGAAGTTCAGAGCTGGCAATCTGTTAAGCATTCCTATTTGTTGTTTCATCTAAGTCTTGCCAACCTCTAATACATACTTTCCACCAACCAACCATAATTAACCCCTCTACAATCTCAATCAAACGCAAAATGAAACGACACGCTTATATTCCAAAGGCAGCATACCATGTCTTAATATTTTACAACAAGAAACCTGCGTTTAGTAAACGAAAGCAAAATATCAAGCCTAACTCATATATAGTGTGAAAACTTTATACACATTCTTTTTCACATCCTTTTTTTTTAATACATTTGCAAAACAAAGAGGGAATGATTAGCAAAAATCCCTTATTATAATGGTCTTTGGATAAACATATTGACAGGATATACACTTTTCGAAAAAGAGAGTTATTTGTAAGATATACGAAACATAAATAAAGTTAGGTCGGCCTTTACACAGTAAGTACCATCATCAAAGCTCCCTATTTCCATTAACTACACATTTTATTCAACTTGTGTTTTATGGAACAAAAAGTTAGTTCACTGCTTAAAATGTAAATACGCACCATCTGCCAACAGCGGAAGTGCGTATAAGACCACCTCTCATTGTTAGTAATGGTATTTAGTTTATAAAGAGAATTAAAAGAGTTATTTTTATGATGAAGTTTTATTCTTTGGTATTATCAGCACTATGTGCTTGTGTCCCTACGGTATTAAAGGCTCAGGGACAAAATCCACACTCCCACGAGTGGAATGGAAATTCAATAGTTTCGGTGGCGAATTCAACCAACGAAGACATCAAAACCGCTTATCTCTACAATGTTGGCACAGGCCAATATCTCAATGCAGGCAGCTATTGGGGTACCGTTGTAGTAGGTTACGGTGTAGGCATGCCCATCAACATCACCAAGTCGCCAACCTCCGGCAAATACCGCATGCAAGGGCCACAAGCAACGACAGAGGGGCGCAACATTGCCTTTGGTCGCAGAAAAGACACGCCGGGCTACACCGACCCTATCAACTACAATCATGTTTATGTAGACAGAGGCGTAGATTACGACCTTTCGAAAACACCGAACCCATACACCACCGAGGCACACCACATCAACGGCATCCTCGACTGGGAGTTTGTTGAGACACACTCGGGTAGTAAAACGTACAAGATACGTTTCTACAACGACGAACACAACCAAGGCTATAGCGGAACTCGCTATCTTCAAATGAAAAGCGTTGGACACAGCAACACCTCTCCCCTAGCCTACCCTGCAACGGAAAGCAACAGCGACAAGTCGTGCTTATGGAAAATCGTAACCAAAGCCGACCTTAAAGCAGCATTTAAGGAACAATACGCAACAGACGAGGCACCTGCCAACGCAACGTTCCTTATTTACGACCAAAACTTTATCCGTGGCGACAAGGATGTGGAGAAATGGCACGCCAGCAACGGGCTTACATGGGCTTATGCCAATGCGCAAGCCTACCTTTTCAATCCCGCCAACGCCAACTACACTTACTACGTTGGCAACGGTGCCATATCCAGCAACTATTACATGGCCAACTACGCGGGCTATTCCACAGCCAACGTTAGAAACTTAGGCAACAACGGAAAGGCCAACGGAAAGGTTACGCAACAAGTAGTAACCCTGAAAAAGGGTTGGTATCGCGTTTCTTGTAACGGCTTTTACAACGCCATATCGGGCAGCCAACTAAAATCCAAGCTGTTCGCAAAGGTACAAGGCACAACGGATGCTTTCTCTAACGTGTCCACCAGCCTAAATGTCTTTGCTCACGAATTCTGTTATACACTCGCCGACCTAATGCACGCCTACGATGCATCAGACCTTGCCCAAAAGCACATCAGTCCATATTCAAGGGCTGCTATGGAGTTCGAAAAAGGGTCGTACAACAACACGGTGCTGGTATTTGTACCCACCGACGGAGCCAAACTGGACATCGGTATTGAGATAACAGGCTCAACACGTCAACGCGACTGGACCTGCTGGGATAACTTCCGCCTTGAATATTGCGGTACGCAAGACCTTGTTCTCGACGAGGCGCAAACAAGCATCCTTTATCTTGCCAAGCAAGTTCAACCCCACAAGGCGGCCACACTGATATTAAAGCGCACAATGCAAAAAGACGAATGGAACAGCATAGTTCTCCCCATATCGCTTACCGCCGCCCAAGTGAAAGCCACATTCGGCGAAACGGCCAGGCTATCAGCATACCCACATCAGTCGCCTACACTGAGCACCCGCATCGACTTCACAAAGGTATCGTTAGATAACGATAACGCCATCGCCATCGAAGCCAATAAGCTATACTTGCTGCGTCCCACAAAAGAACCAACCGTGCCTCCCACAGCCGCCCCATATCGCAAATTGGTAAAAGATGTGGGATGGGTTGAAGTACAAGCTCCCTATTACATTATCAACAACGTTACACTCGACACCAATCCGCAAACCTTGCCCAATTACTCAAACGGCATTCTGCGCGATCCTTCCACTCCATCAACCACAACCGACGAACGACTACAATTCTGCGCATCGCTCTACAACCAAACAGCGAAAGTAGTTCCTGCCCACTCGTATGTTCTTGGAAAGAGTGCCAAGTCTAACAACAAGTGGCTATGGCATTTCACACAAAACCCAATGCCGGTCAAAGGGTTCCGTGGTTGGATTGCCACAGGTTCAAACACCCAATCTAAGGCATTCAACTTCTTTGTTGATGGCGAAGAGATTGGCAGCACGTTCGACAACACAACGGACGTAACGAACACCTTGGTGCAGCCCAACAGCGACTTGTTTGCCGTCCCCAGCAACATCTACTCCGTAGACGGAAAGCTGGTGCGGCCAAATGCCACCTCTATCGAAGGATTGCCAAAAGGCATCTATATTGTAAACCATAAGAAGATAATCGTAAAATAAACTTAGGGAGTATGAAAAAGCAAGTTTACACAAAGCCAAACTGCATCGCAGTATATTTTGATCTCAACGAACTACTACGTGCACCGGGTGCATCGCGTTTCGACAACGACGGCGATGGCGACAGCGACCCAGGCCCCATTGTACCAGGCGACCCGGACGAGATTGGCGCCAAACCAGGCTTTGGCTGGGGCTGGGATGATGAAGAAGACATGTAGCCCATCCTGCCGAACATTACCAATGGCAACAAATTAGACCATTTTTCCTTACATAAGCAACGCATCCCCACACAATGGGTTATGCACCTCCCCATCCGCAATGCTCAATATCGGGCGTTGTGGATGTTTTTCTTTAAACCCCAATTGGTCATTAGCAAATGATAGAGATGCTGTTTTTAATGATCGATTTGGGGTAAAAACAATCACCGAAAAGTTAGATTGGGACAAGTTTCTGGCGAGGTAGCCATATTAAGAGATAACCATGCGACAAGAAAGTATGTTGTTACATAAAAATTTGGTCTATGATTTCAATCTCTTTGGGGTGAATAAAACCGTCAGCTTTGGCCATTGCAATGAATAATGTGCGAGCCAATGCTTTTTTCTCATCAGCCATTCCACTAACAATATGTTTAGTTTGTATATCATCAATGTTTGATATATCTTCCAAATTATGGATGGTGATATCAAAATCTCTATATATTTGATCCATAAACTCCTCTTTTTTTGGATTGATAATACCATCTGCATTCATAATATGCGATAGAACATTTAGGATCGCATATTTCTCTATAGTTGTAAAATTAATCATGATAATTGATTGTTGAAAAAGTTGTGATAAGAATCATTTCCTATATTAATAACGTACAGATTTTCTCTTGCACGGGTTATCGCTGTATATATAGTTTGAGGCGACATTGGACAGCAGGCTGTATCATTTAACGCAACGTCACTTTCTAGAATTACTATTACAGAAAGCGACTCCCAGCCTTTGAAACTTTGTATAGTAGATATTTTCAGACAACGTTTATCCGTAGTAAACAGCTGTTTTCTGGTTCGTTCAAGTGCTTGGAAATCTCTATTAAATTTCCAATTAGCCGTTTTCTCGTCAGTTACGTTGTGAATTTGTTTCAATTTGTCAAGAGTTTCTGTTGGAACAAAGGCTATTTCTGTTTTCTCATTTGTTTGTTGGCGATAACGTGTATCTATGTTGCGCAGTAATTTTATTGACGATGCAAGTACAACAAAATCTCTCGGTTCATGATTGTCATTAGAAATAATGTTAATTATATTGTCGACTAAAGCATTTAATGTGAAAGAGTGTCTTATGTCAATATAATTTACAACTTGGAAATTAAAAGTATTATAAGTTGTGTTTTCTGTTGTTATGCAGTCGGTAGTTAGATTTTCCATAAATTGAGTTTGAAACGAAGTGGCAAGATTAGCCAAACGCGGATTTGTAAATCGCCTACTGGTCGTCAGTTGTTTGTTCCACTGCCCACCAATAACACCTAATCTTATATCGCCATTTACATCTAAAGGCCTCTGATACACATTCTGTTTGGGGTCTCCGAAAACCACAACCTCTCCATCGGGTTCAAGAAGAAAATTCTGCATGATGATGCGAAGCCATCCTGCAGTATAGTCTTGTACTTCATCAACGAAAATTGCTGAATATTTTTTATGGTTTTGCACATTGGCAAAAAAGCTCTCGTCATCATATGAAGTAAATCCAACATGCAACTTACATTCTGCTGCACGTATTCTAAAGAATTGATGATAGGGGTAAATGTCAATCTTTTCCCAAGAGAAATCCTCTCTAATCTCTGAAAGTCTAAGTTTCAAGTAGTTTGCCAAAGTAATGTTATAGGTTAACACCAAAACATCTCCACCGGTTCGTTTCATCGCATTCACGGCTCTTAAGGCAAGTACCTGAGTTTTCCCTGAACCTGCCACACCACTAATTTTCTGCTGTATTGCTCTACTTTCAGATAATCTTTTCTGTGCGCCTATAGGTTGAATACCCACTCGCCCTTCTTGATAGGAATGCCATAAGGGAGAAATTATTCTTGCCAATTTACGCATTACCGCATTATCAAAGCAATTATTACTATTAAGGAAACTGATAGTTGTATAAAGGGAAAACGAGATACTTCTGTCGTCAATAAACTCTTTACCGAAAACCCATGTATAATTTACGTAATTTGATTCAAAACCGAAAAATTGTTTTACTTTATCAATAGAGTTTTCTGAAAAGACAACCACCTTTTTAATAAGGTTAAAGTTACGCCTATCTTCTATTGTACTCATCAATAGCTCTTCAATACCATCTTTAATGCTTGTTTGGCAAAGACTAACGAGATCAATGGGAGATTGATACTTATGCCCATTAATTTTTATTTCTTTTTTACATTCCGAAAGTGTACATTCATCAAGATTTTCCTCAAAAACATTGACTAACAATATTCCCTTATTGGGGCGTACTATAATGAAGTCCACTGTAACTTCATTTACAGCCGCGTCAACATACATTACGTCATCAAGGGTTAAAAGATTTTCCAGTCGCCAAGCTACCCTTGCCTTCTGTCGTGAAATAACTTTATTTTGAATCTGTAGCCGAAGATCATATTCGTCATAGACTTTTTCGTTATTTTCCGTTATTAGCGACAATTTGTTCAAATCAATTGGTGCCCCATTGTAGGTAAAACACCTTGTCATACAGGTAAATGAATGAGCTGTGCGATTAGTTCGACCATAACAGGCACTGTCTATTTGGCTAAAATACTCTTGGTCTCCAAATACAGAACAAAACCTCTCTATTCTATATGCTGCACTATTTTTAGGACCGATGCACAAAATAAAATGCCTACCATGTGCAGAAGCTACCATTTGAGCAACTGCTCCCAAATCGATAGTTGGCACATCTAAGATATTAGAAAATATATGAATGACATTACTGCATCTATACCCAATTTGGGTTAGTGTGTTCTCTCCATCAGTAGCACACGTTGGAAGAAATTTGTTCTTTATGTCGATTTCGACTGCATTTTGAGTCAGTTGCCTGATGTTGATAAAAGCGCGATTGATTGCGTTTTCTGATGGTTCAACAAGTGTTATTCTTCGCAACCACATGAACAGATTGTGTTGTTCAAGAGATTCGAGCACAGTGGCAACTCCAACCCCTTGTCCACATCCCCAGTCAACAATCTCTATACTGCCTAGCAACCGGCTAAACGGGAAGTTCATCATAGCAGCACGACACTTGGTTGAATGCATATCTCCATATGCCGACATATAGCAATTTAGGGCATTGTCGCTCGCTAACAATTCTACACCATGATTCAACCCTGGGTGTGTCCACGGCTTCATTTTGTATTGTTGTGGAATAGCCTCATGACAACTATTAATTATCTCCTCAATGTTACGACAACGACTTATCTGTTCAGAATACGACATAACTATTTTCCCGTTATAGTTTCAGAATAAGGATTTTCTTTGTGGCGAAGCCAATTTTTGAGAGCCAATTGCTTTGTTGTATTGGCATAACAATACTCACACAAGTGTGGACAAGTATTATATTCGCCAATATCTTTTGCAGCCATACAGCCGCACAAAGTTCTCTGCCCAGGGTCTTTTTTATGAACACTCACAAAGTATTGGTTGTTGGGAAGCCTAATCGCTCCTTCAGGGAGTTGCGGCTCACCTTCATCAAATAATGACGGTGTAGGTATCGGTAAAATCTTTACTTTCATAAACTCCATAAGAGCCCTATCATCCCAGGCTAATCGCGTGATGAGATCTGCATCAATACAACGATTGTGGAGAACTCCATATTTCTCGATGTCAATCTGTTCACAACATGTGGCAAGTTGATAGTTCCAACCAAGTTCACGATTCATTGCAGAAAGCCTCTTAGCAAATTCATCCATTTGTTGCTCTGTCCACTCCTTATACTGAATTCCATTTTTTTCAAGGTTGTATTTTACTTTTTTGTAAGCAACGATGTCGGCGTACGAGAATACCAATTTCTCTGTATAACCCTTCAAAGCATTACCTATGTGCTTAACCTTATTGAGTAAATCATCAATGAATATATCATCAGTTAATATCATAGGATCAAATCTCCAAATAACACTTCCTACGCCTAATTCCTTAACTAATTCTTTGAACGTATCTATACGGTTGGCTAACGATGGTACCTTTTCTAAATGTTCCCGCTCATAATCGTTGAGTGTATACTGAATGTAGCATTTAATTCCCTTCTTTCTCAGTGTATTGAGATGTGGAATGAGAGGACGAGGATTTTTCGACCAAAAAACAATGAAACGTGTATCCTCATAGCATACATATGACTTAACACCATTGAAGGGGTTAGTCCAAGCTGAATATCCTTTCTGTAAACGATCAAAAAACCAATCTGAATAGAATGCAGGAATATCGGTACTCCTGCTGGCTGATACGATAAGAGGAGCCTGTGCTTTTACAGGCTGACCATTTATTGTTATTTCGGTGTGTCTCCAAGTTGCCATAAGTAAGGAATATTGAAATATAAAAATAGTTTTAATGACGCTGTCTTTACTTTTTATGTTTCTATAATTTGAGAGGAGTTTATTATCTCTGTGATACAAAACCAAGATAAGCACTCCTCACATGTAGGAAGTACTGGACAAAGATACGATTAAATTTGAAATTAAGCCCTCATTTTTCTGTGGCAAAACGTGGGTAAGCCTCGAAAGTGATACAAACTTATAGACCTATCACTTCATCCGCCTACGATATATTTTACAAAATACGCTTTGTTCGCCACTCCATTCTAGCGGAAACAAGGCCTTAAAAGTAGGCGTTTTACTACTCTTTTCGACCTGACACGACTTTTCTCTTGTCCATTTTATGGAACATAAGCTGCATTTTGCACCACTTTGCCTTTTTGGTTGCTGCCTGAGTCCTACTTTTTTCAATGCCAAACACCTGCTTTTTACCCCTAAAAAACCACGTTTTTACCCCTTTTGAACCATATTTTTAATGGTTGGAAAAGGCTTTATCTATACCATTGCAGTGTATTTTTATGCTTAACGTTACGCATTTAGCAGCATTTTATCTTGCGTTTAGTACCAAAATGCCTTGCATTTAGCACCAAAATGCGTTGCGTTTAGCACCAAAACGGACTGCGTTTAGCACCAAAATGCACCGCGTTTAGCACCAAAATGCACTGAATTTAGCAGCAAATAGCCCTAAATCTAGTGCAAATTGTGGTTTCATGCAATGCGTATTCATTTTGCTTGCATTTACAACTACCCCCTTTTTGCATCTAAATCAACCTTCGCGAGAATGGGTTATTTGCATTCGACTGCACGATTGGTGAATTATAAGCCTCTCATAATGTTAAAATTCTTGCTGAAAAGCGGACAAAAGGAGGATTGACAAGAGGACGAAATGACGAGTTAGCGAGTTGACAAGTTGACCCGACGACAAGCGGTTGTTGCTGCAAGCGCAATCGAGTTAGTACGCAGCCTGCAACAGGCTAAGGCCTATGGCCTAGCAGCCCTCCGCCGAAAACCAGGTAGGATAAGGCTAAATATAGTTTCGAGGTGCTTTACATTGACTCCTCGTGCTGACGAAAACACAGAAAACAAACAGACCAAGGCCTTTGGCCTAGCCGTATTATGCAAAGTAAGGCAGGGTTGCTCGCCATGTTCGCAACCCTGCCTTACAAATAGACCAACCGACACGCGGTAGTTGACACCATTACATTTACTATTTTAAAATTGTGTTCAAGGTAACACGGACTTTGTTCTCAAGCGAACGTGTTGTTGAAAAAACAACTACTTTCGATTATAAGTGTATACACACACGAGTGAACAGTCCTTATTGTCACCCCAACAGCTTATCCCTCGACCAAACCCTTATCGTTTAGGAACGATAGATATGGCGTAACCACCACCAGCCACGGCTGTGAGCGAAAGCTTAGTGGCAGAAGTCACCGTGCGGCGTTCTATCCGATAAGCTTTTGGGTTAGTACGATAGTCGGCATCGGGTGCATCGGTGTAAATTGTTGCCTCGTATTTGCGCCCTTTATCAAGGAACGACAACGACAGCTGCGACTTGTGGGGCGCATTGCCCGACACACAGCCCACAAACCAATTGTCGGTGCCCTTGGCTTTGCGGGCCGCCGTGATGTAGGCCATTGGTTCGGCCTCGAGATATAGCGAGCGATCCCAGTCTACGGCCACGTCCTTAATGAACTGGAAGGCATCGGGATGTTTCAGATAGTTCTCTGGAAAGTCGGCCGCCATCTGCAACGGACTGTACATCGTGACATAAAGCGCAAGCTGACCGCAGATGGTAGAGTTTACGTGCGAACCACCTGCACAGTCCATTTCGAAAATGCCCGGCGTGTAATCCATCGGCCCGCCTTGCAAACGAGTGAATGGCAGTATGGCCGTATGCCCCGGTTTTGTGCCCCCGAAGGCCTGATACTCGGTGCCGCGTGCGCTCTCGTTGCCGATAAGGTTGGGGTAAGTGCGGCACAAACCCGTGGGGCGAACCGCCTCGTGCGCGTTAACCATAATCTTATAATCGGCTGCACGTTTCACGGCCTCCAAGTAATGGTTCACCATCACTTGCCCATAGTGGTACTCGCCACGTGGAATGATGTCGCCTACATACCCGCTTTTCACTGCGTTATAGCCGTAGAGGTTCATCAATTTGTAGGCACGGTCCATGTAACGTTCGTAGTTCATCACCGACGACGACGTTTCATGGTGCATCATCAGCCGTACGTTTTTTGAGTGCGCATAATCGTTTAAGGCCTTGATGTCGAAGTCGGGGTAGGGCGTTAGGAAGTCGAACACCTTCTCTTTCATGTTTCCTGCCCAGTCTTCCCAACCAATGTTCCAGCCTTCAACCAGCACTTGGTCGAACCCATGTTCGGCGGCGAAGTCGATATAGCGGCGCACGTTGTCGTTGTTTGCCGAGTGTTTGCCCGACGGTTTCACCTTGGTGTAGTCTGTTTCGCCCAGTATAACCGAGGGAAGTTCCTTCGTATAGGCCCAATCGCCCTTGCCCGAAATCATCTCCCACCAGACGCCTACGTACTTAATTGGGCGTATCCACGACGTGTCCGCGTACTTACAGGGGTCGTTAAGGTTAAGAATAAGGTTTGATGCAAGCACTCGTCGTGCGTCGTCGGTAACGATCATCGTGCGCCAAGGACTGCGGAAGGGCGTGTGCAAGTAAGCCTTAACGCCCTTTGCATCGGGTGTAAGCCACGAGGTGAACACCATATCGCGGTCGTTTAGGTTGAGGTGCATTGCCGGATAATCCACCAAAGCCGCCTCGTGCAAATTGATGTACAGCCCTTCGGCCGTCTTCATCATCAGCGAAGTCTGAACACCCGTGGGCGAGAATGGGGTTTGCGACAAGTTATCCGTAATAGCCCCCTTCATCTTCTGCCGCACCTCACTGAGTCGCGACTGGGTATATTCGTACTCCTGTGTGTCGTAATCGCCAGGAATCCACCACGCCGTGTGGTCGCCTGTCATAGCAAACTCGGTGCGTTCGTCTTTCACCTGGAAGTAGTTCAGCTTTCCTTCTTGCGGAAACTCATAGCGAAAGCCCACCCCATCGTCGTAAACGCGAAAGCGGATGTTGAGCATTCGCTCGGTAGACTTTTGTTCGAGCCGCACCAACAGTTCGTTATAGTGGTTTCTTATTGTGCGGTTCTCGCCCCAAACGGGCGTCCAAGTCTCGTCGACCGAGCCTTTTTCTTCGCCCACAAGCGTAAAACCGTCCAGCAAGTCGCCGCCCTTTACCAGTTCAAAGCCTAGGCGGCTAGGCTTGATAACGGCCTTGCCGCGGAAGGTTACGGTGTAGGTGGGCACCGAATTGTTAAGTGCGAAGTTTACCTTTACATCACCATTGGGCGACTTAACCTCTTGCGCCAGGGCACTGAAAGCGGCCAGCAGCACCAAGCATACAGACAAAACAAATCTTTTCATATTGTTGTTAGTTATTGAATAAACGTGTCATAAAGGTGGAACAACAAGGAAACGTGCGTTCGTTTCACACACACCTGTTCCTTTTGCAAAGGTAAAATAAAATGTCGAAAATGGCATGTGACACCTATATATATGTGCAAAAAACAATGCAAACGATTGCGTAGCCATCGGTTGCACATGGCGTAGATGTACAATTTTTCGTTAGTTGAGGCGCGCGGAATTAGGATTTTTAGATTAACTTTGCACCAATAATCGACAACATAGGCGAAAAAACGCCTAAGACCAAACAATGGAAAGAAAGAAAAGAAGGATGAGCAAGGGCATGGCGTGGAGCCTAGTGGCCGCCGTGCTGTTGGTTGGCGCGCTGGTTTATGCCGTGATGTGCTGTTTCTCTTCGCAACGGCAGATGCGCAATAGCGTTGTGGTTGTGCAGAGCAACCTGTGGTACACCGTGGGTACAGGTGCCGACAGAGTGGTGTTTTTTGCCGAAGTGGCTCCCGATAGCACTTTCGCCGAGGCAGCAACAAGCCCCACAGACTTACTTAAAACGCCCCATCTCACCTCTGGATTTTGGGTTAACAGGTTTGCATTGCTGCCCTCGTGCAGTGGTAGAGTTGTCGCTGCCATGCCTCATGGCACAGCTGATAAGGGGAAATTGCCCACCGATGTGAACACGATGGTGCAGAAAACATTGGGCAAACTGCTTGCACAAGAAAAACAACTGAAACGAGAAGTGAAGGAAATCAACTACTATATGAAGGTGCACGGCATGCAAGACGAAGGCTATACAGCCGTTTTGGCCTACGCCCATAAGCTGAAAACGCGATTGGCCGAGGTGCAAAAGGTGAGCAAAAGGCTTGCTGTGTTGCGTAAGGAAAAGCAACTGCGGGTGTTGCGCCACACACGTCATGCCCTGCTTTTCGACGGCAAGAGCATCGCTACCAAATGTTTGCGCGAAGACCAACAATGGGGCTTGTGCCTGCTACAAACCACAAACGAGAGAAAGCCTTGGCGCGCAAATGCGCTTTCGGCCTTGCCTTGGGGCATGTCGGCAGCAGGCGAAGTGCGCGTGGCAAGTGTGCCTGGGCTGGGCTTAGACCCATTGGCCACGGTTAAAGATAGTGCTGCCGTATGGGCAGCCAGCGTAGAAGCGGATAGCCGCCTGCGCATGCACGCCACGCTAGGACAACCAGGCTCGCCCGTGTTCAGTGCGTGGGGACGTTTCGTTGGAGTGTATAACGGCGCAGGTATCGTGCCTCGCAACATCATCGCCCAAATGCTATGGACCGAAAAATAAACCATCCTAAACGCTTTCTTTGGCTCTCGGCATTGCTGGTCGTGGGGCTTTTCGGTGCTTGCCACTTCGAGAAAAACACGCTTAACGGCGACGGAACGGCGCAGGTTTTGCAACAAGAGGGCGACCTTTGCTATCAAGGCACCGTGCTGCATGGTCGCAGTCATGGCTACGGCGTGCTGTGGCTGAAAGATAGTGTGGTGTATGCAGGACAGTGGAAAGACGGAAAACGGCAGGGAATGGGTACGGCGCACGACAGCAAAGGACGGAAAATTACGGGGCGTTGGAATGCCGACACGCTGGTGAGTGGTAGTCGCGAAGATGCCACAGGTGTGTATGTGGGCAGCTTTAACAGCAAGATGATGGCCAGCGGGCACGGCGAATACACGGGCAACGACGGCAGTCACTACGAGGGACATTGGGAAAACGATGCCCAAACGGGTAAGGGATTTGCCCTTACTGCGCAGCCCAAGGTGAAGGTGGGCGAATGGAAAGCAGGCCAATACCTGGGCGAACGCCTTACTTATACCACCGAACGCATCTATGGCATCGATATTTCAAAGTACCAACACGTTATCAACAAGCGCGTGCATCCCATCAAATGGAACCAACTGCGCATCACCCACCTGGGCACGGCTAGCCGAAAAGCCATTCATGGACAAGTAAACTACCCCATATCCTTTATCTACATCAAGAGCACCGAGGGCAAGTCGTTGCTCAATCCCTTTTACAAGGCGGACTATAAGCAAGCTCGCGCCCACGGTTTCAGCGTTGGCACTTATCATTTCTTCTCCATTTACTCGCCTGCTGCGGCTCAGGCGGCCCATTTCTTACGCCATTTGCACATATCGAAAGGCGATTTTCCGCCTGTTCTCGATGTGGAACCCAGTCCGCAGCAGATTGCCAAGATGGGTGGTGCTGAGGTCCTCTTCAAGGCTGTTCGCACTTGGCTCACTATTGTTGAGCAACGAACGGGCAAACGTCCGATTCTGTATATCAGTCAGCAATTTGTTAATCGCTACTTGCCACTGGCTCCCGACATCAAGCGCGACTACGACATTTGGATTGCGCGTTATGGTGAATACAAACCCGATGTGCACTTGGTGTATTGGCAACTATGCCCCGACGGACGGGTGCAAGGCATACAAGGCGAGGTAGACATTAACGTGTTTAATGGCTATAAAGAGGTTTTCGACGAGTTTAAGGCGAAGTTGTAAATGGGCACCTCGTGTGATGTTTAGGACTTGTTTTCGGGGAATTAAGGGTATAAGCGAGCAAGTAAACGAGTTGGCAACAAGCTATAAGCAAAGCCATTTGCCGGCTTACAAACTGGTCAACTCGTTCATTCGTCCACTTGTTAACTCGCCAATTCGTCCACGGTCAACAGCGTTACTGCCCATATCTGTTTTTAGTTCAGCTTAAATTTCATAGGTACATTATACCTCACGCGTACAAATCTGCCGTCTTGCTGGCCTGGCAACCAGTTTGGCATGGCCTTCATTACACGCAAAGCCTCGGCATCAAGGGCTGCATCCACCGCCCGTTCAACCTTAAAGTCAGACAGCGAACCGTCTTTCTCTACAATGAAACTCACTATTACGCACCCTTCCTTCTTGGCTTTCTGTGCCGATTGGGGGTACCTGGCCGTCTTACAAAGGTATTGTAGCAGTGCAGTGTCGCCTCCTTTAAAGCATGGCATCAACTCGCAAACATTGTAAACCTTATTGTCTACTTTCATCCGTTTGGGGCGTTCGTACTTATTTCGCACTTTTCTCTGCGCGTTCGCCCTTGCAGGTGCAAAGGCAATAGCCGCAAAGAAAAATACAGCAAAAAGCCAACAATTAAAGCCTATTAACCGCTTGGAGGCTTGCTTGTTCTTCATCTTCATACTTTTAAATGGTTGTGTATTGAGATTATCTTGCATTGAATTTGACTAACATGTAAAGACGGTTTGTTGCACAATAAGCGATGGAAGTTTGTCTGTTGAGAGGTCAACAGGTGGGCCACACCTCATTTATGTCAGCTTAAAACCAACTGGTACGCTATGCCTTACGCGCACATTTTGACCGTTGTGTTTCCCCGGATTCCACTTAGGCATAGCCTTTACAGTCTTTAAAGCCTCGTCATCAAGTTCAGGATCCACCCGTTGTATGAACTTAAAGTCGCTTAGCGACCCGTCTTTCTCAACGATAAAGCCAACCACAACACAGCCTTGTATGCCGAAGTCTTGGGCCCGTTGTGGATACCTTGTTACCTGCGAAAGAAATCTCATCATTGCCTCTTCCCCTCCTTTGTAGGTGGGCATCTGCTCACACACCTCGTACACTTTATCGTCGGTGGTGGTGTCCTTCTGCGTTTGCGTGGTCTTCCCCCTCTCCTTCTTATCCTGCGCGTTCGCCCTAGCAGGAACAAGAAGAACAGCCAAAGTGATGGCCAATACCGCGAAAAGCAGACACTTAAAGCCTGCAAACAGATTAGGTGTTTGTTTGTTATTCATACTCATGATTATTTAAATGGTTATACGTTACAGCTATCTTGCATTGCTGTCAGTTTGCAAATATATTAATTTCTTTGGTGATAAGCAAGGATAAAATAGGCAAATTAGCAAGTAGGTGGGTTGACAAACAGACAGACTTAGCCGTCGGTTTTCGGTCGTTCTATTACCAACCTGCCGACTTTCAGCCTGTAATCAAGCCCCAATTAACACATCATTTCATTAAGCCATCATTCATTCACTCCATTGGTTTCAGCCTAAAAGATACAGGTACGTTATATCTTACGCGCACAAGTTGCTCGTCTTGGCAGCCAGGAATCCATTTAGGCATGCCCTTAACCACTCTTAAAGCCTCGGCATCAAGGGCTATATCCACATGACGTAACACCTTAACGTCGGTGAGAGAGCCGTCTTTCTCGACAATAAAACCTATTACAAGACGCCCTTGCACCCCTCTGTCCTTAGTCTTGTCTGGGTATTTCAAGTTCTCTCTAAGGTATTTCAACAGTGCAGCATCACCGCCTTCGAAGATGGGCATCTGCTCACACACCTCGTAAACCTTATCGTCTGTGGCGGTGTCTTTACGCGTTTGGGTGGTCTTTCCCCTTTTATCCTGCGCGTTCGCGCTTGCAGGAGCGATGACAATAACCAACAATATGAGGGCCGAAACGACGAAAAGCAGACACTTAAAGCCTGCAAACAATTTGGGCGTTTGCTTCTTCTTCATACGCATTTATTTATTAGATGCAACGTATTATCTCGTTAAGTAAACGGCATAACCAGCCTTTAAAATGCTAAAAGGCATTTCGTTAACAAGTTAACGAGCCAACAAGGAGGAGGGGAATAAGCCACTAGCCAACCCCACATTCGCTTGCCAACCCATTAACTCGTCAATGTTACCAGTCTAGCTGTATGCTATTGTAATCTGAAAGACACAGGTACGTTATACTTCACGCGCACTAACTTGCCGTCTTGCTTGCCAGGAACCCACTTGGGCATGGCCTTTATCACTCTTACCGCCTCGGCATCGAGTGTCGGCGTTACCGACCTAACTACCTTTACGTTAGATACCGCCCCGTCTTTCTCTACAATGAAATTAACCACAACGCGACCTTGTTCTCCTGCTTTCTCGGCTGTTTCGGGGTACTTAATGTTCTCCGAGAGATACTTCATCAATGCAGCATCTCCGCCCTTGAAAGTAGGCATCTGCTCAACCACCTCATACGCCTTATCCGTTGGTTCGGCATTCTTGATTTGTGCAGTGTCCTCGCCCGTTTCTGCTTTCACTTCAACTTTTGTGCCCTCCATAACTTGTTCTTGCACTTTCGTCTTTCTTTTGCAGCTGGTCATAAACACCAAGGCGAAAGCCAATGGCACGAAAAGCAGGTACTTATAACCTGCAAACGAATTTGTTTTTTGTCTATTCTTCATACTCATTAATTTATTAAATGGTTCTTTTTTCGTTCTTCTAAAAGTGCGTTTTCTCGCCATTAGCATGTCCGAGTAAGCTCGACGTTGTTCATTTGGCTTAACGAAAACGTTCTTTTCTCGTTCCTCGAAAAGTGCGTTTTCTCGCCATGACAATGTCCGAGCAAGCTCGACGTTGTTCATTTGGCTTAACGAAAACGTTCGTGTTTATTTATTAAGGCAGCAGCTCTATCTGTCATTAAACGATGAAAAAGGTGGTGCGTTGGCAAGTTAACGAGCCAACAAGGAGATGGGAGAAAGCCGCAAGCCAACCCCACATCCAGCCTGTCAACTCATTAACTTGTCAACCTTACTTGCCCCTATTTTAATCTGAAAGACACAGGTACGATATACTTTACGCGCACAAATTCGCCGCCTTGCTTACCTGGAGACCACTTAGGCATGGACTTTATCGCTCTTACCGCCTCTGCATCGAGCGAAGGTGTTACCGACCTAGCTACCTTTACGTTGGTTATAGCCCCATCCTTCTCTACTGTAAAGCGAACCATAACGCGCCCTTGCTTTTGGGCTTTCAACGCAGACATGGGATATTTTATATTCTCGAAAAGGTATTTCAACAGCGCTGAGTCGCCACCAGGGAAGCTAGGCATCTGCTCAACCACCACATACACCTTGTTGTTTGCACCTGATTTTTTCGTGGTTTTATTAGTCTTCACCACCTTTTTCTGCACATTCGCCCTCATTGCGGTACTATTCATCGCCAGTAAAGCGATGGCCAGCGGCACGAAAAGCAAGTACTTAAAGCGTGCCAACGGATTGGATGTTTGCTTATTCATCATTTTAATTCTTTTCTTTAAGGGTAATACATTGAAATTATTAGTTATTGTAGCTACATTCGTTCGATAGGCCACAGCCAACAAATGGTATTGGTAGGCCTTTTTGTCCGTTCCGCCGTTGATAACCGAGCGGTCGGCCAGATATTCAAGATTGTTGCGCACTTGCAGACGCATAAGCCACGCCGCGGGGTTGAACCAAAAGGCGGCGACAAAGAGTTGCGACAGCAACGCGTCTGCCGAATGCCACTGCGCCACGTGCGTTTGTTCGTGTGTCAGTATCTGCTGAACCTGCGACGGCGTCTTGTCGTCGGGGTTGACAAATATCCAACGGAAGAAAGAAAAGGGGCTGTAATCGCCCGTCAACAAACAAACCGCTGTGCCGTGCAACGTTGCGCGTTCGCTGCGCTGTGCCAACCTGCACACCACAACTACCTGCCAAAACACGCGCAAAAGCAAAGCCGAGGCCACACCTGTGTATAGCCAAATGGCTAGCTGCTGCCAATCAAAGGTGTCGTGTGTGGGTTGCACCGTCACTTCGGGCAGGTTGTAGGCCATGCGCGGTAAGATATTGCTCAGCGGTGCAGTTTCGTTAACCAGCACAGAGAGGTCTATCGTGGGCAGCAACAGCGACAACACGTAGATTGTGAGCAACGACAGACGCCGCCATTTAAAGAAAGTGTCGCCTGCGCTAATGAGTTGGTAGAACCCGAAAAGCACCACCAACACAACGTTTGCTTTTATCAGATACATCAACATGGGTATAATTTGCTAGGATAATTTAGGTAATGATAACGAAATGGACTTGCCCAAAACCCTTAGGTAAAAGGGCGATGCCCACTTAAATAGGCGCTTAGAAAGCGAGATGGCACGCGATATAATACCGTGTTCACACCTTTGCCACATCGCCGTTTTCTATCTCGTCGATGATGTCTTTCAGCTCGTCGGGCGATATTTTTTCTTCTTGTGCAAAGAACGAAACCATGTCGCGGAACGAGTTTTTGAAGTAATCGCGCACAAATCCCGACACGAAGTGCCGCTTATAGTCTTTTTCCTTAACAACAGGTACGTACTCAAAGCCGTTGCCCTTACGTTGTGCCGCCACATACCCCTTGCGTTTGAGGTTGCCAACAACCGATGCCACCGTGGTATAAGGCGGTGCAGGCGATGGCAACCGTTCGACAATGGCCTTGATGTTGCACCTGCCCAATTGCCAAACACAACGCATCACCTCTTCTTCTTGAATTGAAAGCTTCTCTATCTTCATTGTTATGTAACGTTTAACTTACGGCGCAAATCTACGAACTTTTCGTAAATAAAGCAAGGAATTAAGTTTTAAATAAAGTTAAATGATTGATTTTTGGTGTATATAACAATAAATTACGAATACTTCGTAATTAAAATAAAACTATAAAAGTAAGGCAATGTAACCTAAAACATCCTACGAATAAGAAAAGAAAAGCGTAAAAATACAAACCCAGTGGGCAAGTGCTAGAACTTCGTTTCGGCTTTTAACGTGGGGCCACTAGTCGCCGATAGCACATGTTCAACGCTTAGGTAGGGTGGAGTTTGGCCGCAAACCCGATGCCGCATCAACAATATGTTACCTACCAAATAGCGGACTATCGATGGAGTTTGGCCGCAAACCCGATGCCGCATCAACAAGTCGACTGCCGACAAGCCTATTACCCCAGGTGGAGTTTGGCCACAAACCCCAATGCTGCATCAACAGAGCCACATCAGCCAATGTGGGTAAAGGCTGCTGATTGTTGCGCCAATTTAGCGTGCAAGGCTTGTGCGTTAAGGGCATTTTTACTACCTTTGCGTGCGAAAAAGAAAGACGTGCCACACGCACATCTCATCTAAACCACCAGCAGAGGATGAAAAGAGTACTTCATTTGTTGTTCATTTCGCTGTTCGCCCTCACCTTCACGTCGTGCGAGAACAAGGAAAAACAAGCCGATAAGCTAACCGAGGAGTTTATGCGAAAGAACCTTAACGACCCACGCTCGTACCAATTGGTAGAGCGGGGCAGGGTAGACTCGCTCTTTTCTGAATTTAGAGCCACCAACGAGGCACAGTATATGCTCGACAAGGTGAAACAAATTACCGACTCGGCAGCGCGCTATTCGGAGTCGGTAAAAACCGTTCCGCAGGCACAAAAGATGCTTGCCGACGGCCAGCGCATACTCGAAGAATACAAGAAAAAGCAGAAAAAGTTTAAAAGTCAGTTTCTTGGCTACGCTTTCAAAGTGAGTTTCAGGGCCAAGAACGAACACGGTGCTTTGGTCCGTTCGTATGTGGTGTTTAGGTTAAACCCAGAAATGGACAGGCTAAGCATCGAAGACGCCGACATGAACATCTTCTCTCTCTTTGCATCGGATGCCATTAACGACAACATGAACAAATATTAAAGGAGTTGACGTGTTAACAAGTTAACGAGTTGACAAGAGAACAAGTTAACGAGTTGGCGAGGGAACAAGGGAGTGAGTTTTCCTGTTAACGAGTTGACGAGAGGACAAGTTAACAGGTTGATGAGTTAGCAAGTTAATGAGTTGGCGAGGGGACAAGAGAGTGAGTTTACCGGTTAACAAGTTGACAAGTGGACGAGTTTAGCAGTTAACCAATTTATCAATTAACAAGTTTATCAGTTGATGAGTTCATGACTTAACGAGTTGAGTAGCCCGCTCATTAACTTATCAGCTAATCCTCTTGTTAACTACTCCAATCGTTAAACGGTAAACTTATCAGCTGATTCATTCGTTAACTGGTAGGCCGATACACTAAACTCTGTCCAAATTTCAGTACGTATTTTAACACTAAGAGTGCCCTTTTTGTCTACCAATCGCCCACCTTGCCGCAAAAAATCGATTCTCACGCAGGTTGGTTTTGATGCAAAATGGGGTTAGTGGTAAGTGCATACAAAATGAATGCACATTGCATAAAACCGCAATTTGCAGCAGGCTTTGGGTTGTTTTCTGCGAAATTCATTGCGTTTTGGTGCAAAATGCGGTGCATTTTGGTGCAAAACACAGTGCGTTTTGGTGCAAAACGCAGCGCATTTTGGTGCAAAACGCAAGGTGTTTTGGTGCTAAATGCAAGGTAAAATGCTGCTAAATGCCTAACGATACGCATAAAAATACGCTGCAATGGTACGAACAAAGCCTCTTCGAACCATCAAAAATAGGGCTGAAAAGGACAAAATAGTCGTTAAAAAGTGGTATTTTAGGTGCTGAAAGGGGGTAATTGGGCGTAAAAAATAATGGGTTGGCAACCAAACTAGAAAGGCAAAATGGTGCAAAATGCAGGTTTTGTGCTTAAAAATAGACAGAGTATGAGACATGAAAAGCCGAAAATAGTGCCAATTTGCCCACTTTATACCCCATATTTTCGCTAGAATGGGATGAAAATTAGAGCAGTTTTGTAAAATAAAAATAAGAAATTTAAGTTTTTGAGTTGGTAAGTTGACGAGTTGATAAGTTGGCAAGTTAGTGAGTTGTCGAGTTTATGAGTTGGTGAGTTGGTGAGTTGATGGGTTGGTGCGTTCGTGAGTTTTTGAGTTTTTGAGTTGATGAGTTGATGAGTTGGTGCGTTCGTGAGTTTGTGAGTTTTTGAGTTGATGAGTTGGTGAGTTAGTAAGCTGATGATTTGACGTGTTCGGGAGTTGTTGGGTTTTCGTGAGTTTATAAGGCCAGTGGGGTAATTTGTCCTACCCTTCGCATAATGAGAAGAGCGTTTATCTTGTGCTGCCATCACGAAGATAACAAACCCCTCTTAGTTTATAGGTCTGTTAAAAGTCAAGACTACTTCAATAAAAATGCCGTATTTGTTTTGTAATGTCGATAAAAAGTGCTATATTTGGAGCGCAATTTACCTTGTAACAATTTACAGAGTTGAGAATGATGAAAAGAGGTTGCCTGTGCCTTGCATGCACCTTGCTTAGTTGCATGCAGGTGTTCGCACAAGGTGCTTGTCCTTAAACAACCATTTTATCCTTGTAAGATTGATGGTTCATGTACATGTAATTGTAAAAAAGTACATCATCAAGTAATTTGCTTTCGTAAAAAACGATTTATAGAAGTCACCTAAAAAAGTACTGATATGAAAAAGAGTATATGTTTATTACAAGTGTTCGTCCTTTCTTTGTTGTTCATTGGTTGCACCAATGGGGATAATCAAGTTTTACCTCCTGCTGATCAAGGGCCAAAGGCAGAACTGTTTGCAGTGGGAACAACTCGCATAACGAAATCTTCTCATTTAACCCCATGCCTCTTTACGCTTGACAACATCAAGTCTTTCAACGTGCAGACCCGCGAGATTGTTTTCCAAGACTTTGAGCCTACAAACAAGCTCTTCCCCATTTATCGCAACATAGAAATACGTTCGTATGACAAAGTTTTACTCCGTATTGCAACGTTTGTATCTTCTTTTGACAGTCAAATCTTCACAGACTTATCGTTAGTTTCAGAAACAGAGTCGGGTAAGTTTTATCTGAGCGACTGCTATCCACGCCATATTGAGAACGACAGTAAATATGCAAAAGCGAATGAAGCCATTAAGGAAGCGAAAGACAAACGGGCAGCAGAATGGAGTGCGTTTCTCTCCATACTCAAAAAGCATGGGAAGTTAATAGAATAAACGTCCATCGCATTAAATCCGTAACACTAAGTTTCTTTTTTGATTTCATGTTTCGAATTTAAAGTATTACGCCAGTTTGGGATAAGAATCAATCATTACGCCAACTACTGCGAATTGATTGATGCTTATCCCGAATCGGCTTATGGTCAATAAGAACTTGAATTTGGAACGCACTTGCACAACTTATAAGGTGTTCTTTCGCCGTGTACACTTTCGCCGCATGCCCTAAGTACCGTGTCTTCTCCGCCTGCTTGTATGCAGAAAAGCCCTCCGTCCTCTGCACCTCTGTGTACGAATTAAGCCCCAAACGCAGGCCAGGATGTAATCTCTAAAACCATTTCTCCTTGTTCATTTTTTTACCCCTTCTCTTTCTCTGCCGTTAATAATACCAAAAACGGGCACGCATTTTAAGGTTAATGTAAAGTATATTCGTAACTTTGTACACACAAAGTGCCGCAAAGACACAGGATAATAAATCAACATTTAAGGAGAGATATGAAAAAGAAGAACATCGTTCAGCTTGTGCTATTGGCCAGTGTGGTCGTTGTTTCGAGCTGTGCTAGCAAGAAAGACTTGGACAATTGCCAAAGAGAAAACAGGGAATTGAACGAAAGCTATCGTTCAACTCGCGAACAACTTGCCGCCAGTCAGGCCAGGGTTACATCGCTGGAAGAACAGCTGGCACAGCAAAAACGCGACTACGCCGCACTGCAAGGCTCGCTAGACAAGAGCCTCAACAACAGTTCGGCCAATAACGTGAACATTTCTAAGCTGGTAGACCAGATTAACGAGAGCAACCAATACATACGCCATTTGGTTGAGGTGAAGAGCAAAAGCGACTCGCTTAACATGGTGCTCACCAACAACCTTACGCGTTCGCTCAGCCGCGAGGAGCTGAAGGAGGTAGACGTACGCGTACTTAAAGGCGTTGTTTACATCTCATTGGCCGATAACATGCTGTATAAGAGCGGTAGCTACGAAATAAACGACCGCGCAGCCGAAACGCTTAGCAAGATAGCCAAGATAATTATGGACTATCAAGACTATGATGTGCTGGTGGAAGGAAACACCGACAATGTGCCCATAAACCGCGAAAACATCCGCAACAACTGGGACCTAAGCTGCTTGCGCGCATCGAGCGTGGTTCAATATCTGCAAACACGCTATGGCGTTAATCCCAAACGCCTTACCGCCGGCGGACGTGGCGAGTTTAACCCCGTTGCCACCAATGGAACTGAAGTGGGCAAACAACGTAACCGCCGCACACAAATCATCATCACGCCGAAATTGGACCAGTTTATGGATCTTATCGACAAAGCACCCGAAGAAGGAAAATAAAACTTCTTTTTTCGTTCCTCGAAAAGTGCGTTTTCTCGCCATGACAATGTCCGAGCAAGCTCGA
>ERZ773035.855-NODE-855-length-23393-cov-11.820336_pt1 | contig 23393 bp, 14 predicted proteins | sample MGYA00511487_ERZ773035 | MGnify/ENA primary metagenome ERZ773035 (study PRJEB29015, sample SAMEA2737985) | human oral metagenome | biome: human oral; feature: human-associated habitat; material: dental | place: China | collected 2024 ...
CGGCCAGGCCTCCTCGGCCTCGCGAGAAGCCTCGGCTTCGCCGGATCCGCCTTCGCCGATCGCCGCGCCTTCGCCGCGGGCGACGCGGCCGGCGGGCTCGAATCCGCCGGTCATGCTCGCTCCGATCCGGTCCGCCTCGCTCTGCACGGCATCCTCGTCGGCCGCGTCGGCGACCTCGGAGGGGCGCGGTGCGAACGCCGAGTCGGCGACTGCGGGCTCGGCGTCCTCGGGCGCCGGCCCGGCCTCCTCCAGGTCCTCCAGGTCGTCCTCGCCGTCCCATTCCTCGGACTCCTCCTCGATGGGACGGTGCGCGTCGACGTAGATGATCCCCGTCAGCCGGTCGAACCAGGTCCGACCCAGCTCGTCGGTGGTGTACTTGAGGATGAGGAGCAGGCCGCCGACCAGGGTGAACAGGCCGACGAAGCCCTCCACGGCGTACTTCTTGACGGCGGCCCACTCGGCCGGGCCGCCGTCCTCGACGAGGACGGCCTTGACCCCGAAGGACTTCAGCCCCGGCAGGGTCCCGGTCCGGTAGGCGGCGAGGCAGTTGAACGCACAGAACAGCAGGAGGATCGCGACCGCGACGACGTAGGGGGCGAGCGCCTGGCCGGGAGAGGCGAAACCGGCATCGGCGATGGGCAGGAGGGAGGCTGCGATCTCGGCGACGACCACCAGCATGCCGTATGCGCGCGCGAGATTGCGCCGGCCTGCGCTGGCTTGATGAAAGTACACAGGTTGGCTAGTCATGACCTACCTCGACAATGTCGTTCTTCCCTTTGGGAGGATATACCTTACCCACCGTCAGGTGCCCGCTGTGCGCCTGGGCATCACTCGCCAGCCCTCCTTCCGCGCCACGCACGCCAGGCGTTCCGTCTGGCGAACGAACGCAGCGAAAACCGCGAACGGCGGGGGCTGACCTGGCGGATGGCGGTCTTCGCCTCGTCCGCGCTCGCCCACGCCTCGTCCAACCGCACCTGGTCGATGTCCCTCCCGGAGAAGACGGTGAAGTCGGCGATGGACGCCGTCCGCGAGATCGGAGCGACGTCGGCGGCTTCCTGGCGCAAGGCCACCGCACCCGCCAGAGCCTTCGCCTGCTCGCTCCTGGTCCTGCGGGGGTCGACGGCGATCCTGCCGTCGCGCGCCACGTCGAGCACGTCCTCCCACGCGCCCGCCGCGCGGACGTCCGGGCGGCCGCGAAGCCGCCGTCGGCGCGAGCGCAGCGCCTTCAGGCCGAGGATCGTCGCGAAGGGCAGAATGAACAGGAGAACCCCCGAGACGCCGTACAGCGCGTACCTGACCCACGCGGCCGTGCCCGACCGCGCGTCGGGGGCCTTCTTCGGATCGTCGGCGGACAGCGGCGGCAGCTCGATCGGCTTGTCCGGAGGCTCCGGCGGCTGGACGACCTGGGGGCGCGGATTGGGCTTCGGCTTGGGGATCTGGGTGGTCAGCCGCTGGTCCCTGGGCGGAGTCGGGTCGAAGGCGACCCATCCCGCGCCGTCGAAGTTGATCTCCACCCACACGTGGGCGTCGCGCCCCTTGATGGTCTGGGTGCCCTTCTTGGAGTAGGACTCGGGGTAGAAGCCCATGACGACGCGGGCCGGCATCCCCTGCGAGCGGGCCATGAGGGCCATGGCCACGGCGTACTGCTCGTCGTCTCCCTGCATGTACTCCGATTCCAGGAGGCTCTGGATGCGCTGGTTGCGATGCCCGGGACGCGACGGCGAGCCCTCCTTGCCGTCGGCGTAGTAGCCCTTCGTCTTCAGATGGTTCTCCAAGGCCCGAGCCTGCTTGATCGGGCTCGTCTCGCCGGTGATGATCTCCTGGGCCTTGGCCTGGACGGCGACGGGGACGTTCGTGTTGTCCTGCATGTCGACCACGCCGAAGGGGCGCCCCTCCAGCTGCTTGTCGGAGTACCGCCGGTAGGTGACGGTCGTCGTGGTGTACTCGTCGCCGCTGCCGACGGGGGTGACGGTCAGGGCCGTCTCCTGGGTGGGCGAGTAGTAGAGGGACTCGCGCAGATCGCCGGCGCGCTTGCCGGTGAAGTCGACGCGGCGCAGCTCCCCCGACCCGGGAAGCCACACGCCGCTGTAATCGCCGATCTTCACCTCGAGGGTCTGAGTGCCCGTCCCCTTGGCCGGCTGCCTGTCGGTCACCTTCGGCCCGACCCTCCTGAAGCCCTGGGTCGCCGGGTTCGTCACGTTGTAGACGATGCCGTCGTACACGTCGAGAGTGGCCAGGCGGACCCGCCCTTTGTCCGGCAGGCCCTTGACCGTCATGAGCGTCTCGTCCTCGCGCTGGTCGATGAAGGAGCGGAACTGGGTCAGCGGCGAGGGATACTCGCGAAGGTCCAGCGGCGGGACGACGTCCTGCCGGATCGCATACCGCGCCCGCGAATCGGTCAGGAGCGGGGCGGTCACGAAGGCGACGACGGCCCCCGCCGCGACCAGCGCGACGGCTCCATTGCGGCGCCGCCGCGCGGCCATCGCGCCCAACGTCTGGGCGCGGCCCGTCCGGACGACGCGCCGCCGCTCGACCGTGCGCGACCACCACGCCAGGCCCGTCATGCCGATGAAGACGCCGATCCACCGGGCCAGGGGCGCGTGCTGGGAGCCGAAGAGGATCCCCGAGACGAGGACGCCGGCCACCGGCAGCATCGCCCACTCCCCCCGTCGCGTCCGCAGGACGACGGACCCGGCCACCAGTCCGGCGACCGTGCACACGAGATACGGCAGGACGGTCGGCCCCAGGAAAGCGCTCGCGGGCGGCGTGAGGGTCAGCAGGTCCTTCCAGCCCTTGAAGGACTGGACCATGAGCATCTGAAACGTCCGGGAGGTCGGCAGGACGCCGCCCGTCGCCGTCTCCCTGAGCGCTATGAGGCCGCCGAAGGCGAGGTAGCCGAGCATCCCCAGGACGGCCGTCAGCCACGGCGTCAGGCGCAGCCACACCCCCAGCGCGGCGATGCCCAAGCCCAGGAGCACCCCTCCGGCGCCCGCGACGTAGCCCTGCATGTCCCCGAACACGGGACCCCACGTCGCCGAGGCGGCCAGCAAGAGGGCCGCGACGACGGCCAAGTCAGCCATCCGGGCGTCGGCGAACGCCGACCTGCGCGGATCCGGCAGGCCGCCGGAAGCCTGCGCCTCGACCTGCGAGGAGAGCGTCTGCCTCTTCAGCGGCGGCACTGTGCGCCGCGACCTCGTGACCGAACGCAGCAGAGGGGACATTCAGCTCACCGCCTTCCGCAGCGCGAGGGGAAGCGAATCCAGGGACGGGATCGTCACGATCGGGAAGCCGCCCACGAGCGCCCGCGACACCCTCTCCGCCTCGTGGATGCGCAGAGCGAACGACCGGGCGTTGACCGGCAGGGCGGCGTGGGCCCGGTGGAGCTCGGAGGCTTCGGGACGCGAGCCCGTCACCACCGCGACCACCGACGCCTGGGGCTCGCGGTCCGTGGCGATCCTGGCCAGGTCGCCCAGCCGTTCCACGCCGGCCTTCGGCTCGATCTTCGTCAGCCCGTCGAGGAAGGCGTTGGGCGAGGACGTCGGGACGGGGCCGAGCTGGCTGGTGAAGCTCAGGTCGCGGCGCTCGCGGATGACGGCCGCCCCTATCGAGGCCGCCACGCTCACCCCCAGCTCGTATTCGCGGTAGTTGTGCCAGGAGCGGGCGTCGTCGTCGAAGACGATGAGCAGATGCGCCCGCCGCGACTCCTCGAACTGGCGGACCATGAGCCGGCCGGTGCGGGCCGTGGTCCTCCAGTGGACGTTGCGGCGGTCGTCGCCGGGCAGGTACTCGCGCAGCGCGTGGAAGGCGACGTCGCTGGAGGACAGGTCGTGGGTGGTGGCCCCCTCGATGTCGCGGATGAACCCGATCGCGTTCGAGGCGACGTTGACGGTCCTGGGGTGGACGTATAGCTCCTGGGCCTCGACCCAGTTCTGCTCCCTGCGCAGCAGGCCGAGGCCGTCGCCGCGCACGGACCGGACGGGCCCGATGGTGATGATGCCGCGGCGCCGGGTCGGCACGGTGAAGATCTCGGTGAATTCGGACCGGCCCGTCAGGATGGGCACGGCGAACTGGGCGAGGGCGGCCCCGACCGGCACCTCGATGACCGAGGACGCGCAGGGCCGGTTCGACGTGTTGACCACGGACAGCTCGCCGACCGCGGACTCCTCGACGACCACGCGCTGGCCGGCCAGCTTCAGCTTGACCACGTAGCGCACCATCCCGATCGTCCAGATGATCGCGACGATCCACACGAACGTCAAGAGGATGGCCAGCCCGGTGACCTCCAACCACTGCCACCGGAGCCCGACGTACCAGGACCCGACCGCCAGGAGGAGGACCATCCACCCGAAGACGGTGATGATGCGCAGGGCCTTCACCGCCGGGCCCACCACGGGCAGGCCTTCGAGCCGGTCGGCCGTCCTGACGCGGGTCCGCCTCGTCCAGGCGGCGGCCTTCTTCCAGGCGGAGGCCGCCATCCCGCTCTTCGGGCGGTCGGGGGCTTTCCTCGCAGCGGGTCTCTTCGGGTACGGGGAGGGCATCATCACTCGCCGGGCCGTGTCACTTGCGGAAAATGGGCGCCGAGACCTCTTCCAGGGCCCGTATGACGACCGCTTCGCGGGTGGCCCCGCCGAATTCGGCGTCGGGGTCCAGGACGATGCGGTGCGCCCACACGGGCAGGGCGAGGGTCTTGACGTCGTCGGGCAGCATGTAGTGGCGGCCTCTGGACAGCGCCCACACGCGGGCGGCGCGGACCATCGCGATGGCGCCGCGGGTCGAGACGCCGATCCGCACGTCCTTCGAGGAGCGCGTGGACTCGACGAGGTCCTGGACGTAGCCGAGCACCGACTCGTCGGCGTAGGTGAAGGAGGCCATCTCGGTCATCTCCTCGACGGCGGATGTCGAGATGACGGCGGGCAGGGTCTTGGACCGGTCGGGGGTGGCCGAGCCCTTGAGGATCTCGATGCCGGCGGCGCTCTCGGGGTAGCCGATCGAGGACTTGATGAGGAAGCGGTCGAGTTGGGCCTCCGGCAGGGCGTAGGTCCCCGCCTGCTCGATCGGGTTCTGGGTGGCGATGACCATGAAGGGCCGGCCGGCCTCGTGGGTGACGCCGTCCACGGTGACCCGCGACTCCTCCATGACCTCCAGGAGGGCGGACTGGGTCTTGGGCGAGGCCCGGTTGATCTCGTCGGCCAGGACGATGGAGGCGAAGATCGGGCCCTTGTGGAAGTTCCACTCGCCGGTCTTCTGGTCGTAGATCGTCACGCCGGTGATGTCGGAGGGAAGCAGGTCGGGCGTGAACTGGATGCGCGAATGGGTGCCCTGGACCGTGGCCGCGATGGCCCTGGCGAGCGCCGTCTTGCCCGTGCCGGGCGCGTCCTCCAGGAGCAGGTGGCCCCCGGCGAACATGCACGTGAGCGCGAGCCGCACGACGTCCTCCTTGCCGAGGACGGCCTTGCCGACGTTGGCGGCGATCCGGGTGAAGGACCCCTCGAACCACCGCGCGTTCTCCTCGGTCACCTGTTCTGATCGTGACATTTCCTCTTCCTTAAAGATAAGCGTGATTTATCTCAGTTGGCGGCCCGGTCGGCCCCTGGCCGCTTCGCCCTCTCCGGTCCCGCCGATGCGCCGAGCGCCTCTCGCCGGCGGGTTTCGCCCGGCCGGGCGTCGGGCGCCCGGCCGGGCCGGCTATCCTCCGGGATTGCCGTCGCACTCCCAGACCTTGTAGAGCTCGCTGGCCGGCGTCCCCGGCTGCGCGACCGCCGGGTTGCCGTTGGGGTAGCCCACTTTGAGGAGTTCGTCGGGGCGGTTGCCGCTGGAGTCCATCTTGTACGTGCCCTTGTACTGGGTGGATCCCTTGGGGCGGCACGTCACCTCCTGGTTCGGGGTGTAGCCCTCGAACCTGACGTTGATGCCGTTGCCGGAGCCTATGGGCTTGCAGTCCCCGACCGTGCACGGGTAGGAGGTGCCCGTGAGGGTGAAGAAGTACTTCCTGGGCCCGGCGGGGGTCGCCTTGACCGGCGCCGACGCAGGGCCGGGGTAGCGGGCTCCGTTGGCGCTGCCGACCGCCCGGAAGACGATCGTGACCTCCTGGCCGTCGGGCAGGCCGCTCAGGTTGCCGACGCTCTGCCAGGACCCGCCGCCGTTCGTGGACATCTCGTAGGAGATCTCGCCCTGGCTCCAGCCGTTGGCGGCCCCTCCGCTCGGCGGGCCGACGGCGAGCTCCCCCGACCGGCCGGTGGCCTTGGCCGAGCCGCCCGACGGCGCCGCGGGCAGGCCGCGGACCTGGACGGACGCCGAGCTGGCGGACGAGGAGCCGGTGGCCGAGTCGTTGACGGCGGTCACGGTGAAGGACACCTGGGAGAACGGCAGGTTCGCGAAGACGTGGCTCGTCTCGTTTCCGGAGACCCTCGCGGCGACGCCGGTGCTCGACGCAACGGTGTAGAACTGGATGGGCCTGCCGTTGCCGTCGGGCTTGGACCAGCTCACCCTCACCGATCCCGACGGCCCGGCCTGCCCTATCGTCGTGTTCTCGGCCTTGACCGTGAAGGATCCGGGCCTGCCGTAGGGGATCACCTGGTTCGAGGACGGCGAGGCGGGGGACGGACCCTGCCGGTTGACGGCCGTGACGGTCGCCGAGTACGCGACCCCGTTGCGGACTCCGTTGCCCTCGTTGAGCGTCAGGCTCGTGCCCGCCACCTTGAAGGAGCCGAGGCCGGCCACGTTGACCATGTAGTGGGTGATGCCCGAGCCGTCGGAGGTCGCCGGGGACCACGAGAAGCCGATCGTCCTGTCGCCGGCCGTCGCGGAAGGCGCTCCCGGCTGGTTAGGCACGATGTCCATCATGACGGGACCGGACGACGCCGGATCGGAGGCCCCCGCCTCGTTGTGGGCGATCACCTCGAAGGTGTGCTCGACGCCGAGCCTGCGCCCGGAGATGACGCACTGGGAGCCCACCGGGCAGTCGGTCGAGTCGCCCTGGGTCAGGTCGCGGACCGTGAACTTGGTGAAGGGCGAGCCGTTGGGCGAGCCGTTCGTCCATTTGACGACCGCGCTGTTCCTGTTGAGGACCTCGGCGGTCACGTTGGAGACCTTGTCCGGGTGGGACCGCACGGCCAGCCTCATCGTGCCGGTCACGGCGCGGCTGGGATCCCCCGAGCCGTCGATGACCTGGAAGCGCACGACGACTTCGCCGTGCGCGTCGGGCGAGGTCGTCACCGTGACAGCGCTGCCGGCGGCGGTGGCGGTCGCGTTGCCGGAGACCACCGTGGGCGCGCCGTGGATGGACAGCGGCTTGTTCGGGAACGGGTTGGTCGCGTGGGCGGCGACGTCGATCTTCGTCGTGCTGCCCGCGTTGACGGTCTGCGTGATCTCGCCGACCTGGACGAGCGGCTTCTTCGTCTTGACGATCTGCACGGGAAGGCTCCCGCTCGTCTCGGCCTGCCCGTCGCTGACGGTCACGCCGATCGACCCGAGGGGGCCGGGAAGCGCGCCCGGGTCGGCCGTCAAGGTCATCACCGAGCCGGAGATCTTCGCGTCCACGCCGTTGACCTTGCTGGTGATCTTGTAGGTGAAGTCGTTCGGGTCGTCCTTGGCGTCGGGGTCGGTCGTCATGGTGGCGAGGTTGACCCGGGCCTTGTCGCCGCCCGCCTCCAGGGAGACCGGTGTGGGGGTGAAGACGGGCGGGCGGTTGCCGGACGCCCGCACTTCGATGGGCAGCGTCAGGGTCCTGACGACGCCGGAGGAGTCGTTGCGGTCCTTGCCGTCCGTGACTTCCAACGTGACGGAGGTCGATCCGGAGAACTCCCGCTTGGCCGTGAAGCTCAGCGTCTTCTCGTCGACGACCAGCGGGCTGTTGTCCCATCCGACGGAGGCCTTGACGTGCTTCGGGTCGGTGATGGACACGGACCTGCCCGGCCGCGTGAGGATGTAGTCGTTGATCGGGATCTTGAACGGCTTGCCGGCGTCGACGACGATCGGCACCTTCTTGAGATCGACGGTCGGCTCGGTCTGGGTGTTGCCGGGCACGCGCACGATCGCCGAGGCCTTCATGCCGTCGGGGTCCTTGACCGTGTACAGGATGATCCGCGGCTTCTGGGACGTCGTGACGGTCAGGGTCTTGTCCGAGTTGACCTTGACGCCCGGATCGTCGGAGGTGACCGTGTCCTCCAGGATGTCGCCGTCCTTGTCGACGTCGTTGCCCAGGACGTTCACCTTGACGGTCTTCTTGCCCAGCGTCCGCTCCCGGTCGACCACGTCGTCCCGCGCGACCGGCGCGAGGCTGGGCGCGTCCTTCTGCACGTTGACCATCAGGAGCCCCTCGGCGGTGCCGCCGCGTCCGTCCTGGATCCTGTAGGTCACCGGGTAGGAGCCCTCCTTGGCGGGGGTGGAGACGACGATCCCCTTGCCCTGCTTGCCTTTGTCGCGCTCCTCGACCTTCAGCTCCGGGGAGGCGCTGGTGGCCGAGCCCTTGACGAGGGAGATCGGGTCGCCGTCGGGGTCGATGTCGTTCTCGGTGACCTGCGCGACGACCTTGCGCCCCGGTTTGACGAGCATCTGGTCCCGGTTGGCCACCGGCGCCTGGTTCTGCGTCGCCTTGGGCGCCACGCCGATGCGCACGCGCGCCGTGGCCGTCTTGCCGTAGGCGTCCCTGACCGTGTAGGTGAAGCTGTCGGTGCCCGGCTTGCTCCCGGTGTAGGAGATCGTCGAGCTGCCGGCCTCCGCCACTCCGAGCTTGGGGGAGTCGCCCAGGCCGGCCAGTTCGACCGAGTCGCCCTCGGTGTCCACCCCGTCGAGCTGCACGGGGATCTTCACGGGCTGGCCGACGATCGCCCGGGCGGTGATGTTCACCGGGTTAGGCGCGGTGTTGGCGTCCTCGTTGACCGGGGTGACGGTGATATTGACCGTCCCCGAGGCCACGTTCCCGAGCGAGTCGCGCACGGTGTAGCTCACCCGGGTGGTGCCCGCCTTCTTGCCCGCCCGGAAGCGCACGAGGTTGTCGGAGACGAAGGGCTGGCCCATCTCGGGGTCGACGCTGTGCTGGAGCTCGGGCAGGACGGTCATGCTCAGCTTGCCCGGCGAGCGGTCGTTGGCCAGCACGTTGACCGACCCGACGTCTCCGGCCCGGACCGTCAACTGGTCCTCGGCGACTTGCGGCGGCGCGTTGGAGTCGGGGGTGTCGACGGGGATGACGAGTATCCGCCCCGTCGCCGAGGCCGTGCCGTTGGACACGGTGTAGTTGAGCGTCGTGGGCCCGCTCAAGCCCGCGGGCGCGGTGAGGCGGACGTGCTCGTGGTTGACGGGCGCGGCGGTGATCTGGCCGCCCGGCGGGGATTCGACCGATTGCAGGGTCAGGACGCCGCCGGCCGGGTCGGAGTCGTTGCCCAGGACGTCGACGAGGGTTTGGCCGCCCTTGGGCAGCAGGGCGATGTCGTTCTCGACGACGGGCGGGTCCTGCTTGTTGGACTCGACCGCGTCGACGCGGATGACCCCCGTGGAGGTCGTCGGCCCGTCGGAGACGAAGTAGCTGAGGTACCGGGTTCCGGGCCGGTCGGCCGAGACCGTCACGCTCCCGAGGTTCGGCGAGGTCTTGACGGCCAGGCCGTCGGGGGCGGGCCCGGTGCCCACCAAGCGCATCTGCCTGCCGTTGGGGTCGAGATCGTTGGCCATCGGGGAGACGGTCGCCGCCTCGCCGACGGGCACCCTGACGTAGTCGGCGTTCGCGCGGGGCGGCAGGTTGACCCCCTCGGCGACGTCGACGGTCATCTTCCCCTCGGCCGACTTGCTGCCGTCCGAGACGGTCAGGGCGACCTCGCGCGTGGCGGGCCCCTGGTTGAGGTCCTTGACCTTGACGCTGCCGGTCTCCTGGAAGGACGCGGTCAGCCCCTTGCTGGGCGTCGCCCCCTTGAGGTAGATGGGGTCGCCGTCTGGGTCGATCCAGTCCCCCAGGAGCTGGAGCGTCGTCTCGCCGGCGGAGGCGAGCTTCGCGCTCGTCTTGATCTGCTGGACCGGCGCCTCGTTGACGTTGAAGGGGTGCACGTCCACGGTGACGCTGCCGGTGGCCTTCCCGCCCCGGCCGTCGTCGGCCTCGTAAGTGAACGTGGTCGTGCCCGACGCCGTCTCGGGGACCTCGATCTGCAGCGCCTGGCCCTTGCGGCTGGGGCGCACGGTCCCGAAGGCGGGCGTGGATGTCGGCTTGACGGTCAGGACGTCGCCGTCCTGGTCGGAGTCGTTGTTGGTGACCGGCAGGCTCGTCGTGCGCCCGGGCCGCACCCCGAACTTGTCGTTCTCCACGGTGGGCGGATGGTTCTCCTGCTGGCGGTCGGGGTCCTTGCGCTGCGTGGTCAGGTCGGTGCTGTCGTCGTGCTCGTCGCTCTCGACCTGGTTGCTGTTGTTGACCTCGTTCCAATCGTTGACCAGGACCATGTCCTTGTCGGGCAGCCAGACGTTGCCGGTGGCGGCGTCGTTGAGCACGATGACCTTGCGGTTGGTCCGGAACTCCGCCGACTTGCTCTCGGCGAGTTTCTCGCTGGCCAGGGATTCGTCGTCCTTGCTCCCCGGGCAGTCCCGCAGGGAGCGGCCCGTTCCCGTCCACGCCGCGTAGGCGCAGCCTTCGTGGAAGACGGGGCGGGCGGGGTTGCCCTGGGCGTTGCGCGCCTGCGGGTTGGCGGGCTTGGCCGTGATGGCGCCGTCGGCCAGGGAGACCTTGTACAGGGTCGTGGCCGAGGCGACCAGCACGTCGTCGGCCGCGGGCCCGGACTGCTGGAGCTGGAGGTTCTTCGTCTCCCCCAGTTCGACGACCTTCCCACCGGGCAGGGCGAGCTTTCCCGACTCGGCGTCGAGCACCACGGAGCGGGAGCCGACCGCGGCGATCTGGAGGTTCTTGGACCCGGCGAACTCCTTGGGCAGGGAGTGCCCCTCCTCGCGGAAGGTCGATCCTTCGACGACCATCGACTTCCATGCCTTGGCCTGGGCGGAGGCGGCGTGCACGGACCCGTCCTTGCCGACCGTCACGACTCCCCCGGCAAATCCCGACATGTCCGGCTTGGCCGACGTGTCGAAGGAGGGAAGGCCCTTGGCGGGGGTCGTCCACAGCTTGCCGCTCTGGATGTCGAGCATCGCGACAGTGCCGCCGCCGAAGGCGACGAGGTCGGCGTCGCCCAGGGACTTGGGCGTGCCCATCGAGACCTTCGCCGGGTCGACCTGGGTGAGGGTTCCCGCCTGCCGGTCGCGCACGAGGACGGTGTCGCCCTCCTGGTAGATGTCGAACTCGTTCGAGTCGGCGCGCACCCCCGCGTCGATCGTCTTGGAGGGGTGGTTCAGATGCCCGACCATGCGCGAGGCCTGATTGGTCACCCACACGCCGCCGTCGTTGAGCGACAGCTCGGCGCGATCGATGCCCTCAGCAGACGTGACGGCAATCACGTATCCGGCCAGGATGGCCGCCGTCGCGCCGATGGACACGAACCGTTGGGTGCGCTTGGACACGCCCTTCCTCAAACGCGATGGGTCTTTACGTTCCCTGCTGCGCAAGCGCGGCAAAGACATCGGGACCTCCTTCGGAATGCGGTGGCGTGTGCGTGAACTCGTGCCCGTCGCCGGGTCATGGGACCCTGCGTTGCAAGAGATCGCGTGAGCATCTCTCCCCGCCCAATATATTGCGCCGGCACCGGCAGTGCCAATGCGAACGGGGACGATCGGGCACGACATCCGTCACGCCGTCGATGAACGGACGTCCGGAACGCAGGCTTTTCGGGAGACAATGAACACATGGCTTTCATGGACTGGGCGGTCGAGGTCGCAGCGGCGCACCCCGAACTCAAGGGCGCTTTCATCAACGCCGACGGCGAATGGCTGGACATCCTCCTGGCCGACGGCCGGACGTTCCGCTTCCGCCCCGCGCAGCTTATGGACGCCTCCAAGCCGGAAGCCGTCCGCCGAGAACTGCTCACCCGGCTCATCTCCATCGGCGTCTCCCGTGCGGAGGCGGCGCCCGGCCCCGACGGGCCTGAGTCCGGAGCGAACGGGCCCGGACCCGGGGCGAGGGAGTCCTCGCCCGGCACGAAGGGGCCCGAGCCCCTGATGGACGGATCCGACGCCGAATCCCCCGCCGATCCCGACAGGCCCGGCGCCGACCGGTTCGCAGGCACTCCGGACGCCGACGGCTCGAACCCGGACGCCCTTCCCCGGGCGAACGCCGCCGCCCGCGGATCGGGCGATTCGGAGCCGACGCAGGGCACGGGCGAGGCACCCGGGGCCTGGACGAGCGCCTCCCACGGCGACCGTTCTCACGGACGGCCCTCAGGCCCGCCGTCGGGCGGCGGAGAGGACCGCGCAGCCGCCGGCGAGGCCGGCCCCTCAGCACCGGGCGCATCCCCGGACGATCCCTCCGCCGCCAACCGCGCCGACACCTCCCATCGCGGCCCCTCCCGGCAGGCCGGGCCCCCGACTCCAGTCGAATCCGATCCCCCCACACCAACCGGGCCTTCCGGTCCAGGCCCCTCCGCACCAGGCACATCCTCCCCGACAGACCCCTTCGACGACGTCGGCTCCCTCGTCGACGGCCTCGACCTCCCCTTCGAGGAGCTCGACTCCTCCGACGAAGCCGAAGCGGCATCGGGCGAACACCTCATGCCGATCGTCAGGAGCGCCGACTACTTCGTGCGATCCCACGACCACGCGCGCGACGACTCGATGGTCTACGTCCCCATGACCCCCTTCATCGGAACGGGCATCGCCGTCGACAGCGCGCACACGATCACCCCCCTGTTCTTCTCGGACCTGGAGAACACAGGGCTTCCCAGCGACATCGTCCCGCTGTTCCAACACGCGCTGACCCGCCTGCGCACCTTCGACACCGTCGACGGCCAGCCGAGCGTCCAGGTCTACCCCCAGCAGATAGGCGGGGCGAACGTCTTCGATTTCACCGGGCCGGCCAACTACCAGAGCTCGTGGTTCATGGACGTGGAGATGGCACTGACGGTCAGCGAATCCCTGAGCAAGGCCAACTGCGATTCGCTGCCGCTCTTCGTCCCCGCCAGCAGGGCCTCCCTGTTCGTCGTCATGGCCGACGACCCGCACTTGCCCGAGCTCTTCACGCGGCTCGCCAAAGACCTCAATCGTCCCGACACGATCTACCCCCTGCCGCACGTCGTCACCCAGGACGGATGGAGCGAGTGGATTCCCATGCCCGACCACCCCGCGGCGAAGGCGCTCGCGAGGATCCGCACGTCGGTCCGCGAGAGGATCTACCGCGCCCAGGCGGAGGCGATGCGCACGTGGCCCGGGGACTTCGGCAGACTCGTCGAGTTCCAGGTCCTTCGCCAGGGCTCTCTGATCGCCTCGCCTCCGATGTCCTCTCTGGCGATCTGGACCTCGGACGCCGGCTACGGTTCCCTCCCCGATACAGACTTCGTCGCCTTCCTCCGCCAGACGTCGGCCGGCGAGCCGTGGGAGGAGAGGGATTGGCGCGGGATGGTCGTTCTGCGCGCCCAGGTCGCGCGCGACGTCTGGCACGAAGGCATCTCGCCGATGACCAACGTGTGGCCGCCACGCTGGTCCGTCCGGGGTTTCCCCGACGACGCCCAGCTCAACGCTCTGCGCGAGGCCTCCGACCGCGAGTTCTGACCGGATTGCGACCTGGGCCGAGCCGGATTACCGAACTGGGCCGGACCGCGGACCCCGACCTTGGCCGGACCGCGGACCCCGACCTTGGCCGGATCGCGACCTGCCTGACCTGGGCCAGGCCGCAGACCCTCGCGCCCTCATCGTCACCACGCTTCCACGCCACCGCCGCCAGCACCCCGACGGCCTACGCGCGCCCCCAATCGCCGGCGTAGAAGCGTCCGAGGGTCTCGCCCTTGTAGGCCGCATACTCGCCGGAGAGGATCGAACGCCTGATGCCCTCCACGAGCTGGACGGTGTAGTGCTCGTTGTGGATCGTCGCGAGAGTAGAGGAGAGCATCTCCCTGGCCTTGAAGAGGTGGTGGAGGTAGGCCCGCGTGTAGTTCGAGCACGTGTAGCACGCACAGCCGGGAACGAGGGGGGAGAAGTCGCGCCGGAACTGCGAGCGCGTGACGTTGAACCGTCCGTCGGGCGAGTAGATCGCCGCGTTGCGCGCGACCCGCGAGGGGTTGACGCAGTCGAACGTGTCGGCGCCCGCTTCGACGGCGGCGAAGACGTCGTCGGGCTCGGAGATCCCCAGGAGGTGGCGCGCCCGGTCCTCGGGAAGTTCCTCGCTCACCCATCCGACGATCCTCCCGAGGTTCTCCTTCTCCAGAGCTCCGCCGATCCCGAATCCGTCGAAGCGCCGGCCGCCGGCCTCCATGGCGCCGAGGTCGCGGGCTGCCTTGCGCCGCAGGTCCTCGTACTGTGCGCCTTGGACGACGCCGAAGAGCTGCTGATACGGCCTGTCCGGGCGGGCCTCGGTCAGGCGTCCGTGCTCGGCCAGGCAGCGGGCCGCCCAACGCCACGTGCGTTCGAGGGCCTGCTCCTGGTAGGCGCGAGAGTCGAGCAGGGTGGTCAGCTCGTCGAAGGCGAAGATGACGTCGGCGCCCAGTTCGTGCTGGATGCCCATCGAGATCTCGGGAGTGAAGCGGTGCCTCGCCCCGTCCAAGTGGGAACGGAACCACACGCCGTCGTCGTCGACGTCGACGAGGCGCTCCTTGGAGGCGCTTCCGGCGCGCCCGGAACCGGAGAACTCGGCGGAGAGGACCTTTTTGAAACCTGAGCCGAGGGAGAGGATCTGGAACCCGCCCGAATCGGTATACGTGGGGCCGCGCCAGTTCATGAATGCCGCAAGCCCGCCCGCCTCGTCGACGACGTCCGATCCCGGCTGGAGGTAGAGGTGGTAGGCGTTGGCCAGCACGGCCTGGGCTCCCAGTTCGGCCACGGCCTCCGGCGCCACGGCTTTGACGGTGGCCTTCGTGGCGACGGGCACGAAGGCGGGCGTGGCGATGTCGCCATGGGGGGTGTGGATGGTGCCAGTCCTCCCGAGGGGTCGGCCGGTTCTCCCGCCTACGCCGCCGGCGCCCACCGGCTCTTCGAGTCGGACTCCGAGGGTGAACGTCATCGTCCCTCCCCGCCTTCGGCCCGGCCCAGGCCCCCGGTCGCCTCCGCGCCGACATAGCCGGGCTCACGCCGTTTGACCCATCCGACTACCGCGTAGGTCACCGGCAGGAAGAGCGCTTCGACGGCCACTTTGTAGGCGAAGCCTGTGATCATGTAGCCGACGAGCACGCCGCGGGGGATCTCCCCCGCCCAGGCCACGGTGCAGAACACGGCCGAATCCGCGGCCTCGCCGACCACGGTGGAACCGAGCAGGCGGATCCACAACCGCCTCTCGCCGCTGCGCCGTTTGATGCGCACGAGGACGAGGGAGTTCAGCAGCTGGCCCGCGAGGAAGCCGAGCAGGGAAGCCGCGACCATGCGAGGCACCTGGCCGAGCACCGCCTCGTAGGCGGCCTGGTTGCGATACGTGTGGTCGCCGGGGGCGATTTGAATCAGCCAAAACGTCAGCGAGGCGATGATCTGGACGACGAAGCCGGTGAGGATCACGCGCCGGGCGTTGGCGAAGCCGTACACCTCGGAGAGGACGTCGCCAAGGATGTAGGTGAACGGGAAAAGCACGGCTCCGCCGTCGAAGACGAGGTGCCAGCCACTCGTCACGTTGAAGCCGATGAGCTTGGTGGCGCCGATGTTGGACAGGAGGAGGAAGGCGACGAAACAGGCGGCGACGACGTCGAAATGGCCGCGCCCGTCCCTTTCGGTCCGCCCAGTCCCCGTCCCGGGGCTTCCGGACTGCTCGGTGGCCGTTCCAGTCCCCCCAGCCCATCCTGCCTCTGGGACGCTCGGTGTGTTCGTGTCGTGGCGGCTCACGGGGCTCCTCTTGCGTTCGAGAGCTGGCATGCGCGCCGGAGGGCGCGCCTGGTCTTCGCCCCGCGCTGCCACCACGGAGACCGGCACTGCGATGCCGGGGCAGCCGATCGCTCGACGGCCCTCGAAGAGTCTAGCCCAGTCCCGCCGGCCGTCCCGAGCCGACGATTCCGAACCCGGCTATCCCGAGCCAAGCGTCTCGGGCCGCCCCACCCCGCCTTCAGCGGCCCGCATCAGAACACACCCCGCCCTTCAGCGATCCCACGCCCCGGGCCCGCGTCAGAACCCGATCCGCAGCACCGGCGTATCGTCGGCGGGGCTCACCGCCTGGGTGACGGGCAGTTCCTCGCCGTCGCGGTATCCGACGCTGTGACCGGGCATGAGGTGGGCGTCCGAGCCGATCAGATAGTCGGCGACATTGGCGAGCATCGCGTAGACGTCCTCTTCGGACTGCGTCGATTCGACCACTTCCAGGTCGAGGTGGCCGAACAAGGGGAGGCCGAGCGTGCGCCCGTACGTCAGATCCGGCCGGTAGGTGCGGATATTGACCCACAAGGGCAACGGCGCCTGGCCCTTGGAGAGCAGGTCGGCCAGCTCGATCACCATCTCGGGAGGCTGGACGACTCCCAGCTCCGGCCGCAGGATCCCGATCGCGGCGCTCTCGCGCATGAGCGCGTCGGCCAGCTCGGTGAAGACGATGTGCGAGGCGAGCGCCCTCTTCCTGCGGCGCACGGCTTCGGGTGCGTCGGCGCCCTCGGCCGGATCGAGATCCTTCGCCAAGTCGTCGAGATCCCCCGCCGGATCGGCGTCGCGGCCTCCGCCATCCTCTGGGCTCCCTCCCGATCCGCCGCCGTCCGGGGAACGGCTCTCCGATGCTCCGGGCTCGCCCGCGACGCCTCCTTCCCGATCGCCGGCCGAGTGCGCCGCATCGCCGTTCGCTCTCGGCAAGACGCTGCGATCCAGCGGGGCGTAACAGGTGATCGCCACGTGGAATGCGTGGTCGGGCAGATCTCCGCGCTCAGGCTGCAGGGCGGCGGAAACCGGTGTGACGAGCACGAGAACGCCTTCGAGGACGAAACGCAGGATGTCTCCGCCTCCGGCGCCATTCCCTTCGATGGGCATCTCTTCCCATACGAGGTCGATGTCTTCGTTCCACAGTTCGCGGATTCTCGCCACGGCGGCTTCGACGTCGATCGGCGCGGAGTAGAGGGCCGCCGCGGAAAGGAATTCCGGCGCTTCGGGGTGGATGAGGGAAAGGCTCTGAGTCATCGCTGGCCTCCTGCTCAACGGCTCGTCTCCAAACAAAAGGCTGGGTGGTGCGAGTCGACAGCAGCGTACTCGCACCACCCAGCTATTAGGCAAGGATTCCGGAATCCCACACGCTCACCTCATTTGGGATGGAAGCATCTTGCCCTTGCGCACACCTCGAAGGGGGCGCACGTCTCTATCTACTTATCGGCTGTAACGCCGTAGGCCCGGGATTATTCCTCCTTTCGGAGGAGTCCCTCCCTGGATTCATAAGTTTATGATCTCAGGCCCTCCTGGACAAACCCTGAAAACAGGGGTTGCGATACCCAACTTGTCAAAGCGTCGCCAGTTTAGTATAAGCGGCGGCGAAGACCTCCTCGGGCGCCCCGGCCTCGTCGACGACGAATCCGAGTTCGTCGTACTCCAGGTCTTCCAGCGTCTCGTACTGGTTGACGAGCAGGTCGGGGTTCATGAAATGGCCCTTGCGGGCCTTGATGCGCTGCTCATTGAGGGAGCGAGGAGGGGCGACGTGGACGAAGACCGTCCGGGTGGGGCAGTTGCGCAGCGTGTCGCGGTACTTCCTCTTCAGGGCCGAACAGGACACGACCGTCGAATGCCCCGCGGCGTTCTCGGCGCGCATCCAGTCCCGGATCGATTCCAGCCAGGGCTGGCGATCGTGATCGTCCAACGGGATTCCCGCCTCCTGTTTGTCGCGATTGGCCTGGGTGTGAAACTCGTCTCCCTCAGCGTAGACGTAGCCGAGTTTGGCCGCCAGCATCATGCCCACCGTCGTCTTTCCGGAACCCGCCACTCCCATGACGACGACGTTCACCGGCCCTCTGCTGCGCGGTGCCGGCGGGAGCACCGGTATGTCGGATTCGCTCATTGCCTCCTCGCTTTCCGTGGCGCGCCGTTCGCCCCACCGGGGATGGTCCCCCTACCGTATATCCCACCCGGCTCCTAGCGCATGTCGAGGAAATGCGGGCCGCGGGCCTCCAGCTCCACGGCGTACATGTCCTTCCACTGACGCCACGGCTCTTTGGAGAGGTAGTCGTTGGTGAAGCGGAAGTCGTCGGAGACCTCGGTGGTGCAGAACCGGGGAATCCTCAAGCCGACCACCGGCGCCAGGCGTTCGCACTCGGCGATGACCAGGCCCTCGTTCTGGCCGCCGAATATGTCGAACTCCCAGCCGTCTTCGTCGTACCACATCGAATAGCGGTTCTTGAGGATGACGTTCGGCGAGCGGCGCAGGATCTGGGTGGCCACCGATACGTCGACCTCGGTCTCCATCTCGTACCGCTCCGCGGCGACGGCGGGGGACTTGACCGCGATCGACGCGGTGGCGTCGGCCTCGGACTCGGACAGGAGGGCGGCGAGGATCCTCCGCTCGTAGGCGCCCAGATGGTCGGTGGCCTCGTCGAAGGGGGCGAGGCCGACGTCTCTGCCGGGGAAGGTGACCCGCACGCGCACGGCGTAGCCGTCCACGGCGAAGACGTAGGCCTGGACGATCACCTGCTTCGATCCGTGCGCGAGCACCTCGGGCGGCAGGTCGCGCACGTAGAACTTGCGCTCGAACTCGAATTCGAGGCCGTCGGCACCGTCGAGCGCGGTGCCGTCGGCGTCATCCGCATCCATGCCCCAAGGATACGGGGCGGCGGCCGCCCCGGCGGGCCCCCGACGCACCGGGGCGACGATGAAGCGGGTGAGGCCTTCGTCGGACCCGCCCAGAGCCCCGACGCACCGGTGAGGGCGACGCGCCGCCGGAATGGCAGACTTGAACCATGAACACCGCACTGCCCACGGGCGTGGACGTGGTCGTCGCCGCGCAGACGCTCGGCCAGACCGTCCGGCGCACGCCGCTCGACCTGTCGCTGCGCCTGTCGGGGATCCGCCGCCAAAGCGTGCTGCTCAAGCGCGAGGACATCCAGGTGGGCCGCTCCTACAAGGTACGCGGAGCCTACAATTTCATCTCCGGCCTGCCCGCGAACGAGCGGGAGGCCGGGATCGTGTGCGCATCGGCGGGCAACCACGCCCAGGGCGTCGCCTTCGCCTGCCGCCAGTTGAAGATCCACGGCAAGGTGTTCCTGCCCTCGACCACGCCGCGTCAGAAGCGCGCCCGCATCGCCGACATCGGCGGTCGCTGGATCGAGCAGATCGTCGGAGGGGCCGCCTTCGACGAAGCCTCCTCGGCGGCGATGGAGTACGCGGACGCCCACGGCGCGACCTACGTCCACCCCTTCGACGATCCGCGCACGATCGCCGGGCAGGGCACGGTGGTCAAGGAGCTCTTCGAACAGGCCAGCGAGAAGCCGGCGACGGTGGTCGTGCCCGTCGGCGGCGGCGGGCTGCTCGCCGGGACCGCGATCTGGCTGCGCGAGTTCCACCCGGAGGTGAGGATCGTCGGCGTCGAGCCCTCGGGGGCGGCGTCCATGCAGGCCGCCCTGGCCGCGGGGGAGCCCGTCACCCTCCCGGAGATCGACGCTTTCGCCGACGGCACCGCCGTCGCCCGCGCGGGCGAGGTCACCTTCCGGATCGCCAGCGAACTCGTCGACGACGTCATCTCCGTCCCCGAAGGCGCCCTGTGCACGGAGATGCTCGAGCTCTACCAGGTGGAGGGGATCATCGCCGAGCCGGCCGGGGCGCTGGCGTCCACCGCCGTCGCCCGTTTCCTGCCCGACCTCCCCGACGGGCCGATCGCCTGCGTCGTCTCCGGCGGGAACAACGATGTCTCGCGCTACGACGACATCGTCGAACGCTCGAGCGTCTACGAAGGCCTGCGGCACTACTTCCTCGTCACCTTCCCGCAGGAGCCCGGAGCGCTGCGCCACTTCCTCGACGGCGTGCTCACCGACGGCGAGGACATCGTCCTGTTCGAGTACACGAAGAAGAACAACCGCGAGACCGGCCCGGCCCTCGTCGGCATCGAGATCCAGGACCGCGCCCGCATCGGCGACCTCCTCACCCGCATGGAGGCCTCGCCGCTGCACATCGAGAAGCTCGAGCCGGACTCCCCCGTCTTCTCCTTCCTCCTGTGACGCACGCCCGCGACGCATACGCCTTCCCGCCGCGCAGAGCCCCGACCGAATCCGTCCGGATCGCCTAGCGCCGCTCCCCTCGCCGCGCAGGAGGGCCGATGTGCGGTCCCTCGCGAGCGGCCCGGGCCACTTCCCTCGCATAGGAGGCCTCCGCGGCGACGGCGCCGCTGACGAACAGGATGACCGCCCCCGCCATGAGCGCCAGCAGGAGGACGAGGGTGAGGAAGGCGGCCGCGGGGCCGGCGGCGCGGGCAGGACGCTCCGCGATGTCGACGCGACCGGAGGGGTGCGCGAGGGCGTCGGGCGCCCGCTCCGGGGCCTCGGGGCCGGTGGGAGCGGCAGGAGTGGTGGACATGAGAACCTCCTTGGCTAGCAAAATGATATCTATTTTTTGGCCCGGTGCAACCCCTGCGGCGGGGCCCCGGCCGCCGACCTGGAGCCCCTGGAGCGCACCAACCGGCTGTTCTTGCGGCACGTGGGGGCTATCCCACGGGGTGGGACAGCCAGTGCAGGGCAGACGACCCTTCTCACGGCCACCAACGGGGTCCGGTGAAGATCCAGCGCCCCACGGACTCGCGAGGTCTCACCCGGCCCAGGGCCCGCCTGGGCCTCCAGCCACTGGTCCGACGCCGCGCCCGGGCCGCCGCCACACCTGGGCCATCGTGCCCGGCCCAGGGCCCCGCCTGAGGGGGATGGGTGCGGGGGATTCTCGGTGCGGCCGCCACACCCGGGCTATCACGCCTGAGCCAGGGCCTGCCAGACCAGCCAGGCGGCGCCCGCGGTCGCGGCGGCATCGGCCAGGAACCAGGTGAACAGCCAGAAGCCCGCGGGCAGTGGGGTCAGGGAGGCCAGGGTCCCGTGGTCCTGGTTCGGGTCCCCGGAGGCGGCGACGTCGCGCAGGGAGTCCCAGGCACCTAGCAGCAGGACCAGGCCGAGCCCGGCCACGGCGGCGTCGCGCCAGGTGGCGCCCCACCACCACAGGGCGAGCGCGGCCAGGCCGGAGAGGAGCACCAGGACGCCGGTGAGCAGCGAGCGGGACATGACCAGCAGGCCGAGCAGGACCACGATAGCCACGCCGAGCACCGCACCACCCCAGCCAGCCAGGGCGGCCGCGACCAGGCCCAGGCCCAGCAGGGCGGGGGCGGGGTAGCCGGCCCAGGAGGTCAGGGCCCGGCCCGGGCCGGTGGGCTTGCCGCTGGTCACGGCGTGTCCGCCCAGGTCGCGCCCCACCACGAAGCCGTGGAAGCGCCGGCCCACGAGGATGCCGACGCCCGCGTGCCCGGCCTCGTGAACGATCGTGGTCAGGGTGCGGCCCCAGCGACGCAGGGTCGGCAGGGCCAGGACGGCGGCCAGGATCACCAGCGCAGGCCACAGGCCGCGGGGGTCGGGGGAGGCCGGGGCGAGGCGGGCCACTGCCTCGTCCCACAGGTGGGACCAGTCGGGGCTGGCGGGGAGCGCTACGGGAAGCGTTGCGGCAGGCATCGTCATACGCCGAGTCTGCCAGGGGAGCCTGTGGGGGCGCTGGAACCGGGCCGCTCAGGTCGCAGATGACGTGGGCCTCCCCGGGTTACCCACGGGGCGCCCTCTGCCTTCCCGGTCGCCGCAGAGTACAGGCCGGGTCTCTCCGGTTACCCATGGGCCTGCCTCACGCCGGCACCGGTGGCAGTGGCGGGGCCAGCGCGTCCCGGTAAAGACGTGCTCCCTGGGACCGAGGCCCCGGCACTATGACGGTGGCGGGGGCCCGGGGGTGGGCGGTGGTAGGTCAGCCCATGGGGCGGATGGGTGGTGGGGCGTCGTCAGGGAGGGGATCGGTGTGGTACTCGCGCTCCTCAGGGTGGGCGGCGTTGTACATCGCGGAGAAGATCGTGAACTCCTCCTCGAAGAAGGACGGGTAGACCACCCTGATCGAGCCGTCGTGCTTGCTCACGAGCACGGAACCTGGTATGCCGTCCACGACCCTCTCCGGGTGGTAGACGCCGTCCGGGGTGGTCACCCGCTCCCACGGGTCGGCCTCGAACCAGGAGATCCCGTACCAGTCATCGTCCTCCAGGACCTCGTCGTCGAGCACCAGGCTCTTCGGCAGGTGGTACTGCTCGGCCACGATCCTCATGGCCTCCTCACGCGTGATCACGACTTCCTCCGCTCAGGCTCAGGAATAGACACGACGTCGACGACGGGCTCGTCACGCTTGTCGGGACGCCTCACTGAAAAGACGATACGACCCTTCGGCGCGGCCCCGTAGGGGAGGGCGAGCGAGAAGATGGTGGCGGTATCGGCGGCGGGCATTGAGCCGGGCAGGAGCCCGGGCGAGCGCTCCTGCCCCGGCCTCGTGTCCGCGGCGAACGTCAGCAGCATCGCGCCCCTCCTGCCGGTGCAGTAGGCCCGGGCGGAGTCCCCTCCCCGGGCGCCGGGCCGTCCCGCAATGGACTCAATGGCGTCGCGCTGACGGAAGGAGCTCCCGGAGAAGCCCCCGCGCGTTCCGTCGCGCCGGGTCCTCTTCAGCATGGGGACGTCAATGCCGTCAACGGTCTTCACCGTGCTGCCGCTCAGTTCCGGGAGGAGGACGGCCCAGTCCTCCAGCTTCCTCTCGGCCTCGGCCTGGCCGATCATCCTGAGTGTCGGCCCGAAGTCGAACTTCTCCACCCAGTGGAACCCCTGGAGGACCCGCCGCATCTCGTCCGCCGTAACAATCGCGACCCGGCCCTTGAATGAACCCGCTCTTCCCGTTCTGTCATCCCAGTACTCGAAGTCCTCCACCGGTCCGAACCGCCCCGTTTCGAGCCAGGGACGCACGAGGCCGAAGTGCTCGGTGTTGACAGAGCCGTTGCCCCGTTCCGGCTGCCGCGGGAAGTCCTGAAGCTGTCCGCCGATCCCGGAGTAGTCGAGCTCGGCGTTGTACATCTTGTTCCTACTGGTCGGGCGCAGCCAGGGCAGCTGCTGGAAGACGAGTGGCGGAATATCGATCGGTCTCACCGCCGGGACCCCGTCCTCCTCCACCTGGGAGAACACCTCCAGCTGGGCGCGGAAGTCCTCCTCGTCCCGCACGATCGCCCCGAAGGCCTCATAGAGGTCGTAGACCTGCCGTCCGCGTCCCTTGACCTCGCGCGCCATAAAGAGGCGGACGAGGTCGGGGTACCCGCGCCGGTATCCGAACCAGCGGCCCATCTGCATGAGGCTGTCGGCCTGCATCGCCTTCCGCTTGAAATAGGTGATGGTCAGGCCCTCGAGGGTGAATCCGCG
>ERZ773035.862-NODE-862-length-23283-cov-51.011667_pt1 | contig 23283 bp, 16 predicted proteins | sample MGYA00511487_ERZ773035 | MGnify/ENA primary metagenome ERZ773035 (study PRJEB29015, sample SAMEA2737985) | human oral metagenome | biome: human oral; feature: human-associated habitat; material: dental | place: China | collected 2024 ...
CCGGCTCGCCGTCGCCGCCGTAGGCATCGACGTCGCGGCGCAGCATCTCGTACGAGGCCAGCCTCAGCGCCAGCGCCAGGGACCACTGCTCGCCGTGGGAGGCGAAGCCCTTGGCGGGCAGGTCGCCCAGGTGGAGGACCAGGTCGTCGCGGTGCGCTCCGACCAGGTTCGTCCCGCGTTCTATCTCACGACCCCGCAGCTCGGACATGGCCGTCTCCAGGCGCGCGGCGGTGGAGGCGACGTCGGCGAGCTCGGTCTCGATGTCCTGCGCGTGCGAGGCCGCCGCCTCATCGCCCGGACCGGGCTCCGGGCGGCCCTCGTGGAGCAGCAGGCTGGAGCGGTAGGCCAGGCGTGCGGCCGACTGGCCCCGGCTGACCCGCTCATAGGAAGCGGCCACCCACGGGCGCAGCCGGGCGACGACATCGGTGCGCGCGGCCATGAGCCGGGCGGCGGCGGCGGCCAGCTGGGCGTCCCACACCTCCAGGCTGGAGATCATGGAGGCCGGCACGCCCCCGGACCGGCGGGCGGCGCGGGCCGACTTCAGCAGGCTGGAGCGCTGGGAGAGGATCTTGTCGTGCTCAGCGCGCACCCCGGCCAGCGAGGGGCGCAGGGTCACGGCCAGGTCGTCCAGGAAACGACGGCGCACCCCCGGCTCCTCGCGCACCAGGGCCAGGTCCTCGGGGGCGAAGACGACGGTGCGCAGGATGCCCAGCAGGTCGCGGGGTCGCACGGCGGCGCGGTTGAGCCGGGCGCGGTTGGCCCTGCCGGCGATGATCTCGATCTCCAGGACGCTGGGGCGCTCGCCGTGGACGACCTTGGCCCGCACCACCGCCCCGCCGGGCTGCGGCTCGCCCGGGGGGGCGCGGCGCACCAGGGCCGTGTCCGCACCGGCCCGGTGGCTCGAGAGGGTCGACAGGTAGGCGACCGCCTCGACGAGGTTGGTCTTGCCCTGCCCGTTGGGCCCGATCAGGGCCGTGGGGCCGGGCTCCAGGGCGAGGACGAGCTCGTCGTAGGAGCGGAAGTCACTGAGTGCCAGGTCTGAGATGTACACAGGCGTCCACAGGCGCGCCCATCCGCTCAGGCGCCGAATCGGATCGGCATAAGCAGGTAGCGGAAGGACGAGTCCTCCTCGCCGCCGATGGCGCTCATGCCGGTCAGGACCGCGGGCTTGGACGGGTGGGTGAAGTCGATCTTGACGTAGGGCTCCGTGATCGCACCGAGGCCGTCGACCAGGTAGCCGGGGTTGAAGGCGGTGGTGATGTCCTCGCCCTCCAGGTGGGCCATGAGCTGCTCGGAGGCCTGGGCGTCGTCGCCCTGACCGGCGTCCAGCGCCAGGTTGCCGTCGGTGAAGGCCATGTGGATGGGTGTGGAGCGGTCGGCGACCAGGCTGACCCGGCGCACCGCGCCCATGAGCTCCTCGCGCCCCACGGTCGCGTGAATCGTCGTGGACTCCGGGAACAGTCGCAGCACCGGAGGGTAGTCGCCGTCGGTGAGCAGGCTGGTGGTCCGGCGCCCGCCCGCCTCGAAGCCGATGAGGCTGGAGGTGGCCGAGTCGGGATCGGTCAGCGCCACCGTGACCTCGCCGGTGGAGGTCAGCGACTTGGCGACGTCGGACAGGGTGCGGGCCTTGAGCAGGGCGTGCGTGGACAGGCCGGCGTCCTGAGGGGACCAGGTCATCTCGCGCACCGCCAGGCGGTAGCGGTCGGTGGCCATGAGGGTCAGGGACCCGCCGTCGACCTCCATCTGCACGCTCGTGAGCAGGGGGAGGGTCTCGTCACGCGAGGCTGCGATGGATACCTGGGAGACCGCCTGGGCCAGGTCATGGGCGTCGACTGTGCCGGCCACCCCGGGCATGACCGGCAGGGCGGGGTAGTCGTCGGCGGCCATGGCGGCCAGGGAGAAGTGCGCGGCGCCGCAGGAGACGGCCACCTTGGTGCCGTCGACCTCCATGTCCACGGGCTTGGAGGGCAGGGCCTTGGCGATGTCGGCCAGCAGGCGGCCCGAGACCAGGACGACCCCCTCATCCTCGACGTCGGCGGCGACCTCGCAGCGAGCGGAGACCTCATAGTCGAAGGAGGCCAGGATAAGGGAGGCGGGTGTGGCCTCCAGGCGCACGCCGGCCAGGACCGGGACGGGCGGGCGGGCGGGCACCGAGCGGGCGGTCCAGGTGACGGCCTCCGCCAGGACGTCGCGGTCGACCCTCAGCTTCATAGGGCGCCTCCTTGTGTGAGCATGCGATTCCGTCTCCCGGGCAGGGGCAGAACTATCCAGGTGGAGTTTAGACGCACAGGGGCCCGGTGCGTCCACATACCGGATACCGGCGCGCTCGGGGGCGGTCGGGGGTGCTCGGGGGCGGTCGGTACCCTCGTACGGGCTGTGGGGGACAGATCGTGTGGTGTAGGGATCAGTAGGGGTATTAGGAGATGTGGATACTGGGGAAAAGCCCTTTATCGCCCGGGATGGCGCGGTTGCGGGGTGTGGAACCACAAGGGAGTGGTTCGGTGGAGCCGGCCGGTCGCCGGTGGTTTCCCCCGGGAGCCTGCGCGTGAACGCACATGCCGGGCGGCCGCCGTCCACATCAGGAGGCCGGTTGTCCACCGGAGCGCGCAGGCTCGTCCCCAGGGGCGCCCCGCTCCGCCCTCGCGCGCTCGGCACGGCCTGCCGGGCGAGCCTCGACGACGACGGCGCTCAGCGGGGGGCCTGGGCGGCCTGCTTGATGCGGGCGGTGATCTCCTGGACCTGGTTGTAGGTGTCGCGCCGCTCGGCCATCTGCGTGCGGATCTTGCGGCTCGCGCTCATGACGGTCGTGTGGTCCTTGCCGCCGAACTCTTTGCCGATCTTGGTCGTGGACATCTCAATGAGCTCGCGGCACAGGTACATGGCGATGTGGCGGGCGTGCACCATGGTCTGGGCCCGGTCCTTGGAGCGCAGGTCCTCGATGGTCAGGCCGAAGTAGTCGGCCGTCTGCGTCATGACCATGGCGGCGGTGATCTCGCCGCCGCCGGAGCTGGCGATAATGTCCTTGAGCACCATCTCCGCCAGGGTCTGGTCGATGGGCTGGTCGGTCAGGGAGGCGAAGGCGGTGACGCGGATGAGCGCCCCCTCGAGCTCGCGGATGTTGGTGGTGACCCGGCTGGCGATGTACTCCAGGACGGGCAGGGGCAGGTCCACGCCCTCGGCCCCCGCCTTGTTCCGCAGGATCGCGGTGCGGGTCTCCAGGGTCGGGGGCTGGACGTCGACGGTCAGCCCGGACTCGAAGCGCGACAGCAGGCGCTTCTCGAAGCCCTTGAGGTCCTTGGGCGGCAGGTCGGAGGTGAGCACGACCTGCTTGTTGGCCATGTAGAGGGTATTGAAGGTGTGGAAGAATTCCTCCAGGGTCTGCTCCTTGCCGCCCAGGAACTGGACGTCGTCGACCAGGAGGATGTCGACGTCGCGGTAGCGGCGCTTGAAGTCGTTCATCGTGCCCTCTGCCACCGAGGAGATGAAGTCCGAGACGAACTCCTCGGAGGAGACGTACTTAATGACCATGTCCTGGTACAGGGAGCGGGCGTGGTTGCCGATGGCGTGCAGCAGGTGGGTCTTACCCAGGCCCGACCCGCCGTATATGAATAGCGGATTGTAGGCGCCGGTGGAACGGTCGGGGTCTGGATTTCCGGGCTGCTCGGCCACCTTGAGCGCGGCCGCGAAGGCGAAGCGGTTGGAGTCGCCCATGACGTAGTTGTCGAAGGTGTAGCGGGGATTGAGGTGGGTGCTCTTGTCGAAGGCCTGAGGGTTTTCGGGACGGGCGAAGGCGGCGGCGGGATTGGTGACGTATGACGGTGCTCCCGAGCGCGTCGAGTGCGAGGAGTGCAGGGTGTGCCGGTCGGCGGTCCCGGAGACCCCGGGCGTCATGGAGGGCTCGACGGCGGAGGGGCGGGCGCGCACGACGGGCTCGGGCGCGTCGGTCTCGGCCAGGGCCGAGGACAGGTCCAGGCGGGGCTGGACGGGCCGCGCCTGCGGGCGCGTGACGGTCATGGCCGGTGCGGGCGCCCCGGCGTCCAATGAGGTGTCGACAGTCACCTCGAAGGGAACCTTCCGGCCCCAGACCTGTGTGAGGGCCCGGCTGATGGTGGCGCGAGCCTCCTCGACCTTGCTCTTGGTGAAGGGCGAGCCGGCGACGAGCACGAGGGTGCCGTCGACGTCGATGACGCGTGTCATCCGGATGATGGAGAGCTTGCCGGTGCTCAGCTCGGTGGAGTCGGACAGGACCTCCAGGACTGACTGCCACTTGAGTGCTGTTTCGTCTGGCACGGCGTGCTCCTGGCGGGTGGGGCTGGTAGAGGTTCACATCATGGAGTTTTTCCACAGGGTTGTCCACACGTGTGTCTATCCACAGGATCATCCCCACCTGGGGACAGGGGAGGCGGGGCCGCGCCGTTCGGACGCCGGCCGGTCGGCGCGGGCGGGTGACGACGGCGTGTCGGGACTCTCACCGACGGTGCCGCAGGATCGTTTGACCCTGCGGAAAAGAGGACCGTATTGTAGTGCAGACGTTCGCACGGAGTCACGTCCCGGTCCATGGGGCAGCCGGTGCGAGCGACCGTCTCGCGACCCTCGTGACGCACGGTTCCGATCATCCGACCAGGAGTACACCCGTGAGTAAGCGGACCTTCCAGCCGAACAACCGCCACCGCGCTAAGGTGCACGGCTTTCGCAAGCGCATGAGCACCCGCGCCGGTCGAGCGGTTCTCGCCTCGCGCCGCCGCAAGGGCCGCGCACGTCTCGCCGTCTAGCCGGCCAAGAAGGTGCTTCCGGCGGTGCACCGAATGCTGCGGAGTGAGGACTTCTTCACTGCCGTACGGTTCGGCGTGCGCACCGGCAGCCGCAGGCTGGTGATCCACTACAGCGCCGGCGAGTCCGGGGAGACTGCTCCGGCGCTCGTCGGCGTCGTCGTACCCAAGAAGCAGATCTCGCGCGCCACCCACCGCAACCGGATCAAGCGCCGCGTCCGTGCGCTCATGAGCGCACGCGTGGACGGCATCGAGCCGGGGGCACGGGTCGTCGTGCGGGGCCTGGCCGGGGCCGAGGGCGCCACGAGCGACGAGCTGGGGGCCGACCTCGATCGTCTGCTCACCCGCTGTCGTGAGGCGACCTGTCGGACTCGGCGCACCGGTGGACCGGGAAGAGGCCGCAGATGAGCCCGCGGGCGAGCAGGTCGACGATCCATGACCATGCCGACTATGCCGCACGCGCGGTCACCGCTCCCGTGCGCTTCTACCAGGCGCGCATCTCCCCGGCGCTGCCGCGCCGGTGCCGTTACTACCCGACCTGCTCCGCCTACGCCGTCGAGGCGGTCCGCGTCCACGGGGCGCTCAAGGGCGTCCTGCTGGCGGTCTGGCGGCTGCTGCGGTGCAACCCCCTGACCCCCGGCGGCGTCGACCACGTGCCCGACCCGGGCCGGTGGCGCTACCACTATCCCCATGACGTTCCCCGATTCGAGATCGACCGGTCCGCCGGCTGACTCGCATCGGGAGCGGGCCGGACAGCCCGGTCGGCGGGACCGCATTGCCGGCGCCCGCCACGCCTTACAGCTAGGAGTGCAATGGACAAGATCCTGTGGCCCCTCATGGTCGCCGTCGCCTGGGTCATGGTCTACATCCACAAGTTCCTCGTGCTCATCGGGATTGGAAAGCCCGACGCGCCGGGTGTGGCCTGGGTGCTGTCGATTATCGGCCTGACGGTCTTCGTGCGCATTCTTATTATGCCGCTGTTCGTCAAGCAGATCCGGGCCAGCCGCGGCATGCAGCTCATGCAGCCCGAACTCCAGGCGCTGCAGGCCAAGTACAAGGGGAAGAAGGATCCCGCCTCCAGGCAGCGCCAGCAGGAGGAGATGATGGCGCTGTACCGCAAGCACGGGACGAATCCCTTCTCCTCGTGCATGCCCATCCTCATTCAGATGCCGATCTTCTTCGCCCTCTTCCGGGTGCTGGCGAACCTCGGGAAGGTAGCCGACTCCAGCGGTTACGGGGGCCACAGCGCGATCGGTCCGCTCACCGCCGACCTGGCCGAGCAGGTCCAGAACTCGACGGTCTTCGGGGCGAGCCTGTCCTCGTCGTTTATGAACTCCTCGGACCTGACGGTCAAGATCGTCACGGTCATTATGATCATTGCCATGAGCGCCACGCAGTGGTACACGATGGCGCAGCTGAGCATGAAGAACATGCCCGAGTCCTCCAAGAACTCGGACAATCCCATGATGCGCTCCCAGCGCATGATGATGACGGTCATGCCGCTCTTCTTCGCCTTCACCGGCGTGCAGTTCCAGATCGGCGTGCTGATCTACTGGGTGACCTCGAACCTGTGGACCATGGGCCAGCAGTTCTACACGATCAATCGCATGCCGGCCCCAGGCTCGGAGGCGGAGAAGAAGTTCCGCGCCCGTGAGAACGCCAAGCGCGCGCGCAAGGGCCTGCCCTCCCTCGAGGAGGAGGAGCGGGCCAAGGCCGAGGCGGAGGGAACCGCCCAGGCCGGAGGCCAGCGGGTTCAGCCGGTGCGCAAGGACCGCCAGAAGAAGGCGTCCGGACGCGCGACGTCGGGCTCGGGGGGGAAGAGCGAGAGCGTCAGTGCGGTCAATGAGGACGACGCCGTCACCGGCGGCTCGTCGTCCCGCAGGCCGGGTGGCCTGACGGATGAGGAGATCGCGCGCCGCCGGTATGAGAAGCGCGCGCGTGAGCGAAAGCGCGCCGCCCAGCGGCGCAAGGCCCAGAACAGGAAGCGCCGGAGCTGACCCGCGGCTCTGAGATTTGAGGAGAACGGACTCACAATGAGCGACAACACCGCCCCGTCCAACACCGTCAAGCGCCTCGAGGAGGAGGGCGAGGTCGGCGCCGACTACCTTGAGGAGCTCCTTGACATCGCTGACCTCGGCGGAGACATTGATATTGACATCGATCATGGGCGCGCCTCCATTGCGGTGGTCGCCTCTGAGGAGGGCGACGCGCGCGAGCTCGCCGACCTGGTGGGGCGCGACGGCGAGGTGCTCGAGGCCGTCCAGGAGCTGACCCGCCTGGCGGTGCAGGCGCGCACTGGTAACCGCTCGCGTCTCATGCTCGACATCAACGGCTATCGCGCTGCACGGCGCAACGAGCTGACGAAGATCGCGCAGGAGGCCGTCAAGCGGGTCCTGGCCACCGGTGAGACCGTGTCGCTGGAGGCCATGAACCCCTTCGAGCGCAAGGTCTGCCACGACGTCGTCGCCGCCGAGGGCCTGTTCTCCGAGTCCGAGGGGACCGAGCCGCACCGCCATGTCGTCGTCATGCCGGCCGAGGAGGACGTCGACGAGTCCGACGACGAGGAGTCGTCCTTCGACGACGGGACCGAGACGCCCGAGCAGGACTGAGATGGAACGGGACGTGAGTGACGGGCGGCAGAGCAGCAGCCCGGTCGAGGGCGCAGTCGAGGTGGAGCGGCCCACGGAGGAGATGCGCGAGCTGTTCGGGCTCGCTTTTGCCGGCGCGGAACGCTTCGCCGAGATGCTCGTCGCCGAGGGCGAGCTGCGAGGGCTGGTCGGGCCGCGGGAGCTGCCCCGGCTGTGGACGCGCCACATTGTCAACTCTGCTGCGCTGGTGCCCTTCCTGCCGGCTCGGGGGACGGTGGCCGACATCGGGTCCGGTGCCGGTCTTCCCGGAGTCGTGGTGGCGCTTCTGCGGCCAGATCTAGAAGTAACACTTATAGAAACGATGGAGCGACGAGTCGACTGGCTCACATACGTTGTCAGCGAGCTCGATCTGGACAATGCCACCGTGCGCCGGGCCCGTGCCGAGGAGGTCCGAGACCGGTTCGACGCCGTGACCGCCCGCGCCGTCGCGAATCTGACCAAGCTGGTGCGGATGACGGCGCCGCTGCTCCGACAGGGGGGCAGGCTGCTGGCGCTCAAGGGCGCCAAGGCGGAGGCGGAGGTTGAGGCCGCGAAGTACGTCGTGAAGAAGGCCAGGTTGAAGCCGGCGATTATCCACGAGGTTGTGACGCCGGGTGAGGAGGTCACGAGAATCGTTGAGGTGCGTCGTCCCAGACGGTGAGGTGCGTCCCGGTGCGAGGGGGTCCCGGACGGCGACTGAGCCATGGGCCCGGCGGCGCGATGTGGGGTCACGATTCAACGAGGCCCTGTTGATGCGCGACGTATGCGGCGGGGCTCGTCGTCGACGTCGTCCGGCTCACGTAGACTGAGGCGTCCGAGCCGTGAACACGGTCCGGGATGTCGTCCGAGGAGAACAGTTTTGTCGGGATCGTCTATCTTCGAGCAGCTGCGTGCCGACCACTCGGCGCTGGAGGAGTTCGCTGGAGTGCGCTTCCCGCATCCGGATCAGACTCGTATTATCGCCATTGCCAATCAGAAGGGCGGGGTCGGCAAGACCTCGACGACGGTCAATGTTGCGGCGGCACTGGCGGAGGCCGGACTTCACGTGATGGTGATCGATGCCGATTCCCAGGGCAACGCGTCGACGGCGCTCGGCGTGGCGCACGATGATGACCAGGTGTCCATCTATGACGTTCTTGTCGATGGGACTCGGATCGACGAGGTGGTGGTGGCGACGCACTTCTCAGAGACCCTGCTGTGCGTCCCGGCGACGATTGACGTGGCGGCGATCGAGATCGAGCTCATCAGCACTCCGGAACGCGAGTCGCGTCTGCACCACGCACTGCAGGAGTACCTGAGGAGCCGGGAGTCCGGTGGCCTGCCCCGCCTGGACTATGTGCTCATCGACTGCCCGCCGAGCCTGGGGCTGATGACAATCAATGCCTTTGTCGCGGCGGGGGAGGTTCTTATTCCCATGCAGGCCGAGTACTACGCCCTGGAGGGGCTGGCACTGCTCACACGGTCGGTCGACCGCATTGCGCGGATTCACAATCCTGCGCTCACCGTGTCCATGATTGCTCTGACCATGTTCGACAAGCGCACGACCCTGGCTCGAGACGTTGAGGAAGAGGTTCGGACCTATTTCCCCAACGCGGCGCTTCACACCCGCATCCCGCGGTCGGTGCGCGTGGCGGAGGCCCCGTCCTTCGGCGCACCCGTGGTCTTCTGGGACCCGCGCTGCTCGGGCGCGGTGGCCTACAAGCAGCTCGCGCAGGAGATCGCTCAGCGCGGGGTGGCGGGCTGGGAGAGCTCAACAGCAGTCAGCCGCAATGACGCAGATGACACGGATAACGCAGACGACGCAGACGACGCACAGGAGGCGTGACAATGGCGCAGAAGAGGCGCGGGCTTGGACGGGGACTTCAGGCCCTTATCCCTGAGACGCAGACGGAGACGCCGTCGGCGCGTCCCACGGACGTCTTCTTTCCCGAGTCGCAGGACGGGCCTCCTGCGAAGAGTGTCAAGGCGCTCGAAGACAGTGGGAACAGTGAGGCGTCCCAGGGAGGAGGGTCTCGGCGCAATTCGGATGATATTGCGGCGACGCTCTTAGCGCCTTCGAAGCGAACGAGGAGGGCGACCTCGAAGGGATCCTCGTCGAGGGGGACGGCACGGAAGGCCTCGACCGCGAGCAGCGGCTCGCAGTCCGGCGCCGCGAAGAAGACCGCGTCGAGATCGAGGCGCACCCGTGCGGGTAGTAGTGTTTCACGTGAAACGTCGGAGCAGAAGAAGACGGTCGAGGAAGCAAGGGTCCACCCGGACGAGACCAGGGCGGAGGAGGTGAGCGCGATTTCCGACGTCGAGGCCAAGAAGGCGGATGCTGTGAAGGCCGGCGAAGACACCGCGAAGACCGACGACGAGAAGCAGCCGCTCGTGCCCGTCCCGGGGGCGACCTTCGCAGACCTGCCCGTGGACGTGATCGCGGCCAATCCGCATCAGCCCCGGCAGGTGTTCGACGAGGACGACATCTCCGAGCTCGCCGCGTCGATCAAGGAGGTCGGTCTGCTCCAGCCCATTGTCGTGCGCCGGCGCGAGGGCGGCGGCGATGGCGACGGTGACGATGCCGGCTATGAGCTGATCATGGGAGAGCGGCGTCTGCGGGCGGCCAAGGAAGCCGGGCTCGAGACGATTCCCGCCGTCGTCCGTTACGCGGCGGACGATGAGCTGCTGCGGGACGCGCTCCTGGAGAACCTGCACCGAGTTCAGCTCAACCCGCTGGAGGAGGCGGCCGCGTACCAGCAGCTGCTCGAGGACTTCAACTGCACGCATGCGGAGCTCTCGCAGCGGATTGCGCGCTCGCGCTCGCAGATCTCGAACACGCTACGTCTCATGAAGCTGCCGCCTCTTGTGCAGCGCCGGCTGGCCGCCGGAGTGCTGTCGGCCGGGCACGCCCGGTCCCTGCTGGGCCTTCCCGACGCCGCGGCCATGGAGCGTCTCGCTCAGCGCATTGTGGCCGAGGGGCTCTCGGTGCGGGCGACGGAGGAGCTCGTGGCCCTGCACGACGAGCCCGACGTTCGGCGGACCAAGCCGCTGCGGACCCGGTCGGCGACTCTTCCGGCCCTGTCGACACGGCTCTCGGACGCCTTCGACACCCGGGTCAAGGTGACCCGTGGGGCCAAGAAGGGGCGAATCACCATCGAGTTCGCCGGCGACGACGATCTGGCACGTATTGTCACGGCTCTTGCTCCGGGAACGTCCCTGGACGAGGACTGAACGCGACCGGCTGACTGGCCGGTCGGGCCGCGATGTCGCGCGGGGCTCCACGTGAGTGGAGCCCCTCACGCTGATATCGGAACCCCTTCAGCGGGAACGGATACCTCTTTCTGGGCGCGGTGGGTGTGCTGGTCCTGGACCGCGGGCTGCCGGGGGGCCGCGTGAGTCGGTGTGAAGGCTAATCGCGGCCTTTTGCGTTGTCGTTCTCGCCTTGAATGTTTATTGTCAGAGCTGACGTAAGTGTTGTGTTGCCAGGAAGTGCGTTGTTCTGGTCGAACTTTTACGGGTCTGGTAGTGAAGGTCGCTTGCGCCGGTTACAGACACCGTCACGTGCAACGGTCTGGTTGTGGTGACGAGCGGTGCGGTCGGGACCCGGGACGGTTGAAGGCGCGCTCGACGGCGCCGTGGTCTCAAGGGACGGCAGGGGCGAGGATGGGCGTCTGCCACGAGTCTTCCGACGACGGTGATGAGCGGATTGATTGTTGGGGTGGGGCGGTATCGGTGAGTGCACGCTTGTGTCCTGCGGGCCTTTGCGGGCGCGGCTGGGCGAGAAGGAGGGACGGCGTGCTTCGGCGCCGGTCGGCAGTGCTGGATCGCGGTGCCTTCTTCGTCTCGACATTAACCTGGGAAATAGTGGTTGCGCCCGGGTCGAGCTCGTCGTCGGTTCGCTCGGACTGGCCCTTGCGGACGCCACCGGCAACGAGTGCGAGTGCTGCCGGCGGTGCGGCTGGAACGAGCGATCGGACTGGTTGACTCGGGCGGCCGGAAAATGTCGGGGATCTCCGTACCTCCGGCGGAGCGGGGAGCGGAGGAGCCCGCGGTTCGTACCACCAGGTCCTGGAGTCGGTTGGGGCGTTCCGGCCATGAGAGAACCAGTGGGAGGACTGTCCCACCGATCAGACGCTTTTAAAGTCTTCCCTTGCGCAGTGTGGAGCAAGTGCTGCTGTCCCGCCGTAGCATGGGAACTCCATGCTGTTGGAAGGCGGATCTGGCGGAACGGTCTGCTTGTAGGCGCTGGCTTGGATGGGAGTGTTGAAGCTGCTCCGGCGCCCAGTGCGTCAGAGTCCGGTCGAGAGAGGCGCAGCGAGCCGCTTCGTCGGACACTAATCGTTCACCTTTTGTGCTGCTGTTTCACGTGAAACACGGTATGCCGATGAGACCGGTCATTGGGGATGATCATCTGCTGCGCAAGCGTTGCATGCCGACGTCTGGGTTTCCGGGTACAGGTATCTTGCTGCCGTCCGTCATGGCGGCGCGCTCGAAAGCAGATGATCATGTCTGGCTTCCAGTTCCACGACAGGAGAGAGTTACCTCGGGTGAGTTTCGTTTATCGCCACCAATAGGCCGGGTTTGGACAGAGGAGCGGTGTGGGTGCTGACGTTGTGTCGGTCCTCGAAATGCCGTCCTGGTCTCCAGTGCGACGATGGCGGCTGCTTGTAGCAGGGATGCCCGTGGCACATGCGCCCGTGGTTTCACGTGAAACGGCAAGTCGGTCGAGCGCGGTGCGGGTCCTCCAAGAGTGCGTCGACCGTGCCGACTGTGCCGATCGCTGCCGGCATGCGGTCTGGCCGTACTCGCGCCGTAGGCGGGAGACGTGGGAGGCGGGTGGAGAGAAGGCACGGCATGCAAAGTCGCTGACTGGGGTCGGCGGTTCCCGCTCCGCATTCACGATCTGTTTCGAGCCAGGGTGGCACCACGACTGACCTGGACAATCGCCTCGGGCCCACTCGATCCATTGACGGCCTCGGTTCCTTGTGGCGCAATCGGATCCACACCGCCCGGGAGAGTTCGGTGCTCCCACGCGGTCTGATGCGCAGATCGGAGAGCATGTCCTATGGCATAAGCAGCATGGATGGTCCAAACGCGAACCGCACTTCACCTGTGGAGGTCGATGCACGGGATGCCTGTTGCCAGGCTGGAGAAGGTGGTGTGGTGACCGGGACGTGGACGGGACGTCCTGACCGGGCACATGCGCTCGTGCATAATGGATGATTCTCAACGCGAGGGCTGATCAGGGCCGTACTTCTATGAACCAGGTCCTGCTTGACCCGGACCACCGATGGAGATGGTGGGGGCGCCGTCTCGGACGGCCATGTTTCTCGCGGCCAGTCACTCCGACATATGAGGTGATCTGGAGGACCGAGGCGGTGGCGGAAGGCGCAGGTGCTTGTCGATCTCCGGCCTCTATCCGTCAGACTGACATCACAGTCATCTGGTGCACGGTCTCATAGTGGGCGCCAGCAGTCGGCGTCCGGAAGCAGGATACTAAAGGCAGATGACCACGTGTTTCACGTGAAACCGATCCGGACCTTGACAGTGACGCGGCGCGACTAGGAGCGGTCCTGCGTAGCAATGCGCATGATCTAGGGCTGGACTGTGCCCTGTGTCCATCTATTGCCCCGAAATGTCTGCCGCGTGGTGAATAGGTGACTCGGTTGGGCTTTGGCCTCGCCGGCGTCAGGTGCGGGTCGCTGGAGCGAACTCCTACCTTCGTCTCGCTCGTAGTAGGCGTCAGGTGCATAATGAGGACGTCGATAGAGGGAGCAGCCACCGGCCAGGGTTGTAGTACGTGGTCGAAGGACAGCCGTACGAGGCATCGCAGTGTGCCGACCAGCCGTCCTTGCTTAAACATAGAGGCACTCGATTGATGACACCAACTGCATGACCGAGTCACTCAGTTGCACTGGGACCTATTCGTATATTGTCGTTGTCACTTCCTGTGCAGTCAGCGCGAGCGATATGGTGTCACGTGACGGTTTCACGTGAAACACGTACTGATCCAGTTCCGAAGACCTGATGTAGTCGGCATGGCAAAGGAGGCGAGAGACTTCTCCGCAAGCAGGAGCAGAGGCCAGCACATGGGCTAGCACGGCGCGCGACCGACTCTGCGAACCGACACTATCGCCCGTCATTGTCGTGCGCGAACCTGGTGAGAAACTGGCGGTCTGAGACCGGCGTCTGTTTCTGTAGGGGGCTCGCGAGCTCGGACGCGGACAGGGCCTGGGAACACCGAGGGCGGGGATCAGCAGGACGCCCTCATTCACCGAGGAGGACTGGATGTCCGCGACAGGACTTCATGGACCATGGGTGAACCGAGTGGCGCAGAGCGGGGCGAGGTTTCACGTGAAACACACTGCGCCGCGCGGCTTAGAGCTCTCCGAGACAGATAGGTGCGCTCCTGGGAGGAGTGATCTATGGAAATGACCTCGTCTGCGCAGTCGTCTCGGCACATGCTGAAGACCTGATGCCTCAGGTATGAGTTATACGGTACTGCACCGCATGAGGACACTACCCTTTCAGCCGGCCGGGGTCGATCTCTCCCTTTACCAACGATGAGGGTCGTGGTGTGCATGAGGATGACCCTCGGGGAGAAGCGGTTTCACGTGAAACGGCGTCGAGCTTTGATAGCCGCAAGAGGATCTCGATGCAGACAAAAATGACAGTACCCGGCTACCCCTACCCCATGCGCCTGGGGCTGCACTCGGCGGGCTGGCGGGTGGGGTCTGAAGCGCGACCCCTACCCCATGCGCCTGCGGCAGCCTGTGCCAGGCAGTGCGGACCCTTCGGGCAGGAGCAGCACTGTAATTCGCACCAGGACGTGCTCTCCGTAGCACAGGGGAATCTGTTCTCGGTCCCGGATCGTCATTGAGCTGCCTTCAACGGGACTCGCTATGCGAGGTCTTGGTCGCATGGCGGGGGAATGTCTTCCGGCTGGCTCCCCGGATTGCCAACGTGCCGAGGAACGCGGCCTGGGTGGAGAATGCTGCATGTCCTTGGAGCGATGCGGCTGCTCAGCCTCTCCGCGTCTGGCGGCATCTGACTCGGGTTTCACGTGAAACCACGCGATCGGTATCCGCTGAAAGCGGTTCACGTGATACTCCTCTAAGAGAATGCGGACCGTGTGCCTGAAGCCTGTCGGCAGGCAGCCGCCTGATTAGCAGGGGTGACCTGGGCTGAGCCCTGCGACTGTGCTCGGACCGGGCAAATGCCCGGAGGCCGTGCTGGCGCACGTCCGTGTATGAGGAACCTGCCGTTATCGTGGCGGTCGGATGGTTCAAGAGGCCGAGTTCACAAGGGTCATTAACGAGGACTCCGGCAACTGGATCGCCGCATCACATCCTGAAACCCGAGCGTTCGTTCCGGTGTCCTTATCGGTCTGCGGCCGTTCCCGAAGGCGTGCCGAGAACCGCAGTTGGAGCTCTCAGCTCAGTGAGCGGGCCGAGGCACCGATGGACGACGGAAGACGAGTGGGTGCTGGGAGGAACGGTTTCACGTGGTCTGAGAGGTCCGGTGACATGGAATGTCGCCGCAGTGATCGCTATGGCACCGAGTTGACCAAAGTGGTGTCAGGTATAGGAGAGGCGGTCGGGCTGGTGGCTGGAAGGTGCTCAGAGCATTGTGCTAGGAGACGACACGTGCGACTCGGTCCCGAGAGGTTCCTGAGCATTGGACGCCGGGGCGGTCTCGGCGTCCTGGTCGGACCCGTTGCTTGCGTGACGAAAGCACCGCGCCGTGTCGATCGAGGTACTGCCCCGAGTCTGCCGTGGAGCACTATTATGCGCCTATCGGGACACTCTCGATGGGTGGGCCCGTGCTGATGGCGCATGAGCAGAACCTCGAGGAGCGTCTCAGCACCGTCGTCGACGTGCGCGAGTACAAACCGTGACGGACTGTGATGGCGGTCGGCGTCTTCGCTCCCCTCCCCAATGCGGTCTAGCGCCCGTGTCGAACTGCGGCGGAGGGCCTCTTGCACTCGTATAACATCATTCGGTTCGCGGAGCAGACTCACGTGCGCTTCCCCGGTGCCGTCTCGTTCTCCTCACCCGGACAGCATCGCCACGTGGAGCTCCGTGACCTTCGACGGTCCGGTCCGTGCCTCATGGACCAGGTCCGACTCCACTCGGACGCCGGCGTTCCTTGTAGAGCCGACCCGTTGCGGCTCCCGCTACCGTCTGGCGTAGATGACTTAGAGGGCACAGGTCGACGGTCGGTCGGAGAACAGCCGCCGTCCTTCTGAGGCGTCTGCCTGTCACAACGAGGCGTAAAAGGAAGAAATATGTGAAAGGTTTAAATACGCAGTGTCAGCCTGCTTTCCACGAGCCCTCGGGTTGTACGTCCGACGTGGCCGGTGCCCGGTCCAGCCCAGGGAGCTGCCGCCTCAGGGCGAACGGCCACGGCCGCGCACAAGATGCGGAGTCGAAGAGCGGCGTCCGCTCACCAGAGACATGGCCGCCCGAGGCCGCAGGTCGTCAGCGGCCCGTGATGTGTCGGGATGTCGGCGAGCCGGTGCGACGAGTATGATTCACGTCGCCGCATACCGGAAGGTGCACCAGGCCCCTTCCCCGCCGACCGCCGTCGGCTCCCGGGCCCTGCGGGCGAACCGCGTCCCGCACCCTCCCCTCAAGCGCAATGTCTGGGAGCCACGCGCGTCGTGGCCCCACCCGGCCGATGTCTCCGGACGGCGCTTCCGAGGCAGGCAGAAGGAACCGGCCAGAAGCGCACAGAACACGGGCCGCTCGAAGACGCACTAGTCATCACGAGGTGAGACAGGCGCAGGCGGAAGTGTTTCACGTGAAACACACGTCCTGCACCCCCAGTCTGTAGAAGAGCGTCCCGAGACCGAGTAGGAATCAGGGATGGACAAGTGGATTGTGAACGAGTGCGTCGTACAGGCCGGGCAGGTCGCCGTCGGCCTCAGCCGCCAGCGGCAGCAGCGAGGTCTCCGTCATGCCGGGCACGACGTTGACGTCGACGAACCAAGGCGTTCCGCCGTCATCGAGAATCAGGTCGGTGCGGGACAGGTTGCCGAGGCCGAGCGTCCGATGCACCGTCACGGCGGTGTCCTTGACGCGCTCGACGAGCTCGGGGTCGAGTCGTGCCGGAACGAAGTACTCCGAGCGCCCAGGGTTGTACCTAGCGTCGAAGTCGTACTGCCCTTCCGATACGACCTCGACGGGCGGGAGCGCCCGCGGCCCCTGCCCCGTATCGACGACGGAGATGGCCACCTCGGTGCCGGGGACGTACTTCTCAATGAGGGCGCGCTCGTCATAGGAGAAGCAGGCCACCATGGCATTGCGCAGCTCGTCCGCGTTACGGGCCAGAGAGACGCCGAGACCGGAACCTCCCTGATTGGGCTTCACAATGACGGGCAGCCCGAGGTGCGAGGCGACGACGCTAAGCGCCTCCTGCGCCCCGAGCTGGGAGAAGTAGGCCTTGGGCAGGGTGACCGAGTCCGGCGTCAGCACGCCACCAGTCCGCACGGTCGCCTTCGCAGTCGGCTTGAACGAGGCGCGCTGGCACCCGTCGGAGTGCGTCCCCACATAGGAGAGCCCGAGAGCGATAAGCACGTTCTGAAGTCCCCCGTCCTCCCCGTGCACCCCGTGAACGAGCGGCCACACGACGTCGGGAGCGAACGCGCGCAACGAGGCAATGGTCCGCGCATCCACATCGAGGACAAGGACGGCGTGACCGAGGTGCCTGAGGACGGATGCCACCCGGTGTCCGGAGCGAAGAGAGACGTCGCGCTCATGGCTGAGGCCGCCGGCAAGAATAGCGACGCGGAGTGGCTCGGCATCGGTGGGCGCAGTCGTGGGCGTGGGCTCTGTGAAGTCTGTCTTCTCGGTCATGATGCATCCTCAGATCTGGTCCGGAGCGGGGGCTGATACGCCTTCGGTGGGGCGGGCGCGGAACGGGCCGAAGAGATTGATGAGCTCGAGGTCGTGCGCGACCACCTCGGACAGGCGCCGCACTCCCTCGCGGATCTCCACGGGCTCGGGATAGCAGAATGACAGCCGAACATGATCGTGCCCGGCGGAGCCCCCGGCGTAGAAGGCCGTGCCGGAGACATAGGCGACGAGATTGGTGACGGCGCGCGGCAGCATGTCCTTGGCGTCCAGTCCGTCCGGCAGCCCGACCCACACGTAGAAGCCGCCCGCGGGCACGTTCCACGTGCACGTGGGCATGAACTCCCCGAGCGCGGAGACCATGGCGTCCCGGCGGCCGCGGTACATGCCCCGGAACTCCTCGATCTGGAGCCTCCAGTCGAAGTTGTCCAGGTAGGTGGACACCGAGTACTGGCCGACCGAGCTCGGACAGAGGATCGCCGCCTCGGAGGCCAGCTTCATCTTCTCCCTGACGGCGGGTGGAGCCACCGCCCAGCCGACCCGGTAGCCGGGCGCGAAGATCTTCGAGAAGGAGCTCAGGTACACGACGTCGTCGGGTGCGAGGGTCTTCAGGGCCGTGTAGGTCTGCCCCTCGAAGCCGAGCAGGCCGTAGGGGTTGTCCTCCATAATCAGAATGCGGTGCCGGCGGCAGATCTCAATGACCTCCGGACGGCGCTCCTCGGACAGCGTGACACCTGCGGGGTTGTGGAAGTTCGGCAGACAGTAGAAGAACTTCACGTGCCTGCCCTCGCGCTCCAGCCGTGTGATCATCTCCTCCAGCGCCTCGGGAATGACGCCGGCGGCATCGATCGCCACCTGCTGGACGTCGGCCTGGTAGGTGGAGAAGATCGACAGGGAGCCGACATAGGTCGGAGCCTCGGTGAGGATCACGTCTCCGGGATCAATGAAGAGCTCGGTGACAATGTCGACGGCCTGCTGGGAACCGGTGGTGATAATAATGTCCTCGGGATCGGCGTCTATACCCTCGAGCGCCATGATCTCCGGAATCTGCTCGCGCAGACGGGGCAGCCCCTGTCCGTTGCCGTACTGGAGCGCCCTCCCCCCGTCCTTACGGATCATCTGCGCGGTGGCGTCGGCGAGCCGGTCAAGAGGCAGGTCCTTGAGGTTGGGCATCCCGCCGGCGAGAGACACCACCTCGGGTCGGGCGGCGACGGCGAAGAGCGACCGCGTCTCCGATGCGCGCAGGCCGTGGGCGCGGGCGGCATAGCTGTCCAGCCATGGGTCGAGCCGATTTCCCTTCACCTGGTTCGCGTCAGTCACGTCGTCGTCCTTCCTGGGCGGGCACCGCCGTAGGAGGCCAGTCTGCCACGGCGGGCCCGTGCCTCGCCGCTCTGCTCCCAGGGCAAACCGGAGCGCCATGGAGGCACCGGGGAGGCACCGGTCGGACCCGACGCCGGTTCATGAGGCCCGGCGACTGGGGCCGGCATATTTTAAACCGGGGCTTCATTGGAGAGCGCTGACGGCGATAATGGCGGAGTGCTCTCCCGCGCCGGCGACGCGTCGCCGCAGCTCCGGCAGGGAGAGGGCCGAAGCAGTCCTCCGGGTTGGGCCCGGTCAGGGATGAGATTCGAAGACGGAGGTCGTGGCGCGCAAAGAGTCTGCAATGGTGGCGTGCCGGAGATTCAATGACGCCGATCCCGCCGACGTCGAGGGGCAGACCCGCATTCTGCGGGAGCTCTTCGGTTCGGCCGGAGCGAGTCTCTCTGTGCAGCAGCCATTCCGGTGCGACTACGGACCCAACATTCATGTTGGTGACGGATTTCTCGCCAATTACAACGTGACCATTCTTGATATTGCGCCGGTGGTCATCGGCCATCATGTCATGATCGGTCCGAACACACTTATCACCACCGTGGGCCATCCTCTGGATCCTGCGGGCCGGCGCAAAAAGCTCGGCCAGGCCTCACCTGTGCATATCGGGAATGACGTGTGGCTCGGCGGGAATGTTGTCGTCCTTCCCGGAGCCGCAATAGGCAATAACGTCGTCGTGGCGGCGGGCGCGGTGGTCTCCAAGGATATTCCGGATAACTGCGTGGTGGGCGGAGTCCCCGCTCGCACACTTCGGGAGCTCAATGCCAGGAAGACGGAGTGATCCGGTGATTTCGGCGCGGAAGTAATACGGTCTGAACCGATCTCGACGCGGAACTGAACCGATCTCGACGCGGAACCGGACCGATCTCGACGCGGAACTGAACCGATCTCGACGCGGAACTGAACCGATCTCGGTACGGAACTGAACCGATCTCGACGAATGGGGCGGCGGGGCCCGGCCGGTCAGGCGCGCAGGGCGCCGGCCTCGATGAGCGCGCGCAGCGGCGCCTCGTCGTCGGCAATGGTCTCCACGTGCTGCGGCAGCGCGAGCAGCTCGGCGATCTCCGGCGGGACGGGCTGGGGCCGCCCCAGCGCCTCGGCCACGGTCTCACCGAACTTCGCGGCCTTGGCCGTCTCGAGCACGAGGGTCGGGAAACCCGGCTCCATGAGCCTGAGCGCCACCGTGACGCCGTCGGCCGTGTGCGGGTCGATGAGCTCGCCGGTGGCCGAGTGCACCCGGCGGATGGCGGCGAGCCGGTCGGCGTGGGTGGACGAGCCCGAGACGAAGCCGAGCTCAGTGCTCAGCCGCGCCAGGTGGTCGGACAGGTCGAGGACGCCGTCGGCCTCCAGCGCGGGCCAGCGGCGGCCGAACTCCTCCGGGCCGAGCAGCTGCCAGATGAAGCGCTCCAGGTTCGAGGCCTTGGAGATGTCCATGGAGGGGCTCGATGTCGCCAGCGTCTCCGCCCGTCCTCGCGGACGATAAATCCCCGTGGAAAAGAACTCGTCGAGGACATTGTTCTCATTGGTGGCCAGGATCAGGCGCCGGATCGGCACTCCCATGGAGCGGGCCAGGTGGCCGGAATAGATATTGCCGAAGTTGCCGCTGGGAACGGCGATATCCACCTCGCGCCCGGTGCGCGCCCCCTTCTCCGCATCGGTCGCCCGCAGCCAGGCCCACACGTAGTAGACGATCTGAGCGGCAATTCGGCCGATATTAATGGAGTTGACCGCACCAATAGAGTGTGCCGCCTTGAACGCGGCGTCATTATTGAGCGCCTTGACGAGGCTCTGGCAGTCGTCGAAGACGCCGTCGACCGCAATGTTGTGAATATTGGCGTCGTCGAGAGAGTACATCTGGGCGCGCTGCACATCGCTCATGCGGCCCTGCGGAGAGAGCATGAAGACGGCGACGCCCCTCTGCCCCCTGAATGCGTGCTCGGCAGCGGAACCGGTGTCGCCGCTCGTGGCGCCGAGAATATTGAGCACCTGTCCCCTGCGGCTGAGCACATGTGGAATCGCCTGCCCCAGGAACTGCATGGCCAGGTCCTTGAAGGCCATGGTCGGGCCCTCCGACAGCCCGACGAGCCCGAGTCCCCCGGCGACGTCGTCGAACCGTCTCACGGGCACGACGGGCGCCGCGAAGCGCCCGGGCCCGTAGGCCGCAGCGCTCAGGGCCGCGAGGTCCCGGGCCGGGATGTCCGTGGCGTACAGGCCGATGACCTCGGCGGCGAGCTCGGGATAGCTCAGCGGCCGCCACCCCTCGAGCCGTTCCCGGCCGATGGCGGGAGTGCTCTCCGGCACGACCAGCCCGCCGTCGGGCGCGAGACCGGACAGGAGCACGTCGGTGAAACCGGCGGGGGCCATCCCGCTACGGGTGGAGATGAAGCGCATGGGCGTGCCTTCGCGTCGTCGGTGTACGAGCGCACCGAGTCTATAGCGGACCGTCGACAGGAATGTGCATGGCACCGCCGTTCCCGACGGCGGTGCCATGCGCGTCCCCGCTCCCCGCCCCGGGCCGGGCGAACGGGCCCGGCGGACGGCGGACGGCGAAGCCGGCGGATCAGCCGAGCGCCTTGCGAACCTCCTTGGTGAAGGAGCCCTTGGGGCGCGAGCCGGAGAACCGGTGGACGACCTTCCCGCCGCGCACGACGGCGAAGGTCGGGATGGAGCTGATGCCGAAGGACGCGGCGGTGGCCGGGTTGGCATCGACATCGACCTTGACGAACTTGGCCCGCGGGCCCAGTTCGGCGGCCACCTCGTCGACGACCGGCGCCATCTGGCGGCACGGGCCGCACCACTCGGCCCAGAAGTCGATGACGACGGGTACGTCCGACTGCAGCACCTCGGACTCGAAGGTGGCGTCGGTGACGGCAAGAGCGTTGGACATGGTCTCCTCCAGAGAAGTCGGGTGGATGGTCAGGCGGTGAGGGTCGCGAGGTAGTGCTCGGCGTCGAGCGCCGCGCGGCAGCCGGAGCCGGCGGCGGTGATCGCCTGCTGGTAGTGCGGGTCGGCGACGTCGCCGCAGGCGAAGACGCCGGGGACCGCGGTGCGCTGGGACGGCGCCTGCACGGCGATGTAACCGGCGTCGTCGAGCTCGAGGACGCCGGAGACCAGCTCGGACCGCGGGATCTGCCCGATGGCCACGAACAGGCCCGCCGCCGGGATGTCGCGCCGCTCCCCGGTGGCCACGTGCTCCAGGGTCACCGACTCCAGGGCGTCGCGGCCGTTGAGGGCGACGACCCTGGAGCTCCAGGCGAAGTCGATCTTCGGGTCGTCCTGGGCGCGCCTGGCCATAACGGCGCTGGCGCGGAGCTCGTCGCGGCGGTGGACGACCGTCACCGAGGAGCCGAAGCGGGACAGGAACAGGGCCTCCTCCATGGCGGAGTCCCCGCCGCCGACCACGACGATCGGCCGGTCCTTGAAGAAGAAGCCGTCGCAGGTGGCGCAGTAGGACACGCCGTGCCCCGACAGCCGGTCCTCGTCCTCCAGGCCCAGTTTGCGGTACTCCGACCCGGTCGAGATGATGACGGCGCGCGCCTCGTAGACGGCGTCGTCGGTGGTGATGCGCTTGATGTCGCCGGTGAGCTCGAGAGCCGTGACGTCCTCGTAGCGGACGTCGGCCCCGAAGCGCTCGGCCTGCTCCTGCATCCGGGTCATGAGCTCGGGCCCCATGACGCCCTCGATGAAGCCCGGGTAGTTCTCGACCTCGGTGGTGTTCATCAGCGCGCCCCCGGCGGTGACGGAGCCCGCGAGCACCACGGGGCTCAGCCGGGCCCGTGCCGCGTAGATCGCGGCGGTGTACCCGGCCGGACCGGAACCGACGATGACGACGTCGTGGATCATGACTCTCCTGACACTGGCGTATGGGGCTCGCGAGACGAGGATGCCTTGCGAGTCATAGAACAGGCCATGAAAAACAGATGTTCCCTAAGGCGTGCTTATTTAAGAGTGATCTCCGACACGCTCACCTTGGGCTGTCCGTCCGAGGCGGTCGGAAGGTCGTTCACCCACAGGACGATCGACTGGGTCGACGTCGGCGTGAAGGTGAAGCTCGTCGTCCCCGAGGTGAAGGCGCCCTCTGCCAGCACCGTGCCGCCGGTGGGGTCCTCCGGGCTCGTGGCCCGGATCTGGACGTTGCCGCCGCTGCCCGTGCCCTGGATGTCGATGCCCGAGACCTCGGCGGCCTGCTCCAGGGTCACGGCGATGCCCGTGCCGCTCTTCAGGTTGCCGAACTTGGAGGAGTTGTAGTGCTGCGACTCCCACGTCGTGGCCGGGTCGCCGTCAACGGTCTTGCCCGCGTTCTCGGGGTGGTCCCCCTCGCCCCCGCTCTCGTTCACCGCTCGCGCGCCGGTGATCGTAATGGGCACCTTGGTGGGCTCGCTCGTCTGGTCGGCCTGCTGCTGCGCGATCGGCGTGGGCAGCGTGCTGGCCGCGGGGAGGGCGGGGTCGAAGAAGGGCAGGTTGGCCAGGCCGAGAATGCTGTGCACCGCGTAGCTGACGCACACCAGCATGACCACGACCATGCCGCTGATAATCGCCATGGTGGTGCGCGATACCGAGCGGGCGACCTCGTCCTCCTCGTTGCGGAGGGCCTCTCCCGTCGTGTTGACCGCCGGACGACGCGCCGGCTGCGCGGCGGGGGCGGCGGGGGCGGCGGGCGGTGCGTCGGGCGCCCTGTTCCGG
>ERZ773035.865-NODE-865-length-23274-cov-6.320083_pt1 | contig 23274 bp, 20 predicted proteins | sample MGYA00511487_ERZ773035 | MGnify/ENA primary metagenome ERZ773035 (study PRJEB29015, sample SAMEA2737985) | human oral metagenome | biome: human oral; feature: human-associated habitat; material: dental | place: China | collected 2024 ...
CGTGTCGCGTTTATGCACGCGTGTTGTCGTCATGTACTTTGGAAAGGTTGTGGAGCAGCTGGATGGACAGGAGCTTGCTCATGCAAAGCATCCCTACACCCAAAAGCTCCTCTCGTCCGTATTTACACTCCTGCCGAAAGGGAAAGCTCCGCACATTACCATCTCCGAGATAGAAGTCCCTATGTAACGCATACAATACAAATATCAGATAGATAAATTATAGTAAGAGGGCAGCAACTCAATGCTGCTCTTTTGCTATATTGCTATTATGAATATTAGGTTGCATAAATATTGAATTACAGTGTCGACTGTTTTCAAATTTTTGTCTTGCTGTCAATCTGAAATAATGATATTATTAGTCTATAAGTTTTGTGTATACGCCTCCAACTTTTACATCTTCTTAGGGAGGATCTGGATATATGTTTAATTTCAAGCAGAAAGATGACGAATTCTTTGACCTATTCCTTGAGAGCGCGAAGTTCTTTCATACAGGCGCATTGGTTTTAGATGATGTTATGAAGGACTATACGACCACAGGAACAAAAGTGGAGGAAATCAATCGTATTGAACATGAAGCAGATGCTATCAATGACCGTATTATTGATAAATTAAACCTTACCTTTATCACCCCCATTGATCGAGAAGACATCTATGCCTTGGCAAATGACCTTGATGACGGAGTCGATCTCTTACAGGGAATACTGCAGCGCTACGAGATGTACCGCATGGGAAAGCCCATGGCAGGTGCAATCAATCTGACAAACCTCCTAATCTCTGCTACGGAAGAAGTTGTACGGGCCGTTTCTTATCTTGAAAACATCCGAAAAAACCAAGTACAGATACTGGATGCATCGCACAAAATCGAACGCTATGAAAGCGAAGGAGATCTCATCTATCGAAGTGAGGTTGCCTATCTTTTCGATAATGAAAAAGATCCCATCGAACTGATTCGATGGAAAGACGTGTTAGAACAGCTGGAAGATACGCTGGATCATTGTGAACTCATTGCGGATATGCTGCGGGGAGTGGTAATGAAATATGCCTGATTTCCAGCTTTTGATCTTTCTTGTTATATTGTTAGCCCTTATATTCGATTTCATTAACGGGTTCCACGATACGGCAAACGCGATTGCCACCTCGGTTTCGACCAGAGCCATTCACCCTCAACACGCAATTATCATGGCTGCCGTACTTAATTTTTTAGGTGCCATGTACAGTACCGGAGTTGCAAAGACCATTGGATCGGATATTGTCAAATCAGCCTCCCACGTAGATGAACACGTGCTGATTGCGGCACTCTTTGGCTCGATTATATGGAATATCATTACGTGGAGATTCGGTATGCCGTCCAGTAGTTCCCATGCACTTATCGGTGGTTTGATTGGTGCTGTGCTCATGTCTTCCTCTGGTATGGAGGGCTTAAATTTCTATGGAATTGGAAAAATCATTCTTTCCCTGATCCTCTCACCGCTTGTGGGCATGGCATTGGGATGTGTCATTATGTTGTTCTTATTCCGTTTCTTCGGTCGTTTCCGCCCCACATCCATCAATGGGAAATTCAAGAAGATGCAAATTCTAACAGCAGCAACGATGGCATTTTCACATGGTTCCAATGATGCACAAAAATCTATGGGTATTATGACACTCGCGTTGCTTGCCGGCGGATATATCGACGCATTCGAGGTTCCAACCTATGTCAAGGTGCTCGCAGCGACTGCTATGGCCTGTGGAACGGCCGTAGGGGGCTGGCGTATCATCAAGACAATCGGTGGAAAAATATTCAAGCTCCAGCCGATTTCTGGATTTGCGGCAGATCTGAATTCCTCCATCATCATATTCGGTGCAACTCTCTTACATCTTCCCGTGAGTACAACACATGTGGTTTCTGGATCGATCATGGGCGTTGGTGCCGCAAAACGCATCAATGCTGTTCGCTGGGGGGTCGCCCAGCAAATGGTGGTTGCTTGGGTCATGACAATCCCTTGCACAGCTGTCATGGGAGCTATTACATATCAGCTTGTGATGCTCTTCATCTAAGATAAGTTTGAAAAATCCTGCTCGTAATTGGAGCAGGATTTTTATATAGAGAAGAAGGGAAGGGGTTTTCCATGGAAAAAAATTTGATTGAGATGGCTTCTAAAGCACAAGCATCATATCGAAGTCAAATTGTGGCTGCAAAAATCAATGGTGAAATACGGGATATTCAAACACCATACACGGATACGGATGAGATTGGTTTCATCGAATTGGACTCAGCAGTAGGATGGAGTATCTATCGCCGTTCTGTACTCTTCCTCTTAATCACAGCAGTAGATCAGCTGGAAAAGAATGCAGAGGTAACAGCAAAATTCACGGTAAATAAGGGCCTCTACTGCGAAATTAAGCGCCCCAACGGAGTAGTTAACGATCATTTCATACAGGAAGTAGATTCCAAAATGAGGGAGATGATCGCCGCTAATCTTCCCATTGTTAAACGGAGCATTCCACGCCAAGAGGCCATTGAACTCTTTCGAAAGCCAGGTCGTGAGGGAAAGGTAAATCTGATCTCTGCTCTGCAACAACCAGTCATCAGCATATATACATGTGAGGACTATGTTGATTATCTATACGGTCCTATGCTTCATGAGACAAAAGATCTCAGTCGATTTGAGTTAGACCATGAATCTGACGGTGTATTGATTCGTACACCGGATGAAATGACAAAAGGCCGCATAAGAGAACGAGTTAACCAACCAAAATTTGGTTCAATCCTAGCAGAATCAAAAGCATGGGCTGATATCTTAGAATGTCGCTTTATATCTGATCTGAACCGTATCAATAAGGAAAATGACATTGGGGAACTGATCCGTATCTCAGAGGGGTTGCAGGAAAAGCGAATTGCGCAAATTGCAGACCATATTTCTGCACACAGAGAGGATATCCGACTCATACTGATCGCAGGTCCATCCTCATCTGGGAAAACATCCTTTGCGCAGAGACTTAGAGTTCAGTTACGCGTCAATGGACTTCGTCCTGTTATGATCTCCTTAGATGATTACTTCCTTAACCGAGAGGACACTCCACTGAATGAAAAGGGTCAATATGACTACGAAGCTCTTGATGCACTCGATACAAAGTTGTTTAATCAAAATATGATCAGCCTTTTGGCAGGACATAAAGTCCAGATTCCACGATATAATTTTATCTCTGGGATGAGAGAATGGAGGGAGGATACATTTCTCTCAATCAAAGAAGATCAACCAATTATCATCGAAGGAATCCACGGATTAAACGAGTATCTAACAAAAGATATTCCATGTATTAACAAGTACAAAATATATATCAGTGCACTGACACAGCTAAATATTGATGCACATAACAGGATTCCCACAACAGAGGTGAGATTCTTGCGCCGTCTTGTACGAGATTATCAATTTCGCGGAGCAAAAGCGCTGAAAAGTATTCGTCAATGGCCGGATGTCAGAGCAGGAGAGGAGAAGTACATCTTCCCATTTCAAGAGAATGCAGATATCTTATTCAACTCAGCTCTGATTTATGAAATCGGGGTCTTAAAGAAATACGCTGTCCCTCTTCTTGAAGAGATCAATCGTGGGGAAGAAGGTTATACTGAAGCACGTTGGATTCTGCGTTTCCTTCAATACGTCGATGAAATCAACGCAATCGACAATATTCCTAACAACTCCATACTAAGGGAATTCATCGGAAAATCGGTATTCTTCCCATGAAAAAAGCTAGGGTTCTATTGAATGAGCCCTAGCTTTTTTAAAGAAGAATTTACGTATTACTCTTTGACATATGCCGTAATCGGCTTGTAATGCTTCTGGAAGAACTCCTCAGCAACCTGCGGGAAGAGAGCATAGGAAAGAACATCCTCATCCGAGGGGTTGATATATCCCTTGTTCTTGAGCTCCTCTTTGAACTCCGCGAACGTCGTTGCCTTTGCATCCTCGATGGAGCAGTCATCAATGATGTCCTCCGGTGCAATACCAAGAGTATCGGTCAAGAACTTGCGATCAATCTCAACAGGAGTTCTTCCGAACTTTCCGCGAGCAAGATCTTTAAACTCGGTCGGAACCATCTTATAACGCTCACCAGTCATGACGTTGAAGGTCGCCATCGTACCGACGATCTGCGAGGACGGCGTAACGAGCGGGGGATAGCCGACATCCTTGCGAACGCGCGGCATCTCATCCAGCAGATCCTGATACTTGTCCTCCATGCCCGCTTCCTTGAGCTGGTTCGCAAGGTTCGAAAGCATACCACCGGGAATCTGGAAGTCGAGAACATTCGGGTTCACATCGAAATATCCCTTGAGGTTGAAGGTCTTAATGAGATCCTGTTTGACACCAAGGAAGTACTTGGAAATCGGCGTCATCGCCTGACGATCCAACCCTGTATCGCGATCCTCACCCTCAAGCATTGCCACCATCGTCTCTGTGCACGGCTGTGAAGTGTCGCTGGAGAAAGGGGCAAGTGCAGTATCAATGATATCAACACCGGCTTCAACCGCCTTCAGATAGGTTGCATGGCCAAATCCAGAGGTGCAGTGTGTATGAAGGTCAATGGGAATCTTTACCGCAGCCTTAAGCTTCTTAACAAGATCCTCTGCCACATACGGCTTCAGAAGTCCCGACATATCCTTGATGCAGACGGAATGGCAGCCCATCTTTTCAAGCTCAACCGCCAGCTCAACAAAGCTCTCATTCGTGTGAACAGGGCTGATTGTATAGACCAGACACCCCTGAACGTGCGGCTTCTCTGGGCACTTGAGTGCTGCATCAATCGCGACTTTGAGGTTACGAATATCGTTGAGTGCATCAAAGATGCGGAATACGCCGATACCATGCTCGGACGCCTTCTGAACGAACTTCTCTACCACGTCGTTGGAGTAGTGGTTATAGCCGAGCAAGTTCTGACCGCGGAGAAGCATCTGAATTGGCGTCTTGAGGTTTTTCTTCAAGATATCCAAGCGCTCCCACGGATCCTCATCAAGGAAGCGCAGGCAGCTATCAAACGTAGCACCACCCCATGCTTCAAGCGAGTTGTAGCCAATGGCGTCAAGCGCCGCAAGCTGCGGAAGCATGTCCGAGATTCTCATGCGGGTTGCCAACAGTGACTGGTGGCCGTCACGGAGGACAGTCTCAGTGATTTTGACCGGATTCTTTGCCATAAAAGAACACTCTCCTTGATTAAAAGTATAATCAAAAATTATATAACCCAACATCTAAATTATAGATTCAAATTGGATTATTGTCAATGACAAGTTATAAAATTCACATATTTTTACACAAGCTTTACGACCAGTTTTCTCACACTCCAACTATCCATAATGGTAATTATGGATAGTTGGGGCGGAAAATCAACGTGAAACTACATGTCTGGCCGCATTCCTGTTTTTCCGGAAAATTTATGATAGCTGCCTCCGTTATGTCTGCGCTTCAATTCCTCAAGCAAATCCTCCGGCGTCATATTATGATACGCCAACAACACCAAGCAGTGATACCAGAGATCGCCCATCTCATAAAGCACATCCTCGCGAATGTTGTTTTTGGATGCAATGATCGTCTCAGCCGTTTCTTCGCCAAGCTTTTTTAAGATCTTGTCTTGACCTTTGTCAAAAAGATAATTGGTATAGGAACCTTCGACGGGATGAAGCCGACGGCTCTGGATCACCTGATAAAGATCAGACAGAATCTCCGTGAGCGACATTTCATCATTTGCACTCACAGGAACGATGCTGTTTTCATTTGCACGATAAATTTTTCGCCCGCTAAAGCACGAATACGAGCCCGTGTGACAAGATACACCCGTCTGTTTTACACGAAGAAGTATCGTATCACCGTCACAGTCATATGAAATCTCCTGCACGCGCTGCACGTTTCCGGAGGTTTCACCTTTTTTCCAAAGTTTCTTGCGGCGGCGGCTGTAATACCATGCAAATCCCGTTTCAATCGTTTTTTCAAGCGATTCGCGATTCATGTACGCGAGCATCAGCACCTGATTGTTCTCTTCCTGCACAACAGCAGGAACAAGACCACGCTCATCAAATTTTACCATTGAGATATCAACATTCATCAGAATCGAACCTCCAGTCCACGTGACTTTAAGTGCATTTTCACTTCTTTTATGGAAAGTTCCCCATAGTGAAACAAGGATGCAGCGAGCACAGCATCTGCTTTCCCTGCCGTGAGCACATCATAAAAATGTTCGAGAGCACCCGCTCCTCCCGAGGCAATCACAGGTATATTTACATTCTCAGAGACAGCCCGTGTAAGTTCAATGTCATATCCATCCTTCGTACCGTCAGCATCCATGCTTGTCAGTAAAATTTCTCCGGCACCAAGCGCAACGACATCCTTTGCCCAAGAAACGCAGTCCTTCCCTGTAGGTGTACGTCCTCCGTTAATATAGACCTCCCACGAGTCTGTGCCATTACGTCGTGCATCAATCGCAACGACAATGCACTGACTTCCAAATCGCAAAGCTCCCTCGCGTATGATTTCCGGATCTTTCACTGCCGCAGTATTGACAGATATCTTATCTGCCCCTGCTTTCAGCATATGGTGCATATCCTGTAAATTGCGAATCCCGCCGCCTACAGTGAGTGGAATAAAAACTTTTGAAGCACAGTCGGATACAACATCAACTATGGTATTCCGTTCTTCATTCGATGCCGTAATATCCAGAAATACGAGTTCATCCGCGCGTTCTTTATCATAGCGTTCGGCTAATTCCGTCGGGCTTCCGGCATCTCTCAATCCGACAAAGTTTGTCCCCTTAACAACACGACCATCCTTGACATCAAGACAGGGGATAATGCGCTTTGCAAATGTTTTCTTCAAGATGGAACTCCCCCTTTCAAAAGATGAATTCATCTCAGCGAGCCGCAGCAATTGCCTCAGATAAAGAAAGTGTTCCTTCGTAAATGGATTTGCCGGCAATTACACCGACGATTCCATCGACTTCACGTTTTTTGAGTGCATGAATATCTTCCAATGACTTTACGCCGCCGGATGCAATGATATCCACACCGGACTCGATTGCCAGTTTTGAGGTTGCCTCAATATTGACGCCTGAGAGCGTTCCGTCCCGCGATATATCAGTGTATATGATCGTTTTCAGACCAAATGAAGCAAGTTCTTTTGCCAATTCAACAGCAGGAATTCCGCCCGATACCCCCCATCCATCAATGACCGTAATTCCATCTTTGGCATCAATTCCGATGACAACGTGATCACGATAACGCTGACAGGCTTCCTTTACAAGGCTGCGATTCTGTACGGCGACAGAGCCAAGAATCACACGCTTCACGCCCAGTTCCAATGTATTTTCTATGGTTTCGAGAGTGCGTATGCCGCCGCCAACCTCAATGGGAATTTGAACGCTACTGAGAATTTTCTTGATCACCTCAGTGTTTTGGGGCTTTCCCGCAAGTGCTCCATCAAGGTCAACCACATGCAGGTACTCTGCTCCCTCCCGTACCCAACGAAGGGCGACATCTTCGGGGTTGCTGCTGTAGACTGTTTCCTTGGCAAAGTCACCTCTAAGCAGACGGACACATTTTCCATCGCGTAAATCAATGGCAGGAAAAATAATCATCTGCTTCCCTCCTATCCATTACGAATAAAATTTTGAATAACTTTTAAACCGGTATCCCCCGATTTTTCCGGATGAAATTGCGTTGCCATAATATTTCCGGCAGATATGGACGCCGTAATTTTCTCTCCATAGAAACACGTTGAAGAAATGATAGAAAGCTCTGCAGGGACCGCATGATAGCTGTGCACAAAATACACATACGAAGCCTGCGGTACGCTCTTAAACAGCCCCTTGTCTCTGTGCGCTTCCGAAATATCGAGCGCATTCCAGCCCATATGTGGGATTTTTTCATTTGGCGCAGATATTTTTCGCACATGACCGCGTAGCAAACCAAGCCCCTCTATACCGAAAGATTCCTCACTTCCCGAAAAAAGAATTTGAAGACCTACACAGATCCCAAGCAAGGGAACCTCACGATCAACGCATTCCTGAATGGCAGGAATCAATCCGGATGCCTTGAGCTGCTTCATGCAGTCGCCAAAAGCGCCCACTCCCGGCAGAACAATTTTATCTGAAGAAAGAATGTCGTCGGCTTTCCCACTCACACGAACTTCTGCCCCCAATGCTGCAAAAGCCTTCTCAACGCTGAACAAATTTCCAGCTCCGTAATTTATAATTGTAATCATAGCATTTCCTTACAGAACACCTTTGGTCGATGGAATCATATCCCCCAGTCGCACATCCTTTTCTACAGCAATCCTGAGTGCATGTGCGAGAGCTTTGAATACAGCCTCCACCTTGTGATGTGAGTTCGTACCATAGAGAATCTTCACATGGAGTGTGATTCCCGCATGAAAGGCAAATGCGCGCAGGAACTCCTCCGTGAGCTCTGTATCATAACCACCGATCATCGGCGTCATCGGTGTATCCCCTAGATCGTAGACGAGAAATGGACGCCCGCTGATATCCAGAGCCGCCAAAACCAATGTCTCATCCATGGGCAGATAGAACGAGCCATATCTCGTTATTCCACGTTTTTCACCAAGTGCGGCATGAAATGCCTGTCCCATTGTAATGCCGATGTCCTCAACGGAGTGGTGTCCATCGACTTCAATATCACCATCACATTTTACGGTCAAATCAAATCGCCCATGAGAAGCAAACAGTGTCAGCATATGATCGAAGAAGCCGATCCCCGTATCAATCTCAGAGATTCCCGTGCCGTCAAGCCCAATAGCAACATGCACATCTGTTTCCACCGTTTTGCGATGTATTTCCGCATTGCGCTCACTCATGGATTGCCCTCCACAAAAGATTTCATGACACGATATACCGCATCATTTTCATCCGGACGACCGATGGAAATACGCAGCATATTCTCTAATCTTGGTATCTTTCCAAAACTCCGTACCCCAATGCCATATTTGATGAACTCTTCATTTAACTCCTCTGCATTAGGATAATGAAGCAGAATAAAGTTGGCACGAGATGGATAGACGGTTACTCCTGCAAGGCGTTCATATTCTTCCCGCATACGCTCGCGCTCTGCACAGATCATCTGAATCTGCGGCTCAAACTCCGTTCGCATCTGGAACACGGTATCTGCGGTGACCAAGGACAATACGTTCATGTGATACGGCATATAGGTCTTTTCAAGCATAGCGATCACATCACTATGCGCAAGCATATATCCCACACGACATGAGGCGAGCGCATATGCCTTTGAAAAGGTACGTGCAATCATCATATGCGGATATTTTTCCAGAAGAGGAATGGATGTATTTCCATAAAACTCGACATATGCTTCATCAATCAGAAATGCACATGAAATATTCTCTGCAATATGTTCAATCTCTTCAATCGTCAATACCTGCCCTGTCGGATTATTCGGATTGCAGATAACCGCGAGGGAGGCCTCATTTTGATTGACCGTCTGAATAAACGCGTCTACATCCAGTGTAAAATCATCCCGCAGCGAAACAGCAACCCCCTCTGCATCCGCTGAAGCAGCATAGATTCCATACATAGAGAATGAAGGCATCGGATAAACAATCTTATGGTCTTTGTCCCCTCCAAAAGCATAGAATACCTTCTCTATGATTTCACTGGAGCCATTTCCTATGATAATGTTTTCCGGATGGTAACCGTACACCTCTCCAATCTGCTCACAGAGCAAATTGTATTCTTCATCGGGATAGCGTGCAAAAGCCACGCGCGACAGGCGCGACATAATACGCTCTTCTACCAAGGGAGGCAGTCCAATATTGGATTCGTTGGCATTTACTTTAATACGCCAATCCAATTCGCGCGTGTCATACCTTGGCATGGATGCCAAGCCGTCACGATAATTCAGCATGTTCTCCCCTCCTGATCTGAATGGCACGTGCGTGGGCATCAAGTCCTTCTGCCTCAGCAAGACGGATAATATCATCACTGACCTCGTCAAGCGCCCTCTGCGTATAAGAGATAATACTCGTACGCTTCATAAAGGTCTCGACGTTCAAAACAGAATAGAAGCGTGCCGTACCACCCGTCGGCAGCACATGATTGGGGCCCGCGAAATAATCCCCAAGCGGTTCCGGCGAATACGCTCCAACGAAGATGGCACCGGCACATCTGATCTGAGGCAGCATATGAAAAGGCTCTTTTACGAGAAGTTCCATATGCTCAGGTCCCGATACATTTGCAAGAGCTATTGCCTGTTCCATATTCTCGGTCACGATGATATGTCCATTATCTTCGATCGAAGCACCCGCGATGTCCTTGCGCGGAAGCACTTCCAGCTGACGCTGCACTTCGCTCATCGTGTTCTCTGCCAATGACTGGTCATCGGTGATGAGAATACTTGAGGCAAGCGGATCGTGCTCTGCCTGGCTGAGGAGATCGGCTGCGATGTATTGGGGGGATGCGCTGTCATCTGCGAGAATCAAGATCTCGCTTGGTCCCGCAAGCATATCAATGTCTACATGACCGTATACTTCTTTTTTGGCAAGGGTGACAAAGATATTTCCGGGTCCCGTAATCTTATCGACACGCGGAACAATCTCTGTCCCATACGCCATCGCCGCGATTGCCTGTGCTCCCCCCATTTTGAATATCTTATCGATGCCAAGGAAATGAGCTGCCACGAGAACGTAGGGGTTGATAATTCCATCCTTCGTCGGGACAGCCATAATGATTTCTCCGACGCCCGCGACAAAAGCCGGAATCGCATTCATCAGAACCGACGAAGGATATGCCGCCGTCCCTCCCGGAACGTAGATGCCGACACGGGAGAGCGGAAGAACCTCCTGTCCAAGAATTGAGCCATGCGCGCGATACGTCATCCATGAGCGCGGTTTTTGTTCCTCATGATACGAAAAGATGTTGTCGGCAGCCTTCTTGAGCGAGGCAACAACGTCCGGATTGACACTGCGTTCAGCCGCCTGAAACTCTTCCTCGGACACCATCAAATTCTTCGGTGTCAAGTCCACATGATCCAGTAATTTCGTATAGTGGAAAAGAGCCTCATCCCCCTTGTATCGAACATCTTGGACAATACGATGAACGAGATCTGTCGGAGAAAGGTCCTCACCAAAGATTTCCACATTACTCTGTCGAATACGATCGTTCAATGTAAGCTCATCAAATGCTTTTTTCTTGAGCAAACGCTCGGCTACCTCTATTCCAATATCTGCAACAGAAACGATATTCATCAGATTTCCCCACTTTCCAGAACCTGTTTCAGATCGTTTACAATTTTATAGATACGGTCGAATTTCAGCTTGAAGCTCACGCGGTTGACAATGAGACGTGCACTGACATCCATGATGTGTGCAATTTCTTCCAAATCGTTTTCGACCAGTGTTGTCCCAGTTTCCACAATATCGACGATGCTCTCGGAAAGCCCAACGATAGGCCCCAGCTCAATCGAACCGTTCAGCTTTATATACTCCATTTGCATTCCCTGTCGGGCAAAGAATTGCTCTGCAATATTGGGATACTTGGTCGCCACCCTTGTATGTGCATAATCCATAAGATGAGCTCGCTTTTCTTCGCGTGGTACAGCCATCATCAAACGGCACTTTCCAAAGCCAAGATCGAGCAGTTCATAGACATCCTGTCCGGATTCCAGGAGCACATCCTTTCCGATAATGCCGATATCCGCTGCGCCATATTCTACATAAGTGGGCACATCCGACGTTTTTGTGATGATAAATTGAACCTTGAGATCATGATTTGAAATCACGAGTTTACGCGATTTTTCACTCATATGCTCCGCCGTGATTCCAATTTTTTCAAACAGGCGCGCGGACAAAGAGAACAACTTCCCCTTTGGCAATGCGATCGTTAGATAATCGGCTGTATATTTCTCCATGTAATCCCCTCTTATCCTTTAGTCAATTAAAGAACTAATATGACCGTATACTACCACGTTGGAGATAATAGGTCAACCAATCAAAAAGGATTTTTAACTCTTATCGCGAATAGTCTTTATTTAAGGGGTATATGGAAAATCCATCCGTATAAAAAGGAGTCGCAGATGACACTTCAAATATTATCATTTGTGAGATTAAGCGATAAGCAAATGGAGCTGATTCATCAGAGTTATCCACATTGTCAGTGCAGATGTGTGCGCCCTAAAGATGCCGATGATATCCCTTCCGATGTGAACATTCTGTTGGGATATGATGCACAAATGGATATGGATAGGTATCTCCCCCAAATGCCGCATCTGCAATGGATTCACACATACAGTGCCGGTGTGGAAAAACTCCTGTCAAACGAAGCATTCTCGCACTCCGACATATTGTTGACCAATTCGCGCGGGATCCACGGCATCCCCATGGCAGAGCATGTCCTGGGAACAATGCTCACGTCCAGTCGGCGCCTCATTGAGGCATGGGAAAATCAAAAGGTACATGCATGGAAACGCCTGACCAATCCGGATGAACTGTTTGGGAAAACCTCTGCCATCATCGGCTTGGGCAGCATTGGCAGAGAGGTTGCAAAACATCTCAAAAATATGGGAATGCGTATTGTTGCCGTAAAGCAACGGGAATCTATCGAACCATTCGTAGATCAGCTATTCACCATAGAGCATCTGTCCGATGCATTGTCCTGTGCGGACTACGTAGTTGTCACGCTCCCCTTGACCCCTCACACAAAAAAATTATTCAACCGCGATACATTCAATATGATGAAAGAAAATGCCTTTTTCATCAATGTATCACGCGGCGATGTAGTCGAAGAAAACGATTTGGTTGAGGCTCTTGTAACAAAACGCATACGAGGTGCCTCTCTTGATGTATTTGCAATCGAACCGCTTCCCGAAGACTCGCCACTGTGGAGTGTGCCGAATTTGTTCATCACGCCGCACTACTCGGCAATCTCCCCTATGTATCTGGATCGATCTCTCAAAATCTTTCGCAACAACTTGCAGATCTTCCCACAGCGCATCGGGATGCTCAACATAGTAGATAAAGAGCGCGGTTATTGAGATTCATATACTCAATTTTGTGCATCTGCCTGCTTTAATATGGACAGCACCAGAGAATCTTCAGGTGCTGCTTTTTTTTGATGTTGTTGAACCATCTCCGCCTCACGGATATCTCCAATTCGACGCAATTTCTCTGCACCGATATAAGGATGAGCGATATGAACATAGAGTGCTGTTCCTATGCGCCCACAGACACCATTGATATTTTTTCGTTGAAGGAAATAAGGTATAATAAAAGGGAAAAAACGATCAGCAAGAACGGCAAACACTTTCCCCCAAATATCAGCCGTGCCTTTCACGCGACCGATATCGTGGAGCAGGGCGCAGCGCATCAACAGGATATACTCATCCGAATCCAGCGTCCCATGCTTCGCATAGAGTTCTTTTGCCGTAAGTGCAACATGAAAAGCGTGATACCGATCTGCATCGTGCATATCATAGAAAAGTTTTTGTTCAGCAGGACTCAGATAAGACCGCACAAACTCATAATCTGCTGAACCAAGCCGCCCGAACAGTGCGCGTACAAATTGATGAATGCGCTGTTTCATCCGAAATACTCAAGCCGTTTGTATCCACGTGTTTGACGGGATTGTTCAGCCTCCTCATGGGATTGTCCCTTCATACCCATCTCTGCAACCTTGCCCTCCCGACGTAACTCCATTGCACGATGGATCGCCTCATTGATGGACGCATCCACATATCCAATATACACATCTTTGGAAGCGGACGGAATCTGTCCTCCCTGACGTGCAAGTGCCAACATGATTCTCTCTATACCGAGAGCAAATCCTGTTGCCGGCATGGGATGTCCGTACTCGGTCAAAAGTTGATCGTAGCGACCACCCCCGCACAAAGGGAAGCCCAGCCCAATCGAATACCCCTCAAAGACCATTCCTGTATAGTAATTGAAATCGCGAATCGTACCGAGATTAAAACGAACATAGTCTGCATAACCATAGGATTGGACTAGTGTATAAATCTCGGCTAAATTGTCAACAGCAGATCGACTCTGCGAATTGAGAGGAAAATCATAGAGATGTTCCAGAAAGTCTTCCCTGCCGTTCGACAACGGAAGCTCATTTAGCGTCTCTTTGTCTTTGACAGAAAGAGGCAAAGTGTCAACCAAGTGATTCATGAGGACAATATCATGACGTTCTATTGCAGACTTGAGTTCCTTGCGCTGTTCATTCCTGACTTCATAATAGACCAACATACCATCAAGGAAATCGACCTGCCCCATATGTATCTGAAAATCTTTTATCCCACATGTAAGGATGGACTCGATCGCCAGCGAAATGATCTCAGCATCTGCCGAAGGAGTATCACTCCCCATCAGTTCGACACCCGCCTGATGAAACTCACACTGACGCCCCATCTGGGTTTGCTCCATACGAAATACATTGCAAATATAGGACAGTTTCAGAGGAACAGGGGCGTCCTTCAGCCGACTGCTGACAAGCCTTGCGATGGGCGTCGTCATTTCATTGCGAAGCGCAAGCAGTTTGTTCTTATTCCCCAGCAGCATGAAGAGAGAGTTCTCTTCCAATATGCGTGGAGCAAGCGTTTCCAAATGTTCGATGGTCGGCGTGGTGACCTCATCATAACCCCATGAGCGAAATAAGTCGGACAACGTATTTTCCATATGGCGCATTTCTGCCGCATCTCCGGGCAGGAGATCCCGTGTTCCATACGGCGTTTCCAAAATGAGCTTTTCAGAATTCATCTGCGATTCTCCTTATCGACCGGATGTGCAACAATGCCCTTTTCAAGTACAAGTGTGTATCCATCTGCCCCATAGTTCAGACAGCGTTTGACGCGGCTGATGGTCGCAGTACTGGCACCGGTATGCATAACGATATCGTCATAGGTGCTTCCTTCATGTAGCATACGGGCAACATCCAGCCGCTGTGCCATCGCACGAAGTTCCCCGATCGTACAGACATCTTCAAAGAATTGATAGCACTCCTCCATGGTATCCAATGAAAGGATTGCGCGACACAGTTGATCGGTCAGATCGTCTCTCAATTTCTCATTTACCATATGCAGATCCCTCTCATGAACACTGCGGTTCATCTTGCTGATTCGTTCCAAGTATAGCACAGAATGCCATGTACGAAAAGTTTAGGTACGCATCACACATTGATTACGGGAGAAAATGCAGTACGATGTTTTCCTCATTCCCTGCAATTCGATCAGGTGGCACAGATATACGTACACTTCTTGTATCTTCATTCTCTGTTTCCATTTCTGCAATCTCCTCAACCGTTCCCTCGGCAGAATGACCATCCAATTCATATTGGACAATTTGCCCAAGATAAATCCTATTCATATCCTCCACAGGAATATCTGCTTCAATCCAACAATTCTCCGCAATATCCAGTGATAGGATCGGATTGCCGTTCTCGATACGGTCGCCCTGGTTTACGAAGATCTGCGATACCGTACCTTCTCTGGATGCAAACATCCCTATGCTGCTTGTATTGCCACGTGCTTTTGCCAGTGCTTCCTCCGCTTTTTTCAGCTGATCTTCTGCCGCCTGAATTGCTTCCGGATCCTGTCCAACATTCTGGCTGCTGTCTGCCGTCAGTGCATTTTTTTCTTGTTCATATGCCGCAATCGCCTCATTCTTTTTCATCGCACTGATTGCCCCCAGTACATATAACTCATTCATACGCTCCATACGTGATCGCGCAGCATCCAAACGTTCCTGCTGTTCCGGTATATTTTGCGGCAGATGTGCACTCCCATATCGAATTTGCTCGACGTTCTTTTGTGCAAGTTCTACATTTCTTTGTAAATGAGTGAACCCTTCCTCTGAAAATACATTCTGTATTGTGACGAGAAGCATTCCCGGCGTTACATGTTCTCCCTCCGCCGTATGTATTTCTTGGACAATCAGCGGATTGGCTGCCTGTAATTGACTTTGTTCATGGACGAACCGTGCATTCGATACAGTAAGTTCATTCAATCGCCCCATCCGATGAAGTAGGATAAAGGAGACACAAAACACAATAACCAAAAAGAAGATGGTAAATAGATATATTCTCTTTTTTAGAAGCTTTGTTATATCAACTTCCATATGTACCCCTCTAAAAAATATGGCTGTCAACAATGTGACAGCCATAGTCAATAGGTTCCCTTAAGCAGACGCCTGCTGACGTACGACAGCAACCGCCTCTTCAAAGGCCTGTGGGAGTTGTTCCGGATTCTTACCGCCGGCCTGTGCCATATCAGGACGTCCGCCGCCGCCACCACCCACAGCTTTTGCAGCGACCTTGATGATATTACCCGCATGAGCCCCCAGTCTCACGGCATCCTTATCCGCCTTGACGACCAAGCTGACTTTATTGTCAACAACAGCCCCAAGAACTACAATGCCAGAATTCAGCTTCTCACATGTAAGATCGGCAATCTTTCGGAGTTCATCCATCGAATCCACATTTGCCTTTCCGACAACCACATGGAATTTGCCGATTTCCTGAACTGCCATAAGAAGTTTTTGGGCATCCGCCTTATCACGGAACTCTGCAAAACTGCGCAGCTGCTCCTGCATGGATTTTCGCTCATCCATAAACTTATCAACCTGTACGACGAGATCCTCCGCTCTCGTCTTGAGTTTGCGCGAAAGCTCCTGTACTGTTCGAGCAGTCTCTGCCGCATATGCAAACGCCGCACGTCCGGTGATCGCTTCAATACGGCGTACGCCTGCTGCCACACCGGATTCACTGACAATCTTGAATAGTCCGATCTGTCCTGTGTTTGTCACATGAGAACCACCGCAAAGCTCAATGCTAAAATTTGGGACATTTACGACGCGTACAACATCTCCATATTTTTCGCCGAAGAGCGCCATTGCACCCAACGCCTTTGCCTCGTCAATCGGCATCATGGAGATATGAAGATCGCTCGAGCGCAGAATCTCATCGTTGACAAGTTCCTCGACATCACGCAGCTGCTGTTCACTCACAGGCTCGAAATTCGTGAAGTCAAAGCGCAGCCGTTCCGGTGTGACAAGAGATCCCGCCTGCTGAACGTGAGCACCTACAACGCGTCGAAGTGCTGCCTGCAGGAGATGGGTTGCTGTGTGATTTCGTGCAGACGCGAGCTTTTTCTTTGTATCAAGGCAAACCTCCACGGAGTCACCACGCTGTATCTGTCCTTCTTCAACATATGCGACATGATAGACGGTTCCATCGGGCAGTCTCTTTGTATTACTGATCGAGAGATATCCAAGATCACTGCGCAGGATTCCTTCATCCCCTACCTGACCGCCTCCTTCCGCATGAAACGGTGTCGTGCTCAGGATAATTCCGGCACTCTCTCCATCATGGAGCGAATTGACGAGTTCTCCTTCACGCCAAATTGCAACAACTGTCGCGTTCGTCGCTTCGGGATCCTCCGTCAGGCTTCCAGTATCTACACCGGACAGATCAGGAACAGAAACAGCCTGATTTTCTGCCCGCGCACTTCTTGCGCGCGTACGCTGTTTCTCCATCTCTTGATTGAAGCCTTCGTCATCCAAGGTAATTCCGTTCTCATGAAGAATCTCCTCGGTAAGCTCCCGCGGGAATCCGTAGGTATCATAGAGTTTGAATCCGACAGTTCCAGGAAGAACAGCTTCCCCCGCTTCCTTCAGCCGGGAAATCTCATCGTTCAGAAGCTCGATGCCCTGTGCAAGTGTGGAGGCAAAGCGATCTTCCTCCACGCGTATGACACGCTTGATGTAATCCTGTTTTGCCAGAATCTCACTGAAGTCCTTCGCATCGCGGAAGATCGCAACAACGGCATCAACTGCACCGTCGAGGAAGGGCTTTGTGATTCCGAGCATACGTCCATGACGGATCGCACGGCGAAGCGTGCGACGGAGAACGTACCCGCGCCCCTCGTTCGACGGCAGAATTCCATCCATAATCATGATGGAAACGGAACGTGCATGGTCTGCAATGACTTTGAGTGAAATGTCCTTCTTCAGATCTGTGCCATAGGACACGCCTGAGATTTTGGAGGTGTATTCGATGATCGGATAGAGGAGATCCGTCTCGAAGTTCGTCTTCTTGTTCTGCACAACGGAGGCAAGACGCTCCAAGCCACAGCCGGTATCAATGTTCTTGTGTGCAAGGAGGTTGTACTCTCCGTCTTCGGTACGATCATACTGGGTAAAGACAAGATTCCAGATTTCAAGAAACCGATCACAGTCACAACCGACACCACAGGTCGGTTCACCACAGCCGCGCTCCCCACCGAGATCAATGTAAATCTCTGAATCCGGACCGCAGGGACCCGGACCAATCTCCCAGAAATTGTCCTCCAGTGCCACGATATGATCCGGCAATACGTCGGTCTGTTCCAACCAGATGGAACGAGCCTCATCATCCTCCGGATAGATGGAAACCCAGAGCTTATCCTTTGGGAGTTCAACAACTTCTGTCAGAAACTCCCATGCCCAAGGAATTGCTTCCATTTTGAAATAATCGCCGAAGGAGAAGTTCCCAAGCATTTCAAAAAACGTCTGATGACGTGCAGTGCGCCCGACATTTTCTATATCACCCGTACGAACACAACGCTGACAGGTCACAATACGGTCTCTGGGCGGTTTCATCTTACCTGTAAAAAAAGGCTTCAATGGTGCCATTCCAGCACCAATCAAAAGAAGTGTAGGGTCATTGTCCGGAACAAGGGAATAACTGGGCAACCGCAGGTGATCTTTTTTTTCTGCGAAAAACTGTAGATATGCTTCTCGTAGTTCGTTGCCGGTCATGTATTTCAATGTAATCGCCCTCCTAAAACCATGTTCATGAAAGAACTGAGTGTGCGTAAGTATAGCATAAATTTGAGGAAAAATATAGGAATCCCTCATCTTTCGAATCGGTATACATACAATTTTTAGGGATATTTCACATAATGCTTTTCACCAATTCTCGTGCCTGATCGGCTGTCATGAGGATTTCCCGCGGCTTATTGCCACCGGCACTGGGACCAATGATCCGCAGTTCTTCCATCGTATCGACCAGTCGAGCCGCTCTGGTATACCCTACACCCAATCTGCGCTGAATATTGGAAGAAGACGCCTGTCCTGTCGACATGACAAGTTCAACAGCATCGGGAAGAAGTTGATCCTGCTTTACAGAGGGCGCCTCTTCATTCGCATGGTCATCTTCCGTCGCCTCACTCTCCATAAAATCAATGAGCTCTTCGTTCTCACTAATTTCCTGTCCCTGTGCACGAATGAAGTCCAGTAGCATCTCAACTTCCTCGTCGCTGATAAATGCCCCCTGCACACGAATCGGCTTAGGCGCACCCTGTGGGGAGAAAAGCATATCGCCCTTCCCGAGCAAAGTCTCCGCTCCACCGCGATCCAAAATCGTGCGCGAATCCACCTGAGATGAAACCGCAAAAGAGATACGCGATGGCAGATTCGCCTTGATAATGCCTGTTATGACATTGACAGAGGGGCGCTGGGTTGCAAGGATCATATGGATGCCTGCTGCACGTGCTTTTTGCAGAATTCTGCAGATAGCATCCTCTACATCCTTTGGCGAAACCATCATGAGATCTGCGAGCTCATCAATGACAATGACGACAAGAGGAATTTTCTCTTCCGGATACCGACGATTGAATGACTTGATGTCGCGAACGCCGTGGTTTGCAAAAATCGAATAGCGCTTCTCCATCTCCTGTACAGCCCAATTCAAAACAGAGGAGGCTTTCTTCGGATCGGTTACAACAGGAACCATGAGATGCGGAATCCCATTGTAATTAGAGAGCTCAACCATCTTAGGATCAATCAGGATGAACTTCACTTCATCCGGGGTTGCCTTGAACAGAATACTCGATATAAGCGTATTGATACATACAGATTTACCGGATCCTGTGGCTCCTGCCACCAAGAGGTGCGGCATTTTCCTGATATCCGCAAATATTGCCTGACCGCTGATATCCATGCCAAGACCAACTGTAAGTTTGGATGACGCCTCTTGAAACTGCGGATTCTCCAAAACTTCACGGAGCTGAACACTTTCCAGCGTACGGTTTGGAATCTCGATGCCGATTGCAGCCTTTCCGGGAACCGGTTCAATGCGGACCGAGGAGGTCGCAAGTTGCAGGGCAATGTCCTCTGCAAGGTTTGTGATCTTGCTCACCTTCACCCCAGGCGCAGGCTCCAGATCGTAACGCGTTACCGCAGGACCATGACAGGTGCTGACAACCTTCGCATTCACATGGAAACTTTCTAGTGTCTGTTGTAAAATCTGTGCATTTTCCCTGATTTCCTGCGTAAGCGTCTCGTTCGTTTGCTTGATGTGTTTGGAGAGAATATGCGTGACTTTGGGAAGTTCATACGTGTGCTGACCGTTCTCATCCACGACAGGAGCAGTTTGTACGGCAGGAACTGAATGAACCGTTGCCGCCGATTCTTCTGTCGAAGGAGATGGCGAAGGAGGGACAACAACTTCTTCTTGAATATCGTCCAGTTCTTCCTCCATCATAATGGGCTCAATGACTGTAGACTGCTCCACAGGCTCTTCCATCTGCATAAGAGGTTCGTTATCTTGCACCTCTTCCTCTCTTTCATTATCCGGTGGTAAAGGAACAGAAAGAACTTCCTCATCCTTATCCAGAATCGGTTCTTCTATGACAATTGGGGCTTCTATTTGTTCCGGTGACTCTATCACACTATCCTCTTTCCAGATGGACGCCTCTTCGAGCTCATGTCTCGGAATTTCTGAAATTTGCGCCGTATCACGCGAAATACTCCGGTCAACTGTTTCCGAAAACATCGGATCATTTGCCTGATTATACGGAGCTGCCGAAAACGTATTATGAACGATAGCAGATGTTTTCGTTTCGATCTTTTCCGCCGCGCCACTCACTTTTTCGCGCGTTGTACTGATAACGGCACCTGCAGCATTTGCTCCTCTCTTTGCCTGCTCTTTTGTTTTCATATAACCGGAGGCAATGGACCATGTGGTCGCCAATAATATGGATCCGACAATGATGGTGCTCAGCAAAATAATTGCGCCATCCACACCGAAGCAGGCACGCAAAAGAAAGAGAAAACCTCCCCCGATCAATCCTCCACCATCTGCGAGATTTTGTGGAAGTATCTCCTCATCGACAGGCACAACAAGATGATGCCATACGGCTAGAAGAGAAATGAATAAACCGATAACACCGAAGAATTTTTTTGTATAGAGCAGACCGCGATGATGAATGATGTATTGCAGACTTATAAGGGCAATAACCAAGATCGCAAAGGGTGCCCCCCAACCAAACAGATAGCGAAAGAAATCTGCGAAAAAGAACCCCACAAAACCGACATTCAATCCCAAAATACCGACCGCTGAAATAAGAGCAAAAGCAAGAAGGGTTAGACCAATGAGTTCATATTTCCGTCCTGAACCGTTCGGCACTGTCCCCCGCTGCTTGGTGGAGACAGACTGCGACGTTCGTCGGCCGGAATTTTTCTTTCCCAAAAACAATCCCTCCATATCACAGTATGCCCCCGCCCTAAAAGAGCGGAGGCATAGCAAATGAAATCACCTTTGTCTACAATACAGCAGTATACTATTTTGTCAGCCGATCTGCAACTTTTTGCGCTTCAAACAGGATACGCTCTTCATCCAATGTCTTGATTTTTCTGTTTTCCATGAGGATTTTTCCATCCACCATCACCGTATCAACAGATGATGATTTCGCGGAATATGCAAGGAGTGACACCGGATTGTAACAGGGCGTCCACGTAGCACCATACATGGAGAAGAGGACAATGTCCGCCTTATCCCCCGCCTGCAGACGACCGACATCGTGAAGGGAAAGCGCCTGTGCGCCGTACTCCGTCCCCATCTTGACAGCAGTGAGTGCAGGAACGGCAAGCGGGTCAAGCGTATGCACCTTGTGCATGAGCGCAGCAAGCTGTACCTCATCGAGCATATCCAGATTGTTGTTGCTGGATGCACCATCCGTACCGAGGGAGACACACACACCTTCCTCCAACAGACGCGGCACGGGAGCTGTTCCACTGGCAAGCTTCATATTACTGCCGGGATTGTGTGCGATGCGAATATGATATTTCTTGATGATGTCAATATCCTCATCATCAAGATGCACACAATGTGCGGCAAGCGTTCCATTCTCGAACAAGCCCGTCGAAGCGATATGGGCAAACGGGCGTTTGCCATATTCCTTCAGACAGTTCTCAATTTCACCCAAAGTCTCTGACATGTGAATATGAACCTCTGCTCCAAGTGCCTGTGCCTTTACCGCGACCTTCTTCAAGTAGTCCGGCGGACAGGTATAGAGTGCGTGTGGCCCAAACATAACGGTAATGCGCCCCTCTGCCGCCCCATGATAGTTCTCATAGAGCGCGGCATTCTCCTCGAGCTTCTTGTCACTGTCCGGCACGATACCGATCAGACCACGCGAGAGCACGCCGCGCAGACCTGAGACCTCAACGACCTCGGCAACGCGCTCCATATCCGGTCCATACATATCAGCAAACGCCGTCGTACCGCTACGAATCATCTCGACCGCCGCAAGCATCGCACCCCAGTAGATATCATCTGAACGCAGCTTTGCCTCAATCGGCCAGATCATCTGCTCCAGCCAATCCATGAGTTTCATATCATCCGCATAGCTGCGCAGGAGGGTCATAGACGCATGGGTATGCGCATTGACAAACCCGGGGATCGCAAAATGCTGCGTCCCATCAATGATCTTGTCCGCACGGAAATTCTCCGGAACATCGCCCACAGCCACAATCCGATCATTAGTAACAGCAATATTGGCAACGGGTGTTGTCCCATCGGGCAGAAGTGCAGTAACATTCTTGATCAGCGTATTCAATGCAATCTCTCCTATGCCAGCCCGAGATACTCTTTTTGCTCTGCACTTAGCTCATCAATGGTAACATCGAGAGAGTTCAGCTTGATATTTGCAATCTCGACGTTGATCTCATCTGGCATCAGATGAACGCCCTTCTTCATCTCTTTGCCGTGTCGTACCAGATGAAGCGCAGAGAAGAATTGCACACCGAAGGAGAGATCCATGATCTCTGCTGGATGTCCGTCTCCCGCTGCAAGGTTAACCAGTCGCCCCTCTGCCAAGAGATAGAGACGGCGGCCATCCGGCTGAACGAACTCTCTGATATTCTCACGCACAACTTCATTGGATGTCGATCCTGCGGTCAACTCAGGAATGTTGATCTCAACATCAAAGTGACCGGAGTTCGCCATCATTGCTCCGTCCTTCATCACATCGAA
>ERZ773035.873-NODE-873-length-23148-cov-3.767375_pt1 | contig 23148 bp, 22 predicted proteins | sample MGYA00511487_ERZ773035 | MGnify/ENA primary metagenome ERZ773035 (study PRJEB29015, sample SAMEA2737985) | human oral metagenome | biome: human oral; feature: human-associated habitat; material: dental | place: China | collected 2024 ...
CGTGGGAATGGACGTTGGCGCGGGCGGCGTGGGCGCGCCAGGGGTTTCATCATCGCCGCCGCCGCAGGCGGCCAGGCTGGCCGCAGCGGCCAGAGCGATCAAGCGTTGCGCAAGCAGGGGGATGGACATGGCATTTTTCCTATAGCTACGAATGAACACGCATTGTCACGTATATGTCGCAGTGTGAAAAGCGCCATAAGCCGGTTTGCTGCCGCCGCCGTAAATGGCGGGCCGCTGCATGCAAGCGCTCGTCCGTGCCAAACGCGCCCGGAGAAGCTGGGCCGCCGTTTGGTTCAATCCATGGCCCGTTTTCCCGGCTTCAAGCACAAACCTGCCCCGGGTGCCTGCTCACGGTCTGGCCCAGGGGCCAAAGCGCAGCGCGGCCCTCTGCTTGCAGGGCGTCAGAAACAGGAGCAAATTCAAGCAGGTAAAAATGGGTATTCGTAATTGATCGTTGATCTGGCGCTCTTCTCTTGGCGTGAACTTTACAAATAAATCGTATTTTGTTGTTGACAAGCGATCTCATGTCACTTATACTTAAATCGTAGTCAGTAGTTGAAGGTCAGTTCTGACCGACTCGCACCTCGGAGCGCAGGGGCCTTGTGAAAACAGGAGATTCAAATGAGCACTTCCACCACCTACTTCGTGATTTACAGCAATACCAGCCGCAACGGCATGGCTGGTCTGCGCCCACAAGTCATGTGGACATTCGACAAGACCGTCGTTGAAGCCGCCGCCTGGGAAATGAACCGCAGAGGCGAGTCTCTGGAAGACATGGCTGGCGTTGAGTGGATCGAAGATGCGGACGGCAACATGCAGCCCGCCCATGAGTTGACCTACGACGAAGTTTTGGCCTTGAGCATTGAGAAGCTGGGCGATGACGGTCGTCTGTACGCCACGTTCAGCACTGATGAAGCAGGCGCGGCGGCCTTTATTGAAGCTGCCGAATACCACGGTCTTGACGACGAAGCCCGTGCCATCGTTGAGAAATTCATTTCGTAATCAGTAAGGCCCTGGCGCTCGCCGGGGCCTTTTTCATAGGAGAAGTGCCATGCAAGCAGCTATCGCACCGCCAGCCATTCCGGTCGGCAGAATCAAGAGCTTTGGGCCGTTCGGTCCGAAATACGAGGTCGGCCACGCCCTTCGTCAGTTGGACGACGGAGACTGGATGATTGAAGTCACGATGATCGAGACGGGCGAGAAAGCCGAATACCGTTGGACGCACTTATCTGACGACCCGGAGGCGCACTGATGTACGCCGTTGCTTTTGATCTGGTGGTGGCCGACACCGAGAAACACCACCCGAAGGGTGTGACCCAGGCATACACCGAAATCGGTGCTGTGCTTGGTGAACATGGCTTCCGGCGCGTGCAAGGTAGCTTGTACGTCACCGACGACGAGAACATGGCGAATCTATTCCTTGCCATCCAAGCGTTGCGAACTCGGACGTGGTTCCCAAAATCGGTGCGTGACATTCGCGCCTTCCGCATCGAGCAGTGGTCGGACTTTACCGCTGTGGTCAAGTCGTAATGTCGAAGAACCATCGCAATCGCTCATGGCGTTCCCAATGGACGCCAGAGCCTGTCAGCCGTACCGCCGTTCACAAGAGCGGCGTTATGGCCCGCGTCCAGCCCAGCCCGACCGATCCGACGAAGGATCGAATCACCCTGGACAACACGGCCACGCTTGACCTGGCGCGGTGGGATTTGGGGCAGTTGACGGAGCAAGCCGTCAAGCTCTGGATGGAGGGAGAATTTTGACGATTCTTCAACTCCCGGCGTACAACGTCTTGAAAGTCGAATCGACCGAACACGACTATCACATCGTTGCCGAGCCGATTGAGCCACGGCGGGCCTGTCCGCATTGCCAATCTGCCAATACGGTGGGCTTTGGGCGTCGGGAGCAGCTTGTCAAAGACCTGCCGATTCACGGCAAGCGCGTTGGGATTTACGTCGATACCCGGCGCTTCCAGTGCCGGTCATGCAATCGCACATTCTTTGAGGGGCTGCCCGATGTTGATGAGCGCCGAGCGATGACGACTCGGCTGGTGAAGTGGATTGGTCAGCAGAGCCTAAAACGCACCTTCACCAGCATTGCGGAAGAAGTCGGCATCACCGAGGGTACGGTTCGCCTGATCTTCAAGGACTTCGTTGCCGATTTGGAGAAAGCGGTTCGCTTCGAGACACCGAAGTGGTTGGGCATCGACGAAATCCACCTCATCAAGCCGCGCTGCGTCATCAGCAACATCCAGAACAACACCATCGTCAACATGCTCCCGAACCGGGACAAGAAGACGGTGGTGAACTACCTCTACAACCTGCAAGGCAAGGCCGAGGTGCAGTACGTGGCGATGGATATGTGGACGCCCTACCGCGATGCGGTGCAAGCCGTGCTCCCGGATGCCCGAATCGTCATCGACAAGTTCCACGTCGTAAGGATGGCGAATGACGCGGTGGAGAAGGTCAGGAAGAGCCTGCGCGAGCAACTGACGCCCAAGCAGCGCCGGGGCCTGATGCACGACCGATTCGTGCTGCTCAAGCGCGAGCGCGACCTGAACGACAAGGAAGCGCTGCTGCTCGATGGCTGGACGAAAAACTATCCCGAGCTGGGAGCCGCGTACAGGCTCAAGGAAGGCTTCTACGGCATCTATGAGGGTGCAGGTAGCCCGCAAGCTGCCATCGCGGCCTATGAGGCTTGGAACAAGGCCGTGGTGCCCGAGGTGCGGGATGCCTTCCACGACCTGATCCGGGCGTTCACCAACTGGCAGCCCTTCATCCTCAACTACTTTGAACACCCCGTCACCAATGCCTACACCGAAAGCCTGAACAGCCTGATCCGAGTCATGAACCGCCTTGGCCGTGGATATTCATTCGAGGCGCTGCGGGCGAAGATTCTGTTCACCGAAGGCGCGCACAAGCACAAGCTCAGTCGCCCGAAATTCGAGCGCAGGCGAGAGCCGGAATTGGCTATGGCGGAAGAAGTCATGGGCTACGGCATCCCGGACGATGCGATGGGCTACGGCCTGCCTCCGGGGCACTTCGGCAAGGCGGCTATGACGCCAAGGAAGAACATGCCGAAGGCAGAGCCCCCACACGAACCGCCAGGGCCGCCGAAGAACTACGGCGCGGACATTTCAACACTGGTTCGCATAATCGAAGCTGGCGAGCTTTAACCGCGCTTCAACGATCAATTACGAATACCCGTAAAAATGCCGCTCCGCGCAATATTCACTAGGACCTATTGCTATGGATTCGGGAGCTAAAAGTGATTGCTTTTGAAGCTCTCGATACCCGTTCGCAGTCTGGCCATGAGGGGGGCGAATCAGGATGCCTGCAAGGCGCAAACCGCAGACGAGCTTTTGCAGCCCAATTGCGATCTGGTGAGGAGTGGCAACGCCGCAGGCTGCCCTGGCGCGCATTGGCTCCTCACAGCCAGGTGTTGAACAAGCACTGAAAAAACCAAAACCGCAGGCGGCGCTTGTGTCCGGCTGCGGTTTTGGGTTTCCGGCGGCGCGCTTTGGGTTGCGCGCGCCGGGGCTTAGCGGGGTTCGGCAGCGATCAGTTTCAGCAGTTTTTCCGCCGTGGCTGCGTCCAGCGGCGCGCCGCTTTCGCTTAAGGCGCGCACGAAGCTGCTGCCGCCCTGCTCCTGAATGATGAGCTGGTATTGGGTGGTGGGAATGGCGGCGGCGGAGCGGTTGAGGATGCGGTCCAGCCAGCCTTGTTTGGGGCGGGGCGCGTCAGGCTCGGCGTAGCGCACGTAGTAAGCGCCTTTGCTGCGGTCGCGGTCTTCCACGGTGAAGCCCGCGCGGTCGAGCGCCAGGCCGATGGCGCGCCAGGCGCGGTCGAAGTTCTCGCCCACCTGGATGACGGGCTGGCCGCCCGCCTGGGTGAGCGCAGCCAGGGCCGGGCCGCTGCTGGCGGCCTGCGCTTCTTGCGCCTGGGCGGCGGCTTTGGCGGCCTGCGCCTGCTCTTGCGTGGCGCCCAGGCGGAGCATGAGACGGCGCAGGAATTCGGTTTCCAGCTCCACGTCGCTGGCGCGGGGTTGCCAGACGGTGCTGTCTTTGTGGCTGCTGTTGTAAACCTCTTCCATGCCCCGGTGGGTCACGTAAATGTCGGTGCCGCCGCTGGCGTTGCGCTCCATGCGGGTGCGAAAGCGGTCGCGCTCGCCGGTGGAGTAGAGGCTGTCGAATACCTTGCCGATGGTGGAGCGGATGATGTCTTGCGGCAGTTTGGCGCGGTTTTCGGCCCAGTCGGTTTCCATGATGCCGAGTTCGGGCTGGTCGATGGTGAGCAAAAAGCCGTTGTCTTGCCAGAACTGGCGCACGGGCTGCCACAGCTCGCTGGCGGGGCGGCCCACGCTGATCCAGCGTTCATTGCCGTTGCGGTGGTATTGCACGTCGGCCACTTGCTCGGTGGCGGCGGGCGTGCCGGCAGCGCGCGCGGCGCGCTGGCCGGCCTGGTAGCCGCTGGCGGTGACGGCGCCGTCGGGCGCGGCGTAGCGGGAGGCATCTGTCAGCTGCGTCAGGTCGGGCGGCACTTCCAGCGAGACGCCTTTGCCCGCGCTTTTGTAGTCAATCTTGTCCGACTCCAGCACCGAGCAGGCGCTCAAGACCAGGGTTGCGGCAGCGGCCAGCGCGGCCGCGCGGGTGTGTTTTGCATGCTTCACTGTGCGAATTCCTTCAAGGCAAAAAAGGGCCAGCGCGAAGCTGGCGTTAAATGTGAATTGAGGGCCTCTGCCCGGGAGTCTGCTTTCAAAGCAGCCCGCTGTCTTTGAGGGCCTGCTCTACCTTGGCCTGGCTGGCGGGCGTCAAAGGGGTGAGGGGCAGGCGCAAGGCGCCGCTGCAACGGCCCAGGCGCGACAAGGCCCATTTGACGGGAATGGGGTTGGCTTCCACAAACAGGTTGCGGTGCAGGGGCATGAGGCGGCGTTGCAGCTGCATGGCCCCCTTCGCGTCGCCCGCGATGGCGGCCATGCACAGCTCGTGCATCAGGCGCGGGGCCACGTTGGCCGTGACGCTCACGTTGCCCTGGCCGCCGCAGAGCATCAGCGCCACGGCGGTGGGGTCGTCGCCCGAATAGACGCCAAAGCCTGCGGGCGCTTCGCGGATGAGCCATTGCGCCCGGTCGATGTTGCCGGTGGCTTCCTTGATGCCGATGATGCCCGGCACCTGCGCCAGCCGCAGCACGGTTTCGTGCTGCAAATCGGCCACGGTGCGGCCCGGCACGTTGTAGAGCAGCACAGGCAGATCGCCGCCCGTCACGTCGGCGATGGCGCGAAAGTGCGCGTAGATGCCTTCCTGCGTGGGCTTGTTGTAGTAAGGCACGACTTGCAGCTGACAGTTGGCGCCCACTTCGCGCGCGTAGCGGGCCAGGGTGATGGCCTCGGCGGTGGAGTTGGCCCCGCAGCCGGCCATGACGGGAACGCGGCCGGCCACGTGCTCGACCGTCACGCGGATGATTTCCTTTTGCTCATCGACGGTGACCGTGGGCGACTCGCCCGTGGTGCCGACCACGCTGATGCAGTCCGTGCCTTCGGCCACGTGCCAGTCAATCAGCTTGCGCAGCGCAGCGAAATCAACACTGCCGTCTTCATGCATGGGCGTGACCAGCGCCACGATGCTGCCTTGGATGGGTTTCATGTCTCTATCTCGGCCAGGGCCTGAAAAGCGAAAGCGGGCATTCTAGAGAAACCGGCCCGGGCGCTTGCGCCGCTCTCCGGCGGGCCGCTGCTCTGCGAAGGCGCATTTTTAGCTCCTGTATCCATAGCATGATGTCCTGGTGGAATGTGCGCGAATGCCGTTTTTTACCCCTTCAATTTGCTCCTTCTTTTGATTTGATTTGCATGCCGCCGGAAGGCACGCCCCGCGCTTGAGCTGCGCCGGGCGGCAGACGGCCTGGAATTTCGCCCCGCCCCGCTTGTGCGCTTGCCGTCTCGCGCTTGCCGCCTGCCCAGAGTTCCCGCCTTTGACCAAAGTCAAGGGCTGCGCATGCCTGCCGGGTAAACGGCTTCATACAATTTTTGATACAGGGGTCTTGTTTTATGTACATGAAGGAAATATGCGATGAAGTACCGCATTCGTCATTCACTTGTTGCGCCGTGGGCCGTGTTGCCGCTGGCGCTGGCCGTCAGCGCGGCCTGGGCCGCCGATGCCTCGCAGGCTGAAAAGGAAAAGCGCGCGCAAGCCAACGAGCCTGCGCCCGCGCTGGGCACGGTGGTGGTCACCGGCACAGTGCCCCGCCAGCCGGATGCCGTGCGCATCGACCCCAAGGCCGCTTTGCAGCCGCTGCCCGCCAGCGACGGCGCCAGCTTGCTCAAGGGCACGCCGGGGCTGAACGTCATCCGCAAGGGCGGCAGCTCGGGCGACCCGCTGCTGCGCGGCCTGGGCGGCTCGCGCCTGAACGTGCTGGCTGATGACATGTTCATCTACGGCGGCTGCGGCAACCGCATGGATCCGCCCACGGCCTACATCTTCCCGGCGGCGTTTGACGAAGTTGTCATCACCAAAGGCCCGCAAAGCGTCACCCAGGGCATGGGGCTGGTGGCTGGCGGCGTGCGCTTCGTGCGCCAGCCGCCCACGCCCAGCGAAACCACGCGCGCCGAAGTCAATGCCGCCGCCACGGCGGGCAGCTTTGGCCGCTTTGATCTCTTTGGCGATGCCACCATCACCGGCCGCATGTTCTTCGTGCGCGCCAACGCCACGCACAACAAATCCGACAACTACAAAGACGGCAGCGGGCAGGAAGTCAATTCCCACTTCAAGCGCAACAGCCAGATGCTGCAAGCGGGCCTCATGCCCACGCGCGACACGCGCCTGAGCGTCACCTACGAGCGCAGCCGGGGCGAAGCCGCCTATGCCGACCGCATGATGGACGGCACCAAGTTCGACCGCGACGCCTGGAGCGTGCAGGGCGTGCACCAGAACATCACCCCCTGGTTCAAGGAAGCCGAGCTGCGCTTTGGCAGCGGCACCATCGACCACGTGATGGACAACTTCAGCATGCGCCCCGTCAATCGCATGATGGGCCAGCGGCTGAACAACCCCAAGCGCACCGTGCGCACCGCCCACTTCAAAAGCACCCTGGAATGGGGCAACCTGAACGTGCAGGCCGGGCTGGACTGGAGCCGCGACCGGCACCGCGCGCGCATGGGCGCCGACTACCTGGCCAAACCCTTCATGCCCACGCAAAGCTTCCGCCAGGCGGGCGCGTTTGCCGAGGCCGCCTGGAAGCGCACGCCCGAGCAAAAACTCGTGGCCGGCCTGCGGCACGACCGCGTGCGCGCCGTTTTTGAACGCCAGCCCGCCGCCAGCCCCACGAAAAACCAGACCTACAAGCTCACCTCCGCCTTTGGCCGCTGGGAGCAGGTTTTTGGCAACGCCACCTGGTACGCGGGCCTGGGCCTGGCCGAGCGCTCGCCCGACTTCTGGGAGCGCAAGCGCAGCAGCACCCTCAAGCCTGAGAAAAACCGCCAGATTGACGCTGGCGTGATCTACCGCCAGGGCAGCGTGCAGGCGTCCGTTTCGCTCTTTGCCAGCAGCGTCAAAGACTTCATCCTGGTCGATACCAACCCCGGCGCGGCAGAGGCCCGCAACATCGACGCGCGCCGCTACGGCGGCGAAGCCGAAGTGAAGTGGCGCCTGCTGCCCACGCTGGAAGCCGGCGCCAGCCTGGCCTACACCCGTGGCACCAACCGCAGCGACCACCGCCCGCTGGGCCAGACCCCGCCGCTGGAGTTGAAGACATCGCTGAACTGGGACAACGGCGTCTGGAGCGCCGGCGCGCTCTGGCGCGTGGCCGCCAAGCAAAACCGCTACGCCATCGGGCAGGGCAACATCATTGGGCAAGACCTCGGCCCCACCCCCGGCTTTGGCGTGTTTTCCATCAACGGCGGCTGGCGCATCAACCGCAACGTCACCCTGCAAGCAGGCGTGGACAACGTGTTTGATAAAACCTACGCCGAATCCATCAGCCGCCCCGGCTCGCACATTGACCCCGCCCTGGGCGTGCGCACCATGCGCGTGAACGAACCGGGCCGCCAGTTCTGGCTGCGCGTGCAGGCGCAGTTCTGAACCTTCGGCTGGCCGCAAAAGGCGCAGAAGACGCAAAAGCGGGCCGGAAAACACGCCAGCGCGGGCAACGCGGACCATCCCAAACCGCTTTCCCGCCCTTGCAGCCAGGCTGTATGACCTGGCTTTTGAAAAGCAGGCTTCGCGGCCTGCTTTTTTCATGCGCCCGCGCCATCCGCAAGGCCTGCGCCCCGGCCGCCGCAGGCCCGTTTATCATCAAAAAAAGAGCGAATTAAGGGCACCTAAAAACCCATCCAGCGCAAGTTCCACTAGGACCTAACGCTATAAAACAAGGAGCAAAAGCAAACATCGCCAGCCCCTTGCGGCATGGCAACGCGAAGAGCAAGGCTCACGCCTTGCCGCGCCCCGGCCGCGCCGCTGGCGAATGGCCTGCGCGCCCGCCCTGCACCGCTCCTCTCGCTTCTACCCCCATTCCTACAATCGCCGCCCATGCAAATCACCCCCTCCATCTTCAAGGCTTACGACATACGCGGCACCACGCCCGCCACCCTGAACGAAAGCGTGGCGCTGGCGCTGGGCCGCGCCTTTGGCACGCATGCCATCGCGCAAGGCCAGCGCGTGGTTGCCGTGGGGCGCGACGGGCGGCTTTCCGGCCCCGCGCTGGCCGTCGCGCTCACGCGCGGGCTGGCGGAAGCGGGCGTCGAAGTCATCGACATCGGCATGTGCACCACGCCCATGCTCTACTTTGCCGCCAGCACGCTGTGCCAAAGCGGCATACAGGTCACGGGCAGCCACAACCCGCGCGATGACAACGGCTTCAAGATGGTGCTGGCGGGCCGCGCCATTTACGGCGAAGAAATCCAGCAGCTGCGCCGCATCATGGAAGAAGAAAGCTGGCAGCTTCAAAAAGGCGGCAGCGTGCGCCAGCATGACGTGCTGCCCGCCTACCGCGAGCGCATCGTGGGCGACATTCACCTGGCGCGCCCGGCTGCCACATCAGGCCAAAGCGCAAGCGCCGGGCTGTGCCAGATCAAGCAAGCCATGACGCGCCCCTTGAAAATCGTGGTGGACTGCGGCAACGGCGTTGCCGGCGCATCGGCCCCCGGCATCCTGCGCGCCATCGGCTGCGAAGTCATCGAGCTGTTCACCGACGTGGATGGCCGCTTTCCCAACCACCACCCCGACCCCAGCAAGCCCGAAAACCTGCGCGACATCCTCCGCGCCCTGCAAGAAACCGATGCCGAGCTGGGCCTGGCCTTTGACGGCGACGGCGACCGCCTGGGCATCGTCACCCAGGACGGGCAAACCATCTTCCCCGACCGGCAGCTCATGCTCTTTGCGCAAGACGTGCTCACCCGCGCGCCCGGCGGGCACATCGTGTTCGACGTGAAATGCAGCCAGCGCCTGGCCCCGGCCATCGAAGCGGCGGGCGGCGTGCCGGTGATGCACCAAACCGGCCACTCGCTCATCAAGGCCCGCATGAAAGAGCTGAACGCCCCGCTGGGCGGCGAAATGAGCGGCCACATCTTCTTCAAAGAGCGCTGGTACGGCTTTGACGACGGCACCTACGCCGCCTGCCGCCTGCTTGAAATCCTCAGCCGCCACGTCAACCCCAGTGCCGTGCTCAACGCCCTGCCCAGCAGCCACAGCACGCCCGAGCTGAACGTGCGCTGCGCCGAAGGCGAGCCGCACCGCCTGGCCGCCGAGCTGCAACAACTCGCCCCCGCCGCCTTCGCCGCCCCCGCGCGCATCAGCACCATTGACGGCCTGCGCGTGGACTGGCCCGACGGCTTCGGCCTCATCCGCGCCAGCAACACTACCCCCATGCTCGTGCTGCGTTTTGAAGGCCAAACCCCGCAAGCGCTGGAACGCATCCGCGCCGCCATGCTCGCGCTGCTGCACCGCGTCAAACCCGATGCCAACGCAGGCGAAGGACATTGAAGCTGCCTGAAACCTGACTGCCGCAAAAAGCCGGATGAATGCGGCGTTATTTCCAGGTTATTTCCAATACGGTGGCATTTCTTGCTCCCTCGCGCCTGATGCAATCAAGGCGCGGCCTGCCGCGCCGCATCCACCCAATCAGCCGGGTAATACGCGCTTTTTCTCAAGGCCGCATCTGGAATATCCAGCAGCATGACCGCCAGGGCAATATCAAAACACCAGTAGCCAAAATAAGCGCCCTCGGCCCCTTTCAGACTGTTGGACCAGTAAATGGGCGAGATTTTCTTTTTCCAGCTGGCGGCGTATTCCCGCAACCGGGCTTCACGCTGATCGGCCGCCGAGCGCCAGACTTCCAGCAGCGGCGCATGGACCCTCGGAAACGCGCATTCGCTGGCTACAGGGCGGTTCACATCGCCCAGCGCGCGGGCCGCCTCGTCTATCAGTGCATCTTTGCCCGCGTGACCTATCGCACTCAATAACCGATGCGTTTCTTCTGGAGTAAAGCGCAAGGCTGCGCTGAAGGCCATCATGGTCAATGCGTCATAAACGGTATCCAGCGTTACTTGTGTGTATTGCTCGCATATTTTTTTGAATTCGGCAGGCGTGTTCGCTATGACGCGTTGCTGGATTTCCTTGGTCTGCATCCATAAAAACACATGCTGGCGAATGTCTTCCAGACTGTCGCCCCGGCTAAACCGGTATATGCAGCCGATGAATGCATCATGTACAAGTGTATATGCCCGGCCAACACGCCCCTTGACATTCGGAAACGTTTCAACATCCAGACGTTTTGCTATGGCAGTATCATTCAGAGCGATATGCTCATCAAAATAGGCTTTATCCTTGTTGTTGTCTCGGATCATGATCTCCCCGAACTGAACCTTGGAAAAAATCAGCATCCCCCGAAAGGGCCATAAACGACATCGCCATCATTCATTCGTTTCATGAATTCTTTCTGGCCCGGCATTTCGCCCGCATAGATTCCCCATTGTTCCTTGACATGAATATCCCAGTCACTTGCCCCAAGCATCGCGATAGGCGTCAATATCTCGACGGGATAGAGGCCATCGGATATCAGCTTTCCTAGCACCTTTTTGACAGCCTCCTCGTAATTGGCTGATGCGGCATAGCAACTGGCGTAGGCATCGCTCATGCTGTCCGGCATGATTGAGTTTTCCATTCTCCGGACATGAACCCGAATGATAAATACATAACTCATCTTCTGAATCTCAAAAATCTTCCTTTTTGTGATGCAATCGCTCCACTATTGCCTGAGCCAGAGCAAAGTGGTTGTTTTCCGGCGGCGAATCGCTGGAGACAAAGGCAATACGCTTGACGTAATATTTCTGCGCCACGCGCTGGCAGGCAAATTCAACACAGGCTTTTACCTGCCGCGCAACCTCATTTTCATCAAGCCGCTTTATTTCATCCGCCTTCAATCTGAGGACTGATATTTCCACATCATTCACGGGAACATCAGAAAAAGCCAATTCAAGATAATTATGCGTTGGCCCGCTCATATGGGCTACCTTATAGGCGTTGCCGCTGCTGCTTGCCGTCATGCGGATGGCGCCCAGATCCAGCTGCTGGCCGGGTTGCAGCTGCAAGGGTGTGATCAGTGGGCGAAAGCCGCTGGCTTGTATTTCCAGCTGCCATCAGGCCGCTGGGCCTGTTTCAGTGCCGTGAGGGCGGGCTGCATGGCTGCTGCCGTGTCCAGCCCCGGCAGCACGGCCAGCAGGGCCTGGGCGGCAAGGGCGGTGGTGATGGTGGCGTCGCCATCTGGCGCAAGGGGCCAGGAGCCGTCAGCGTGCTGGGCGCTGGCCAGCCATTGCAGCGCCTTGAGTGTGGCCTGGGCGCTGGCGCGGCTGGCGGCCAGGGCGCGCAAGGCCCAGGCCGTGTCCAGCGCGTTGCCGGGCAGGCCCTGTGCGGTGCCAAAGCTGCCATTGGGGTTTTGCAGCGCGGCCAGTGCGTCCAGCAGACTGGCATCGTCCGCGCCTGCCTGCTGGCGCGTGAGGGCGCGCTGGGCAAGGTAGCGGGTGGCGGGGGCCGTGAAGCCGTCCATGCCTGCAATCAAGGTGGCAGGCACGCTGGCGTTCAGCGCCTTGAGCGCGGCAACCGTTTCATGGCGCGATTGCGCGGGCAGCGCAGGCGAGGCGGCTTCGCTCGCCAGGCTGCCATCGGACTTGGTCTGGGCTTGCAGCCATTGCTGGCCTTTTTACAGCGCGGGGTCTGGTCCGCCTTGCGCCACGGCCTGGCAGGCCATGAACAGCAGCATGAGCAGGCATACCAAGCTGTGACGTGCGGATTGGCCGCCCTGTGCCCTGAACCACTGCATTTCTGCTCCCCGTGCAAGAGTTGTTTCTGACGATTGGATACAGAATAAACGGATTCAGCAATAAAGACACATGGCACGCGCACAAGCAAGCAGCGGATTGCGCGAACGAATTCACGCAATCCGCCGTTTTTACGGTTGCCAGGGCCGCTGCATGGCGCAGGTGGTGGGCATTTCGGCTTCGCTGGCGGGGATGTCGCGCACGATGCGAAAGCCGTAACCGCTGCCTTCCACGTCAAAAGGCACGCCGGGCGCGCCTTGCTTGTCCATCACGCCGACAACGAGGTTTTGCTGGAACTGGTGGTCTTGCGCGCGCATGTGGCCGCTGCGGCCGGCCAGTTGCACTTTGGCGTTTTCAAGGCTGGCGGCGATGTTGGCGGCGGTGGGGCCGCCAGGGCGCTTGCTGGCGGCGTCGATGGCTTGCGCCAGCGCCTCAATGAGCAGTTGCTGGCGCAGGTGCACGTAGTCGTCTTCGGGTTTGGGAAAACGCTCGCGGAAGGCCTTGTAGAAGGCGGCGCTTTCGGGCGCGGGCACGTTGGGCATCCAGTCGGCCACGGCAAAAACCTTGCCTATGCCCGCTTCGCCAATGGCGGCGGGCGCGCCCAGGGCGTTGCCGTAGAAGGTGTAGAAGCGCCCGTCAAAGCCTGCTTCGCGCACGGCCTTGACAAGCAAGGTGAGGTCATTGCCCCAGTTGCCGGTGAGCACGGCTTGCGCGCCGCTGTTTTTGATTTTGGCGGCGTAGGGGGCGAAGTCTTTCACGCGGCCCACGGGGTGGAGTTCGTCGCCCACGATTTGCACGTCGGGCCGCTCTTTTTCGAGCTGGCGGCGCGCTTCGCGCAGCACGGCCTGGCCAAAGCTGTAGTCCTGCCCGATGAGGTAGATGCGCTTGAGGTCTTTGTCTTCTTTGATGACTTGCATGAGCGCGGCCATGCGCATGTCGGCATGCGCGTCAAAACGGAAATGCCAGGGGCTGCAACGCTCGTTGGTCAGGGCCGGGTCAATGGCCGAGTAGTTGAGAAACACCACCTGCCGCTCCGGCTCGCGGCGGTTGTGCTTGTTGATGGCATCGACCAGCGCGGCGGCCACGGCCGATGAGTTGCCTTGCAGCACCACGCGCGCGCCGTGGTCGATGGCCGCGCGCAAGGCGGCCAGCGATTCGTCCACCTGACCTTTGTTGTCGTAGCGGCGCAGTTCGATTTGCGCGCCGCCACGGGCATTGACGCGCTCGCTGGCCATGAGCAGGTTGCGCCAGACGGATTCGCCCGTGTTGGCAAAGGGGCCGGACAGGGCTTCGATGAAGGCCACCTGCACGGGCGCGGGCTTGCCAGCGGGTTGAACAGGGGCCGCCTCAGCGGCCAGAGCCGCGCCAGGCAGGGCGGCGCAGGCGGCCAGAGCCAGCAGGTTTTGCAGCAGGGCGCGGCGGGGGGGATGCGTCATGGGGGTGCTCCTTGGATGGTGAAAAAAACGGGAATGCTAGGCGCTGGATGAGCGGGGCAGAACACTTGCCATTATTTAGCTTCTCTTTCTGTAGCAATGGGTCCTAGTGGAATGGGCGCAAGAGCCTGTTTCATGCCCCTGAATTTGCTCCTTCTTCTGATAACCAGAGCGCTTCTCAGGACCTGTTCAAAGTCTCTTAAGCAGCAGGACCGGCCATGCCAGGTGAATGAACTGCAAACTGGTATTGAGCAGCCGCTTGCAGTTCTTGCACAGTCTGCGGCTCTTGCTCCGCTGGGCAAAGCTGCGCTCAATCATTCAGTGTTTGAGACATCACCTTGAAGGCGTAACGTCCGCTTCCCCTGACATCTGCACGCTCGCATGCTCGCCAAGGATGTCTGAAGGCTTGCCTGTCAGCGAGAAGAGAGCAGAAAACAGGAGCGAATTCAAGGGGCCCGAAATGCCACTATGTCCAGTTTCCACTAAGACATATCGCTATAAATAGAGAAGCTAAAAATAGGCTGGATAACGCCGCCTGTTCAGCTTCAGGCGCGCCGCTTTGACCAGACCGCCCAATCCGCCCTGTTCATCGCCGGTCTCATCGCTGTCTTCCCGCTTGCGCTGCCGCTGGCTGGTGGAAACGCCCGTACCGGCCCATATCCGTCTGGCTCCCTATCAGCTCCCTATCAGCTCTACCGGCCCGCGCTTTTTCAAATCCGAGGGCCGGGCGGAGGCATTTCGGCCTGAAAATACGCGCCTTTGCCGCCTTTTCCCTGATCCGCTTCTCTTTTTCTCCTGCGCATGGCACTGATTACCCGCTGCCCCGCTTGCGCCACCTTGTTCAAGGTTGTGCCCGATCAGCTCCGCATCTCCGCAGGCTGGGTGCGCTGCGGCCATTGCAGGCGCGTGTTTGACGCCCGGAAAAACCTGCAAGACCCCGAATCCGCGCCGCCGCCCCTGCCAGACACGCCCAAGGCCGCCCCCGTCGCTCCTTCCGCCGCAGTTGCAGCTGCTGCCGAGCCGTCTGCGCCATCCAGCGGCACGCGCCGCGCCACGGCGGACGAGATGACGCAGTTTCGCGCCCTGTTCGAGCAGATTTCGGCCCAGCAGCATCCCGAAGGCACGCTTTCGGCCCCGGCCCCCATGCCGGAAACCGTGCCTGCTCCCGCCGCGCTGCGCGACGCCGCCGCTGGCGCGGAAGGCGGCGAACCGGAGGAAGGCCGCATCACCTCCCTCTATTCCCTGCTGGAAACTGACGGCTCCGAAAGCGCTGGCGAAGGCCAAGAGCGCCCCGTTTCAGGCAGCGGAGAAACAGACGAAGAAGGAGACGGCGAAAGCGGCGCTGCCGCCCGTGTTGCTGAAGCCGAAGCCGGAAACGCCGCGCACCAGGCCAGCACCGCCGCCGCGCAGGAAGATGAGGAAAACAAGAGCGTGGCTCCGCCGGCCGAAACGCCCCCGGGCGGAGTGGACTTTCTGCTCAGCGGCATCGGCTCTTATCTGCTGGACCCGGAACCAGCCGCCGCACCCGCGCCGCAGCCCGGGCCAGAACCGCAGCCGCAGGCAGAGGAGTCCCCTGCCCTGCCAATGGCCGCGCAGCCCGCGCATGAATCCGCCCGCGACGAGCGCCAGCCCGTGCAGCCGCCCCTGTTCATGCCTTCGGTGCCTTTTGACCCGGACGAGTGGCCGCTCGAGCCGCCTCCCGGCAACAAGCCGCCAGCGCGGCCTGCGCCGCTGGACATTCCCGCCGCGCCGCTCACGCCGTCAGCGCCCGCCCAGCCTGCTCTTGCCGCCGCCGAAGCCGCGCCCAAGAGCCGCGTGGATGGCAAGCCTTCTGAAAAAGCATCTCGCAGAGCGTCTGACAAGGCATCTGACAAAGCGCATGGCAAGTCCGCAGGCAAAACCAGAAAGACCGCGCCTGAAGCGCCCAAAGCCCCGAAATCACCCGCCCCGCACCGGCAGCGCCCGGAAACGGCTGAAGCCGCTGCGGCGGCCGAGCCTTCCTTTGTGCGCGAAGCGCGCCAGCGCGCCATGTGGCAGCGCCCCGGCGTGCGCCTGGCCATGGGCGGCGCTTTCGGCCTGCTGGCGCTGGCGCTGGCGGTGCAGGTCGCCATTCACAACCGCTCCTGGCTGGCTGCGCGCGCACCCGCTACCAGGCCCGTGCTCACAGCCCTGTGCCTGCCGCTGGGCTGCAAGGTGGAGCCTTACCGGCTGCTGGACGCCATCGTCATCGACAGCTCCAGCTTCGTGCGCACCAGCGCCAACACCTTCAACCTGAGCTTTGGCCTGCGCAACACGGCGGATCTGCCCGTGGCCACGCCTTCGCTGGAACTCACGCTCAGCAATGGCGAGGGCAAAACCGTGCTGCGCCGCGTGCTGCCCCCCGCCGAGCAGGGCGCATCTGCCGAAATGGCCGCGCGCGGCGAATTCACGGGCGCCATCACCCTCACCGTGGATGGCGATGCGGCTGACCCTGCCGCCATCGTCGGCTACCGCCTCACCGCCTTCTACCCCTGAATCCTGAAAGGCTTTCGCTTCCCATGTCCGTTCTCATCTGCGGCTCCATCGCGTTCGACACCATCATGAACTTCGATGGGCGCTTTGCCGACCAGCTCCTGCCCGACCAGCTGCACAACATCAACGTCTCTTTCGTGGTGCCGGGCCTGCGGCGCGACTTCGGCGGCTGCGCGGGCAACATCGCCTACGCGCTGCGCCAGCTGGGCGGCGCGCCGCTGCCCATGGCCACGGTGGGCGTGGACGGCGCCGATTACCTCGCGCGGCTGAAATCGCTGGGCATCAGCGCCGAATTCGTGCGCGAAGTGCCCGGCATGATGACCGCGCAGGCGCTCATCATGACCGACACGGGCAACAACCAGATCACTGCCTTTCACCCCGGCGCGATGACGCAGGCGCACATCAACACCGTCACCGCCCGCGACGACATTCGCCTGGGCATCATCTCGCCCGACGGGCGCGAAGCCATGCAGCAGCACGCCCGCCAGTTCAGGGCGGCGGGCATTCCCTTCGTGTTTGACCCCGGCCAGATGCTGCCCGCCTTTGACGGCGCCGAGCTGCTGCAATTCATCGAACTGGCCGACTGGGTGGCCGTCAATGACTACGAAGCCCACATGCTGTGCGAGCGCACCGGTCTGGCACTGCCCGACCTCTCTCGCCGCGTGCGCGCCCTGGCCGTCACCCTGGGCGGCGAAGGCTGCGACATCTGGGAAGGCGGCCAAAGCCAGCGCGTTGCCCCCACGGCCGCCAGCCAGATTGCCGACCCTACCGGCTGCGGCGACGCCTGGCGCGGCGCGCTGCTCTACGGCCTGGAGCAAGGCTGGCCCGTGGCCCGCTGCGCCGCCCTCGGCAACCGCCTGGGCGCGATCAAGATCGCCTCGCACGGCCCGCAGAACTACCAGGTGCAAAAAGAAGCGCTGCTGGCGGGCATCTGAAAACCCCGGGCGCGCCTGCCGCGTGAGACGGGCCGCCGCCGTTTCCCATGCTGCCGCCCGCCTGGCCGGGCGGCAGGTTTTTCCGGCTTTCACATATCAACAGGAGACAAACTTGTCCAAAGCATTCATCAAGATCGTTTCTGCCGTGGCGCTGGCCGCCTGCGCGGCAAGTGCGGCAGCGCAAGAGGCCACCAAGGTGGTCATGGGCATTTCGGGCTGGACGGGCTACGGGCCGCTCTCGCTGGCCGAGAAAACCGGGCTGTTCAAAAAGCACGGCATCGAGGCCGAAATCAAGATGATTCCGCAAAAAGACCGCCATCTGGCGCTGGCTTCCGGCGCCATCCAGTGCGCGGCCACGGCGGTGCAGTCGCATATTTCCTGGACAGTCAATGGCGTGCCCATCACGCAAATCTTCCTGATGGACCGCTCCCACGGCGCAGACGGCCTGGCCGTGCGCGACAACATCAAGAGCTTTGCCGACCTCAAGGGCAAAACCATCGCCGTCAGCGCGCCCGGCACCACGCCGCACTTTTTTCTCTCGTGGATGCTCAGCAAAAACGGCATCCGCCTCAAAGACATACGCACCGTCGCGCTGGAGCCGCAGCCCGCCGCGCAAGCCTTCGTTTCAGGCCGCAACGACGCAGCGGTGAGCTACGAGCCGTATCTGTCCACCATCCGCGCCAAGCCCGAAGCGGGCCGCATCCTGGCCACCACCGTGGACTATCCGGCCGTGATCGACACCTTCGGCTGCACGCCGCAGTGGCTCAAGGCCAACCCCAAGGCCGCCCAAGGCATCACTGACGCCTACTTCGAGGCGCTCGACATGATCAGGAAAGAGCCTGAAAAGGCCTACGGCATCATGGGCGAAGTGGTCAAGCAAACGGGCGAGCAGTTCGCCGAATCGGCCAAGGCGCTGCGCTGGGCCGACAAGGCCGAAAACCAGAAGTTCTTCGCCAGCGAAGTGCAGCCTTTCATGAAGGAAGCCGCCGCCATCTTGCTCGAATCTGGCGTCATCCGCCAGCTTCCGCAAACCTACGACGGCCTGGCCGATCCGCAATTCATCCGGTAAATCCGTGCGTCCGCTGCAACCTGTCACGCCCGGCGTCCGCTGGGCGCTGGGCATCGCTTTTTTCGCGCTGTTCGTGGCCGCCTGGTGGCTCGTAACCGCCCTTGGCTGGGTATCGCCCACCTTTTTGGCCAGCCCGGCCGCGATGGCGCGCGAAGGCGTGCTGCTGTTTACCGAATACGGCTTCGTCAAAGACGTGGGCATGACCGTCTGGCGCGTGATGGGCGGCTTCGCGCTGGCCGCCGCCATTGGCGTGCCGCTGGGCATTCTGATGGGCGCCTTCAAGCCTGTTGAAGCCTTTCTGGAGCCATTTGTCAGCTTCTGCCGCTATCTGCCGGCTTCCGCCTTCATTCCGCTGCTCATCCTGTGGGCGGGCGTGGACGAAGTGCAGAAGCTGCTGGTCATCTTCATCGGCTCTTTTTTCCAGCTCGTGCTGATGATCGCCATCTGCGTGGGCGGCGCGCGGCGCGACCTGGTGGAAGCCGCCTACACGCTGGGCGCCAGCGGCGGCGGCGTGGTGCGGCGCGTGCTCATTCCGGGCGCGGCCCCGCAAATTGCCGAAACGCTGCGGCTGGTGCTGGGCTGGGCCTGGACTTACATCATCGTGGCCGAACTCATCGGCTCGTCCAGCGGCATCGGCCACATGATCGTGGACAGCCAGGCGCTGCTCAACACCGGGCAGATCATCTTCGGCATCATCGTCATCGGCGTCATCGGCCTGGTGTCCGACTTCGCCTTCAAGCTCCTCAACCGGCGCCTGTTCGCCTGGGCCTCGCTGTGAAACCTGTTCAGCGCATGGCTGCAAGAGGCGAAAGCGCGGATCGGGATGGGCCGCAAGGCGCAAAGGCCTTGTGGCCCCGCGAGGATTGGCAAAACGGCAGAGCGCCCGGGCCGCGCTTTTCGCGCGCACAGGCAGGCTTTGGACAAGTTCCGAGGGGCCGCTTGCGCCCCGCCTGCGAGCGGGTTCCGGCTCCACTTGCCAGAATGCTTCAGGAAAAAGAGCAAATTCAAGAGGCCGAAAATGCCGCTTCGCGCAGTTTCCACTAGGACATATTGCTATGAATAGCGAAGCAAAATAACCGCATGCCGCCTCGCCCTTCACCCTGCCAACGAGCTGCGTGCATGGAACGCCTCCGCCCTGTTTCCCATACCGTTTGTTTCCCGCTTTTGCCCGCCTTGCTTTTCCACGCCAGGCCAGGCTTTTGAAAACCGCGTGACCGCCCTGATCAGCACGATGACCGCCATGATGTCCCCCGCGATAGCTGCCACGAACGCGCCAGAGCAGGCGCTGCTGCGCCCGCCAGCGCTCTCCGCCGCCCCCGCCGTTCAGCTGGACGTGCAGGGCGTCACGCGCATTTTTCCCGGCGCACGCGGCAAGCCGCCCACGCAGGCGCTGCGCCCCATCAACCTGCAAGTGCGCGAAAACGACTTCATCACCATCCTCGGCCCTTCCGGCTGCGGCAAGTCCACCCTGCTGCGCATCATTGCGGGGCTGGACTTTCCCACCGAAGGCCAGGCGCTGCTGGAAGGCGCGCCCGTGCGCGGCCCCGGCGCGGACCGGGGCATGGTGTTCCAGAGCTACACGCTCTTTCCGTGGCTGACGGTGGAGCAGAACATCCGCTTCGGCCTGCGCGAGCGCGGCATGGGCGCGGCGCAGCAAAAAGAGCGCAGCGACTTCTTCATTGCCAAAGTGGGCCTGCGCGGCTTTGAACACCATTACCCCAAGCAGCTCTCCGGCGGCATGCAGCAGCGCACGGCCATTGCCCGCGCCCTGGCCAACGACCCCAGGATGCTGCTGCTGGACGAGCCTTTCGGCGCGCTGGACAACCAGACGCGCGTGCTCATGCAGGAGCTTTTGCTGGGCATCTGGGAGCAGGCGCAGAAAACCGTGCTCTTTGTCACGCACGACATTGACGAAGCCATCTTCATGGCCAGCCGCGTGGCTGTTTTCAGCGCCCGCCCGGGCCGCATCAAGAGCGAAATCGCCGTGGACTTTCCGCACCCGCGCCACTACACGCTCAAGACTTCGCCCGAATTCATGCAGCTCAAGGCCCGCCTGACCGAAGAAATCCGCGCGGAAACGCTGGCGGCGACAGATGCGGGCCGCGAATGAGCGCCCCTTGCGCCCCTTGCGCCCCTTGCGTCTTACCCGTCCCGCTCTTTGAACAGGTTTCCAGGCAAGCCGGAAATAGCTTTGAAAACCATAGCAAGCTGTCCCGATTCCACTAAGACGTTACGCGTTTTTCACGCCCTGAATCCGCTCCTTTTTTAATGATCAACCGCTTCCGCCCATCATGACCGCCTCACCGTCCGCGCCCTTGCGCGAAATCGCCCCTGGCCTGCTCGTGCGCAGCGCCGCCGCCTTGCCGCCGCTGGGCCATTTCAGGCTCATCGCTTTTGACATGGACTCCACCCTCATCAACATCGAGTGCGTGGACGAAATCGCCGCCGCCGCAGGGCGCGGCGCTGAAGTGGCCGCCATCACCGAAGCGGCCATGCGCGGCGAAATCACCGATTTCAAGGAGAGCCTGCGCCGCCGCGTGGCCCTGCTGCAAGGCGTGAGCGAGGCGCAGCTGGAGCGTGTGTGGCAGGAGCGCCTGCGCCCCAGCCCCGGCGCGGCGGAACTCATTCTGGCCGCCAAGGCGGCGGGGCTGAAAACGCTGCTGCTCAGCGGCGGCTTCACCTGGTTTGCCGAGCGTCTGCGCCAGCGCCTGGCGCTGGATTTCGCCCGCAGCAACCAGCTTGAAATCCGGCAGGGCCAGCTCACGGGCCGCCTGCTGCCGCAAAGCTGGGGCGACATCGTGGACGGCGCCATGAAGCGCCAGACCCTGCTGGACATGTGCGGCCTGCTGGGCATCGCCCCCGCGCAGGCCATCGCCGTAGGCGATGGCGCCAATGATCTTGAAATGATGGCCGCCGCCGGCCTTTCCGTGGCCTACCATGCCAAGCCCAGGGTGCGCGAGCGGGCCGCCGTGCTCATCAACGAAGGCGGCCTTGACCGCCTGCTGCATGCCCTGGGACGGTAGCTTTGCTGCCGCCTTTCGCCCTTTTCCCGCCGGCCCGGCTGCGGGCCGGAACTTGCCCGGATGCCCCAAGCTCCACGCCAGCCATGAAAACCTTGCGCACGCTCATTCTTGCCTCCGCCGCCTTTGCCGCCAGCCTGTCTGCCGCGCTGCCCGCCCACGCTGGCGGCATGCAGGCGCTGGCGCAATTCGTGGAATCCGCCCGCGCCGGGCAGGCCGCCTTCACGCAGGTGGTGACCACCCCGCCACGGCAGGAGCAGGCTGCGCGCAGCAAAACCTCCAGCGGGCAATTCGAGTTCCAGCGGCCCGGGCGCTTTCGCTTCGACTATCAGAAGCCTTTCACGCAAACCATCGTGGCCGACGGCACGACTTTATGGATATACGACGCCGATCTGGACCAGGTCACGGCCCGCCCGCAGGAGCAGGCCCTGGGCGCCAGTCCGGCAGCCATCATCGCCTCGGCCACCACCATGCAGGCGCTGCAAAAAGACTTCGAGCTGAGCGAAGAGCCGCGCCGCAACGGGCAGGACTGGGTCAAGGCCGTGCCGCGCTCCAAAGACGGGCAGTTGCAGAGCATCCGCATCGGCTTCGCGCCCGCCGCCAGCGAAGGCGGCGCGCCGCAACTGGCCACGCTTGAAATCGTGGACAGCTTCGGCCAGCAGTCGCTCATCACTTTCGAGCGCTTCACCCTCAAGCCCAGCCTGCCCGCCAGCCGCTTCCAGTTCAAGCCGCCGCAGGGCGCCAGCGTGGTGATGCAGTAGGAGCGGGCCTGGAGCCGGCATGAACGCGGGGCCAGGCCCCGCTTTTTGCGCAATAGGCGGGACGCAAGGAGGCCAGCGCGCGCGGCCCCGGGCGGCTCAAGCAGCTCAAGCGCCCGGACACATGAAGGCTGCATTTCAAGGCGTTTACTGCGGCGCTTGCTGCGGCGTTTGCCAGCCGCCGCCCAGCGCCTGAATCAAGGCAATGGCGGCCTGCTGGCGTTGCAGTTGCAGCTGCATGAGCGAGCGGCGGGCGGTGAGGGCGCTGGCCTGGGCGGTGACCACTTCGGTGTAGGCCACCAGGCCGGCGCGGTAGCGGTTGAGCATTTGCTGCTCGATGGCGGCGGCGTTTTCGGCGCTGGCGGCGGCGTGCCGCTGCTGGCGGGCCAGGGTTTGCAAGGTGGCGAGCTGGTCTTGCACTTCCTTCATGGCCGTCAGCGCCCGCTGGCGGTAGGCGGCGGCGGCTTGCTCGTGGGCGGCGATGGCCTGTTTTTCGGCGGCGGAGCGCGCGCCAGCGTCAAACAGGGTTTGCGCCAGGTTCAGGCCCAGCGACCACAGCAATTGCGGGGCGGAGATGACATCGGCCAGCGTTGCGCCGCTGCCGCCCGCGCTGGCGTTGAGGTTGAGGGTGGGAAACCACGCGGCGCGGGCCACGCCAATGCGGGCGTTGGCGGCGGCCACGGCGCGCTCGGCGGCGGCCACGTCGGGGCGGCGCAGCAAGAGGGTGGCGGGCATATCCACCGGGATGGCTGGCAGGGCGCGCTGCCAGTCATGCAGCGAGCGGGCGGGTGGCAGGCTGAAGGCGGCGGCCGGCTGGCCCGTGAGGGCGGCAATGGCGTTTTCGGCCAGATGCCGGTTGCGCTCCAGCGCGGCGCGGCTGGCGCGGGCGGATTCAAGCGTGTTTTGGGCCTGAAGGGCGTCGGTGCGGGCCACCGTGCCGCTTTCAAAGCGGCGCTGGGCAATGGCGGCGCTGCGTTCGTAGCCTTCGATGATGTCGTCCAGCAGGGCCAGCTCGGCATCGGCTTCGCGCAGGGCGAAGTAGCTTTGCGCCAGGCTGGTTTGCGCGGCCAGCCGGGCGGCGGCCAGGTCGGCCTGGCTGGCCTGCACGGCGGCGGCCTGGGC
>ERZ773035.875-NODE-875-length-23130-cov-2.506176_pt1 | contig 23130 bp, 23 predicted proteins | sample MGYA00511487_ERZ773035 | MGnify/ENA primary metagenome ERZ773035 (study PRJEB29015, sample SAMEA2737985) | human oral metagenome | biome: human oral; feature: human-associated habitat; material: dental | place: China | collected 2024 ...
ATAACTGAATAAGTGATATCAAAAGCTGATTTCTCTTCGTGGGAAGTCAGCTTTTTATTGTGCATGGTTCGTATTGTTGATCGCCGTGCGGAGCATTTTCAGATTCAGAAAACTTCCGCTATAATGACCGCACTTTTTAACCTCAATAAAGGAATTTCTCATGCAAAATCCAAAAGATGATGTTTTATATGCACCGGTTGAGTGGGTGGATCATAGTGCGGGTTATACCGACATTTGTTATCACAAATCCACTGACGGCATTGCTAAAATCACCATTAATCGTCCTGAAGTACGAAACGCGTTTCGTCCGCAAACCGTGAAAGAAATGATCACCGCGTTTGCTGATGCCCGTTTTGATGAAAAAATCGGTGTCATCGTGTTGACCGGTGAAGGCGAAAAAGCCTTCTGTTCCGGTGGTGACCAAAAAGTACGCGGCGATTACGGCGGCTACAAAGACGACAGCGGTGTACATCATCTTAACGTGTTGGATTTCCAACGGGATATTCGTAGCTGCCCGAAACCGGTCGTGGCGATGGTGGCAGGTTACGCCATTGGTGGCGGTCATGTATTGCATATGTTATGTGATCTCACCATTTCCGCAGACAACGCGATTTATGGTCAAACCGGCCCGAAAGTGGGTTCCTTTGATGGCGGCTGGGGCGCAAGCTACATGGCGCGTATTGTCGGTCAGAAAAAAGCGCGTGAAATTTGGTTCTTATGCCGTCAATATAATGCCCAAGAAGCCTTAGAGATGGGCTTGGTGAACACGGTAGTGCCTTATGCGGATTTAGAAAAAGAAACCGTGCGTTGGTGTCGTGAAATGCTCCGTAACAGCCCGATTGCTTTACGTTGCTTGAAAGCGGCACTCAATGCGGACTGCGATGGACAAGCCGGTCTTCAAGAACTTGCCGGTAATGCCACCATGTTGTTCTACATGACGGAAGAAGGTCAAGAAGGTCGCAACGCATTTAATGAAAAACGTGCGCCTGATTTTAGTAAGTTCAAGCGTAATCCATAGTAAACGCGCTTTCTTAACATAGACTGTTAATTTATCTAAAAAAACGACCGCACTTTAGGTGCGGTCTTCTTTTTTATTTTCTAAACTCACGTTTCTCTTTAAAAGTGCGGTGAGATTTTTCTTTAAATTTACGATCGCCTTTGAAGCCTTTTTCTTCAAAACGTCCGCCACGGCGTTTTCCGCCAAAATTATCACCGCCACGGTCGCCTTTGGCTTCGCCGATAAAAGACATACGCATTTGTTTATTCAACACTCGCGTTTTCGCAAATTGTTGTAACAATTCTTTCGGCATACCTTGTGGTAATTCAATAGTGGAATAATCATCATACAACTTGATGTGACCAATATAGCGACTATTAATGTCGCCTTCATTGGCAATCGCGCCAACAATATGGCGAACTTCCACACCATCTCCGCGACCCACTTCAATACGATATAAATCCATTGGTTGTGGATTGCCATAGCCTTTACGTTCACCACGACGTTCTGCTGAACGTGGATTTTCACGACGGTCACCACGCTCATTACGATCACGACGTGCTTTTTTATCCACCACCGGATCCGGCGGAAGAATCAGTTTTTGCTTGCCTTGTAACAACATCATCATAGCGGCGGCAATGTCTTCTTGTGATTGGTCGGCAGTAAACATATCTTCCAACAATTCACGGTAAAGCTCTAAATCATGATGTTCCAACTGTGTGGTAATTTTATCTTTGAATTTTTTACGACGACAGGCTTGCAAGACTTCATGGTTCGGCAACTCCACCTCTTCAATATTTTTCTTGATAAGGTGTTCGACATTGCGCAACAAACGACGTTCGCGTGGTTCCACGAACAATAACGCACGACCGGAACGTCCTGCACGACCGGTACGACCGATACGGTGTACATAAGATTCTGCATCGAGCGGGATATCATAGTTCACCACAAGGCTGATACGCTCAATATCGATGCCGCGTGCCGCTACATCGGTCGCAACGACAATATCAAGACTGCCATTACGCAAACGATCAAGGGTTTGTTCACGCAGTTGTTGAGTCATATCGCCATTCAATGCCGCCGCACGGAAACCGTGTTTTTCTAATAATTCGGTCACGTCTAATGTGCCGGTTTTGGTACGGGTGAAAATAATGGCTGCATCAAAATCTTCCACTTCCAAGAAACGCAATAAAGCCTCATTTTTACGGAAGCCATGAACATACCAGCAGCTTTGCGCAATATCCGGCGCACTTTGTTGGGTTGCTTTAATTTTGACTTCTTGCGGATCTTTCATAAAGCGTTTAGTAATTCGACGAATCGGCTCAGGCATAGTGGCAGAGAAAAGTGCGGTCTGGTGATGTTCCGGTAATTCCGCCATCACGGTTTCCACATCATCAATAAAGCCCATGCGCAACATTTCATCCGCTTCGTCTAACACGATCGCTTTAAGCTCAGCAAGGCTTAAGGTGCCACGACGTAGGTGATCCAAAATACGACCTGGTGTGCCCACCACAACTTGCGCCCCTTGTTTTAACGCACGTAATTGGATGTCATAACGTTGACCACCGTACAAAGTCACAATATTGATGCCTTTGGCATATTTCACGAATTGCTCACATGCATCGGCAACTTGAATAGCTAATTCACGGGTCGGCGCCATCACTAATAATTGCGGGTGTTTTTCGGTCGGATCGATTTGCGCCAAAATAGGCAAAGAGAAAGCCGCGGTTTTTCCACTCCCGGTTTGTGCCATGCCCAGTACATCGCGGCCTTCTAATAAGTGCGGTATACAAATTTGTTGAATTGGAGATGGTGTTTCAAAACCAAGATCGGAAACAGCATTAAGGATGAATTCAGGCAAGCCTAAATCCTTGAAAGTCATTTTAGTTTCAGTCATTAAAAATACTCGAATGTATAAAAGGAAAGCTCAATAGACGCTTTCAGGTTAATTACCATGTGTCGTTTTGCGTCTTACAACGCATCATCGGTTGAGCTATGCTCACCGTTATTCTGCTTGAGCCTGTTGTCCTAATTTCGATAGCTCAAACACCGCAAAACGATACTCCACAAAGTTATACACCTGATTTGCAACAGCCAGTTTGAATAAGGTCTCTGCCTCATCAACCTGTCCCATATTGAGTTTTTGTTTTGCTAGATAAAAGTAGGTTTCAGTCAGAATCTCTGCGTATTGCGTCGCGGTTTTTGTGGCAAACTGCTGCGCTTTAGCCTGTAGTTCCTGAACTGACAATTTGCCCAAATAATACTGGACAATGTAGGTACCCCAATAATCCTGAGAAAGCCCAACGGCACGTTGAGCCAGATTTTTTTGCGCCTCGGCCGGTTTGAATTTTAATTCATTCAAATACAGCCACAAGACGCGGTAAGGATCCGATTTATTACGTTGATAAAATGCCAAGAAATCCTGTTCGGCGAGGTTATACCGTTCCACATAATAGAAGTCTAATGCTCGATTAAGGAAGGTATATTCATAGTCAGGATCGAGACTGAAAACCGTATTAAAGGCTTCTAATGCGCCGTCGTAGTCTTCATCAAGTAATAAATAAAGCCCTAGATAGTTATACACTGCCGCCATTTTCGGTTGCAATGCAAGTGCTTGAGTAAAGTCATAACGCGCTAAAGCCCAAAGCCCCAAACTATCGTAAAGCACGCCCCGTTCAAAATGGAGAGAAGCACGTTCTTCATTACTCATTTTTCCAACGAGTAACACCTGACTAATCCGAACAATCATGACTTCCTGTTCAAAATGCTGGCTTGGATTTTGCTCGGCTAACACGACTTTATTTTTAGACACAAAGGTATTGCTCAAGCCGACACAGCCTGATAATACAAAGACTGAAAATAAAATAGTTAGGAAAATCGCGAAATTAGACAACCCATTACGTTGCGTCATTTCTTTATAAGCCTTAAAGCAGAGTATTGCTTGTTGAAAAACAAATGTTACGGCACGTAATGTACCGTAACATTTTGAAAAAATTTAAATTATGCCTGCTCTACAATATCATCGGATACGTGTTGAGCAGTTTCTGCTTTCGGAGCAAGTTCTTTCATGGTTAAACGGATACGACCTTGACGATCGATTTCCACCACTTTAACCATCACTTCTTGTCCTACTTGTAGATAGTCGCTGACTTTTTCCACACGTTCTTCCGCAATTTGAGAAATGTGAACCAAGCCTTCTTTATTACCTACGATAGAAACGAATGCACCGAAATCGGCTAAACGAGTCACTTTACCTTTGTAAATGGCACCCGCTTCTACTTCGGCAGTGATGTCTTCGATACGTGCCATCACATCTTGTACGGCATTCTTGTCTACCGCAGCAATTTTCACTGTACCGTCATCATCAATATCAATGGAAGTACCGGTTTCTTCGGTCAATGCACGAATCACCGCACCACCTTTACCGATCACATCTTTGATTTTCTTCGGATCAATTTTCATCGTGTAAATACGCGGTGCAAAATCAGAAATATCTGCACGTGGCGCCGGAATCGCTTGCTCCATCACACCAAGAATATGCATACGTGCACTTTTCGCTTGGTTTAATGCAATCTGCATGATTTCAGCGGTGATGCCTTCGATTTTGATGTCCATTTGAAGTGCGGTCACACCTTGACGAGTACCCGCCACTTTAAAGTCCATATCACCTAAGTGGTCTTCATCACCAAGAATATCGGAAAGCACGACAAATTTATCATCTTCTTTCACCAAGCCCATCGCAATACCGGCAACCGCTGCTTTAATGGGTACACCGGCATCCATTAAGGCAAGAGAAGCACCACACACGGAAGCCATAGAAGAAGAACCGTTGGATTCGGTAATTTCTGATACTACACGTACCACATACGGGAATTCGGCTAAGGTTGGCATCACTGCTGCCACGCCACGTTTTGCCAAACGACCATGACCGATTTCACGACGTTTTGGTGAACCGATCATACCGGTTTCACCCACAGAATACGGAGGGAAGTTATAGTGGAACAAGAAGTGATCTTGACGCTCACCGGTTAATTCATCAATGATTTGCGCATCACGTTCCGTCCCTAAAGTAGCAACAGCCAACGCTTGAGTTTCACCACGGGTAAAGATTGCAGAACCGTGGGTACGCGGTAATACACCGGTGCAAATATCTAATGCACGAATGGTATCAACAGTACGTCCGTCAATACGCGGTTCACCTGCGATAATACGTCCACGCACGATTTGGCTTTCAAGTGCGGTGAAAATATCAATAATTTTGCCTTCGCTGACGTCTTCATCTTCAGCGGTAATTTGTGCAACAACGTCAGCTTTAATGGCATCAATTTGCTCATAACGCGCTTGTTTTTCAGTGATACGATACGCATCGCCTAAACGCGCTTCAGCTAACGCTTTCACTTTATTGATTAAATCCGTGTTTGGTTCAGGTGCAACCCAATCCCAACGTGGTTTACCGGCTTCAGCAACCAATTCTTTAATCGCTTCAATCACCACTTGTTGTTGCTGGTGACCATAAACCACCGCAGCCAACATTTGTTCTTCGGTTAAAATATCCGCTTCGGATTCCACCATTAATACGGCTTTGTCAGTACCTGCAACCACTAAATCCAAACGGCTTTGTTTTTGTTCATTAATGGTCGGGTTTAATACGAATTGATCGTTGATGAAACCGACACGCGCCGCACCAATCGGGCCATTGAATGGCACACCGGATAAAGACAACGCAGCAGACGCACCGATCATGGCGACTAAATCCGGGCTGATTTGCGGATTCACAGAAACAACCGTCGCAACCACTTGGATTTCATTAAAGAAACCTTCCGGGAATAACGGACGAATCGGACGGTCGATTAAACGGGCAATTAAGGTTTCACCTTCAGACGGACGACCTTCGCGTTTGAAGAAACCGCCCGGAATACGGCCTGCGGCATAAGTACGTTCTTGATAGTTAACGGTTAATGGAAAGAAATCTTGACCTTCTTTCACCTCTTTTTTTGCCACTACGGTGACGAATACGGTGGTGTCGTCCATGCTTGCCATCACAGCAGCAGTGGCTTGGCGAGCAATGGCGCCAGTTTCTAAAGTGACGGTATGTTGACCGTATTTAAATTGTTTAACAATTGGATTCACTATGTTTTCCTTTTTAAATGAGTAATCACAATGTTTTATTTTCCAATTTGCGACTAGCAAAAATAATCTTAAAAACCACCGCACTTTTACCGGCTACGACACAAAATCATTTTTGTTAGCCGCACGCTAATTTAGAAAATAAAACGCAGGCATTATACAGAGCTTTTGTCTTGATGGGTAACTTTATTTACGCAATTCCCATTTATGACTATCTGAAAAATAAGGTTGATGATAAAATCACTCCAGTTTTCAAAGTAAAAAAGGAGGAAACATGTTAATTGGAGATTTAACCCGTACCGATTTTAAACTCGGCTTACCAAAAGTCATTGCCGAAACCTGTGAGTATTTAAAAGGGTTGGATTTAGCAAAATTAGAGATTGGTCGCCATGATATTACTGACCAAATTTATATGAACGTGATGGAACCTGAACTGGCTGACGCTGCGAGCAAAAAAGCAGAATTGCACCATAACTATTTGGATATTCAAGTCCTGATTTGTGGTGTGGAAAATATTGAAGTCGGCGCAACCTATCCTGACTTGAATAAATACGAAGCCTATCACGAAGATGATGATTACCAACTCACTCAAGACATCGATAACAAAAGCACGATTACTTTAGTGCCAAATATGTTTGCGGTGTTCTATCCTTATGAACCCCATAAACCTTGTTGTAACGTGAACGGACAATCTGCCAAAATTAAAAAGTTGGTGGTTAAAGTGCCGGTTGAGTTAATCCAGTAAAGGACGACAATTCATCATTAGAATGCGCTTAATGTTAAGCGCATTTTTTATCGCCGATTTTGACGTTTTTCAATGAAAATCAGTGAAATGTGTAAATCATCGTAACGTAAACAAATAAAGATTGTGTTTAATTTAATTAGCAGATAAATTACCTGCTTTTTTGCGGGCAAAATGCGCCCATCACTTTCACAAAACGAGGATAGTCTATGTTAAGCGTTGATACCCCATCTCAGGTGATGCCACCGCGTAAACCGAAGTTCTATCAAAGCTTATACGTGCAAGTCATTATTGCGATTATTATCGGTATTTTATTAGGGAATTTTTTTCCTGATTTCGGCGCCGGTTTAAAACCGTTAGGTGAAGCATTTATTAAGCTGGTTAAAATGATTATCGCACCGGTGATTTTTCTGACCGTCGTTACCGGTATTGCCGGTATGAACGACATGAAAGCGGTTGGGCGGGTTGCCGGAAAGGCGATGCTGTATTTTGTGACCTTTTCGACGTTGGCGCTTGTGATCGGAATGGTTGTGGCCAATATTATTGAACCCGGTGCAGGATTAAATATTGATCCGGCGTCGTTAACCTCTGAAAAAGTGTCAGAATACGTTGCGAAAGCGCAGGATAGCACGCTAACGGCTTTCTTAATGAACATCATTCCTACCACCGTATTAAGCCCATTAGTAGAAGGTAATATTCTGCAAGTCTTGTTTATTTCCGTGTTGTTTGGGGTGGCATTGGCTTCGGTGGGCGACAAAGCGCAGCCTATTACGGAACTCCTACGACTTGCGACAGCGCCGATGTTTAAGGTGGTGTCAATTTTGATGAAAGTCGCCCCTTTAGGCGCATTAGGCGCGATGGCGTTCACCGTGGGAAAATACGGGTTAAGTTCCATTAGCCATTTGATGCTTTTAATTGTGACGTTTTACATTACGTCCTTGTTATTTATTATTTTTATCTTAGGCGCGGTCGCACGTTATAACGGTTTCTCTATTTTGAAAATGGTGCGCTATATTAAGCAAGAATTGTGGTTAGTCTTAGGAACGTCCTCCTCAGAAGCCGCGTTGCCGACCTTAATGCAAAAAATGGAGGCGGCCGGTTGTAAAAAATCAGTGGTGGGATTAGTGGTGCCGACCGGTTATTCTTTTAATTTGGACGGTACAAATATCTATATGACAATGGCCGCATTATTTATTGCGCAAGCCACCAATACGGATCTTTCCATTAGCGAGCAATTTACCTTGTTGTTTGTTGCGATGTTAAGTTCAAAAGGCGCTGCCGGCGTAACCGGTGCCGGTTTTATTACATTAGCCGCCACACTTTCCGTGGTTCCGGGACTGCCGGTTGAGGGCATGGCGTTAATTTTGGGAATTGATCGTTTTATGTCCGAATGCCGTGCGTTAACGAATTTGGTGGGTAACGCCTGTGCGACCATTGTTGTGGCGCGCTGGGAAAATGCCTTGGATAAAGAAAAATTAGCGTTAGCGATGAACGGTAAATAATATGAAGCGATGGTGCGGTTGCTTACTTGGATTGATAGTATTAACGGTGGCGATCATTTGCGCGTTACCGTGGTGGATCACGCCGAAACAAGTCGAAACATGGGTTAACCGCTTTCTCGCACCGGATTATGCCTTGCAACTGCCTGAACGATGGCATTTACACCTCACTGGTTTGCAACTGCCCGAACTGGATATTCGAGCAGGGCAATGTACTTTGGCGACATTCAGTGATGTGCGTCTTCATTGGTGGGAGCTTCGTCAACTTGACGTGGCGCATGCCGGGTTGGATTATGACTGCCTCAATCGGTTGCCTTCCTCTGATGAGACAAAAACATCGCCAAATTTGACCGCACTTTTTTCCGTTCTCCCGTCTGTAGAGGTAAATGTTCAGCATTTTCGATTGGAGAATAGCCAGGCACTGGATGTACCGCCTAGGGTACGTGCGCTGTTGGATGCTGATATTGCAGCAACCGCAAATTATGACGGTCATCGTTTGCAATTAACTGCCAATGCGAAGACTCATGATGATCATCTGATTTTACATCATCAATCGACGCTTGCTCGCCTAAACCATTCGTTCCAATGGCAGGGACAAACCGATTACCAACCGCTTAACGGACAAACCTATCATTTGCATTTTTCTACTCAGTTACAAGAGGAATTGTCTCAATTACCGCAGCAAGGCGAACTACGCGTGGATTGGCAAAATGCCGATTTTAGTGTGAACAAAGGCGCGCTTCAATTGAGCTGGAACGGTGAGAAAGGACAAATCAACGCACAGGATTTAAGCCGTGATAAACCGTTATTAGATGTGCCTTTTACGTTTACTGCCAATGGTTTAGCCATTAACTGGGGAACATTTTATTGGACGTTTGACGGTTATCAGCCGATCAAAGGCTTCTTCGGTTTAGCCTTGCATAAACCGCAAGAGGGTTGGTTACCCTTGGAAACCGATGTGGATGTGATCGTGCAAACCTTTGGTGAACTCGGCAAAGGCGAAATTGTGATATCGGGTAAAAAAGGTGAAATTGGTGGCGGTGCGGATAAAAATCAACTGAACTTTGATCTCAAAACGCGTGGTGACTTACGCTATAACCACACTGTGGCACAAACCAATTTAGACTACCATATTAGCGGTGTTTTTGAGGCACCTACGCTACTGTTCCGCCCCGGTTCCGTGTTCAAAATGGATAACGTACAACCTGATACCAAAATCCATGCACGCCTGCCGTTGGATAACATACAAGTGGGACGCTATGGTTTAGAGGGGCGTCTGCAAGCCACTTTACAAGGATTCACCCCACAGTTTAAGCAGTTAAATTTAAAGCTTGATGGACAGGCACACGAGTTTATTGCCGGAATTAAAACCGTGTTTGATTTGCGCGATGAACACCAAAACCTGCGTGCGGCAGAAATGCGTGCAGCGAACCGTTGGGATTGGACGATTGACGGTGAGGCGCACTGGACCTCTTTGAATACGCCGGTGAACATAAAAGGTGTGGGCTTTTGGGAAGCGGATCATATTGAATTAAATCAACTTTCTGCCCATTCCGGCAATGTGCATACCGGTGGGGTAAAAATGGCGCCTTTGGCATTAGAATTGAAAGATCGCCTACGTTGGGATTATGAGGCAGCGCATCTTCGTGGGCTACTCCAAGCCCAAACGGAGTGGATTGAATTTGCGTATGGCGGACGCTTTGTTCGTCCGGTATTTGGTGTGGGGATTGAAGGGAAAAGTATCGATAATTTCAATTTGGCAGGGGATTTAAAAGCCGGTGCGCTTGGTCCGATTGACGTTACCGCCCGTTATGAAAATCAGGCACTGAATGGCAACATTCGCTGGCAAGGGCAATCGGCGAAAGTGTTCCAATCCTTATTCCCACAACAATGGTCATGGATTATTCGCCATGGCAGCATTCAAGGGGGAAGTGATTTTGTGATTAACGAGGATGGCGTGGCGTTACAGGGCGAATTTAATTTGCGCAATGTTGGTATTACCTTCCCCGATGGAGAAATTCAAGCGTTGACGATTCGTTTTCCAATAAATTATCAAAAACTTGCCCTGCGAACCGCACGCACAAAACCGATTCAGGTTGCGGCAAAAAATATCCGCGTGGGTGCGCTTGCCATACGCGAAGCAGCTTTTGATGTATTTGGGACTTACCCTAACTCCGCCAAGCAACCACTAACCTTACAAAAAGTGAAGGTTGGCGTGTTTGATGGTTTGCTTAGCGTGCCCAGTTTGAGTTTCCCACAACGCAAAATAGCCGTGCTGCGTTTTGACAACATTGATTTAGCGCAAGTGATGGAATTGGCACAATATAACCAAGTGAGCGTCAGCGGACGGGTTAATGCCTCCTTGCCGTTCTGGTTAGGGCATAATGCCTGTTTAATTTGTAACGGACGTCTTGAACAAGCCGGAAAATTAAAGATTAAACTTCACGATAATATGGTGAGTAGTTTGAAAAAAGGCGGTTTAACAGAACGTATGTTGGTGGATTTATTAAAAGAAATGGAATTGGAAAAATCTCACGCTAACTTGAATTTGACACCTGACGGAAACATGACATTGGGGGCTACGATCACGGGGCTTAATCCTACTAGACGGCCTCACCATCCGATTACCTTGAATTACACCCATCAAGAGAATATGTTTGAGCTCTGGGATATGGTTGACTACGGCTCGCAATTTGAACAAAATTTACAATATCAACTTTATCGACACCTAGAACAATGAAAAAACATCTGAAAAAATCACCGCACTTTTGGGGCTTGCTTGCCGTTTCTCTCCTGCTTTCCGGTTGTAATCCGACCATTCAATTAGAAACCCCTAAAGAGGGCATCACCATTAATATGAATGTGGTGGTAGATCATAATATCAGCGTCAAAATGGATGAAAAAACCAAAGCGGCGACAGAGGCGGCTAAACGCAAGTCTAAATAAGACACCGCAAGGTATCATAAAAAACGGGGCTTTTTAGCCCCGCTTTTTTGTCTTTACGCCATACCGTCAAGATCGGATTTATGGGTATTCAAACGAGCAAAGTAATCTTTCGTTTCTTCAATAATCACGTTTCGCAACCCGATTAAGGCGATTAGATTAGGAATCGCCATTAAGCCGTTCACAATGTCCGCCAAAATCCAAATTAAGTTTAAGTGAATGAATGAACCACAGCCGACCAAAATAATAAAGGCTAAACGATAGAGCTTAATGCCTTTGATGCCGACTAAATACACAAAACAGCGTTCACCGTAATAACACCAGCCTAGAATCGTGGTAAAGGCGAAGAACAATAAGCCGACGGTGACAATGGTCGCACCGACAGAGGATCCTAACCCTTGTGAGAAAGCGTAGTTTGTCACCGCAGCACCCGCCATGCCCGGTGCTTGCCATGCGCCAGTGAGTACTAATACGATTCCTGTCATGGTGCAGACGATGATGGTATCAAGGAACGTCCCTGTCATGGAAATTAGCCCTTGACGCACCGGCTCTTTGGTTTGCGCGGCGGCGGCAGCGATCGGTGCGCTTCCCAAGCCGGATTCATTGGAGAAAATCCCTCGCGCCACGCCTGACTGAATGGCTTTCATTACCGTGAAACCCAGTGCACCGCCCAACGCGGCCTCAGGGTTAAAGGCACTGTGTAAAATCAGGCCAAGTGCGGTCGGAATTTTATCTAAATTTAATAAAATGATGATGAGGGATGTCGCCACATAAAATACCGCCATAAAGGGGACGATGTAAGATGACACCAACGCAATGCGCTTCACACCACCAAGAATGATTAACCCGACAAGCAAGGTAATGATAGCGGCGGTCATTTCTATCGGCACGCTGAAGGTGTCGTTCATGGCTTGAGTAATGGCGTTGACCTGCGGGAAGGTGCCAATGCCGAAAAAAGCCACCAACACACCGAAGATAGCAAATAATTTGGCTAACCAGCCTAAGCCGAGACCGCGTTCGATGTAATACATCGGACCGCCTGCCATAAAGCCGTTTTTGTCACGCACGCGATATTTCACCGCCAGTAAACATTCCGCATATTTGGTTGCCATACCGAGTAATGCGACCAACCACATCCAGAAAATGGCGCCCGGACCACCGGCTTGCACGGCTGTGGCGACTCCCACGATATTTCCCGTACCAATGGTAGCGGCAAGGGCGGTACACAAAGCCGCGAAAGAGGACACATCCCCTTTTTGCTGAAGACCGGAATCTCGCTTGAATAAATAACGCAATGCGCGCGGTAACTGTGTGATTTGAATGAAACCCAGCCGCAACGTTAAATATAATCCCGTGCCGGCTAATAAAATAAGGAGGGGCGGACCCCACACGAAAGTGTTGATTGCAGATAAAACGTCTTCTAATGACATTTGAAATTCCTCGTAAATAACCTGATTACAAGGAGGCGAAAAGAATTTTGCGGATAGATAAAATAGAAAATAACACAATGAAATTGCGTTATACCAACCGAAATCTTCTGCCCCTGTCCTTTTGCCTGAGCGTTTGAAAAGCCTTGTTTTACGGCTTCTTTGCGCCTTCGGCGTCCGTGAGTGCTAAATGTTGCACACGGATCTCTCCAAGGGTTCGTCCAGTAACAGTCCCTGCCATCGCGCCTGAAAGATTTTACCTCGTCGGCGTGGGGTCAATTCCCCGCTCTCCAGCTACCTTCATCCGAACAATTTATGTTTGCACATAAAGTGCGGTGGATTTTAACAAGATAATGTCAAAATCTCAATCTTACGGGTTATCCCGCTGCCATTTTTTTGCAATATAACTGCAGCTTGGCACTAATTTCAGTTGATTTTCTTGAATAAAAGCGACCAACGCTTGATATAACTTATCCGCCACACCTTGTCCGCGCAAGGTTTCGGACACATAAGTATGATTGGCATTAATCGTTTTTTCATCGATAAAATAATAGGTTAACTCCGCAACGCGTTGTTGTTGATCATCTAAAATAAAAAAGGCGCCTTGCGCGTGATTTTCTTCATGTTGAATTTGCATTAGTGTTTCACCCAATCACTGTCTTCATTGAATAAACCGTTTTCGGCAAAATCGGCGGTATCACAAGGAATCGCTTTTTCTTCCGCCGCCCATTCGCCCAAATCAATTAACTGGCAGCGTTTGCTGCAAAATGGTCGGTAGAGGCTTTGTTCCGACCATTCAACCTGTTTATGACAAATCGGGCAAGGCACGCTAAAGGTTTCGTCAGTCATTAAATTTCTCCGCAAGTTGTAAATAATGATGGTGCAAGTCTAACACTTTTTGCTTTAACTGCGGCAGGCTTTCGCTTAAATCTGCATCGTTATTGATGACATCATCGGCGTGTTGTAGGCGTTCCAAGCGGCTGACTTGCGATTGCATGATATTTTTGATTAACGCTAATTGATTGTTATCGCGTTGACTTGCCCGCGTCAGTTGGGTTTGTTCGCTCACATCCACGACTAATACCCGTTGGCAAAGTGCGGTCAGTTTATTTTCTATTAATAGAGGCACCATAAAAATGCAATAAGGCGCACGTTGTTGTGCCAGTTGGTTGAGCATTTCGGTGCGAATGGCGGGGTGTAATAATTGATTCAGCCATTGCTTTTCGGTTTCGTGATTAAACACCTTTTCCCGCAAGGCGGCGCGATTGAGTTCGCCGTTTTCTAACAGCATTTCCGTGCCAAAGTGTGCAACGATTTGTTGTAACAAAGGCGAGCCTTTTTCTACTACCTGACGCGCCACGATATCGGCGTCAATGACCGGTACACCAAGTTCAGTGAATAATTTGGCGATGGTACTTTTGCCGCTACCGATTCCCCCTGTGAGACCTACCACATAAGTCATGTTGATTTCCTGAAAAGCCTATTGAGAATGTGCAGATCATAAGGTCATGGCTTCAATTAAGCAACCGACACAGTACGCCGGACAAGGAAAGAAACGGGCCGAAAGGAATGGCCGTTAAGTGGCGTTTGTTTAGCTTGCTGTAAAGCGCATAAACCAAGCCCGAAAGGCAGGCAAATAATAAAAAGGCGGGTAATTGCTCATAAGAGAAAAACGTGCCTAATCCCAAGGCGAGCCAGCAATCGCCACGCCCGAAGGCTTCTTGTTTGTAATACCCTTTGGCGCCGTAGTAGATAAGAGAAAAAACGGCGAAAAAAATGACCGCACTTTGCAGGCTTTGTTCCAGTGTAAGGGGCGTAATTTGCCAATAGGCTGCGCCTAACCCGAGGGCAAACAGGTTTTGGCATAGGGCGGGCGAAATTAAGCGGTAATACCCATCCACCACCGAGATGGCGAATAATAAACTACAAAAACACGCCCAACATATCGCCGTGAAGATGTCTTCGTTTAGCCAATAGCAAAGGGCAAATAATAAGGCGAAAAAGAGGCTGTAATAAGGTTGGGGAATCTTGGTTTTCATAGGCGTCAATATGGATTTTTCCGGCGCAAAGTGCGGTGGGTTTTCCGGGTAAATTTCAATGTAGGCGGCATGAATTTCTTGGCTTAAACGGAAAGCGAAGCGATGCACATAGCCATAAATCAGGCGTCCTATAAACCAACCTGTAAAGACAAATGCAACGCCTATCATTGCACCAACGCGCCCATATTGAAAATCGGCAAATACATTCCGAGCATGATTAAGCCGATAAGCCCACCGATAATGACCATCAACAGCGGCTCCAGCATTTGTGACAGCAGATCGATCTGATAGTCCAATTGTTGCTGATGATCGTTGGCGATAAATTGCAACATTTTGGGGAGCTGACCACTTTGTTCGCCCACTTGTAGCATTTGTTGTGCCGCCAACGGAAAAATATGACCGCTCACACTGGCGGAGAAGGCATAACCTTGTTGTAGCCAGTGTAAAATGGATTGCACTTCTTCGATTAACAGCCAATCACCTTGCACGTTTGGCGATCTTTGCCAACTTGGATTTTGTGGTAAAAACGACTGCAAAGCCTGATTCAGCGGCACGCCCGCCTGTAACATTAAAAATAAACTGCGGCTAAATCCCACCAAACGGGAAAGTTGCACGATGCGATTCAGCACCGGCGTGGCATTGATTATTCGGATTTTTTGCCGATTAAGCCAAGGCGAGTATTTCAGGCGGGCGCGAATAAACAGAATAGTCAACGTCATACAAATCAACAGAGGCAGCCAATAATCCTGCAAGCCTTGCGACAGTGTGAGTAGCACCTGTGTGAAAGTCGGGAGTGGTGCGCTACTGTTGTCATACATTTCAGCAAATTGTGGCACGATAAACAGCAGTAAAAGTGCGCTTAAAATCAGCGATATGCCAAGTACCAACACTGGATAAAGCAGAATTTTTCGAATCTTGCGTTGCAACGCCAATGCCTGCTGTTTGTGTTGCGCGATTTCATGGCACACGGTGGGTAACTTGCCCGTCATTTCACCGACTTTAATTAATTGGCGATCTTGATAGGTCAAATATTGATTTTGTTTTTCTACGTTTTGTTTTTCTAAGGCTTGGGAAAAGGCCAAACCGCTTTCAATATCTTTTAAAAGTTGGCGCAACCAACCGTTTAGCGCAATATTGGTGCATTGTTGTAACAAAATTTGCAGACTATTTTTTAACGGAACTGCCGCTTGTAATAAGGTCGCCAACTGAGAAAGCAACGCACAGACTTCGGCGTTTTTAGGCTTGCTGTTTAATTGCCAATTTTGTTGCAGTTTAATGTGTTGTAAACCGCGTGACATCAGCTGTTGTTGTGCCATCACGGCGCTTTCCGCCACGATAGTGCCTTTCTGCTTTTGCTGTAAGCGGTTGATTCCACGCCATTTGAATAATTTCAATTTACGCATTCGGTTGCCCCAATACTCGTTGCACTTCTGCTAAATCCGTCACTTGCGACGTCACTTTTTCTAATGCGCTGGCATATAAATTCTGAAAATCTAATTGATAACCATGGGCTTGTGACACATCAGGCTGAAGGAATTGATAAACACCGATTCGACCTTGATAGCCTTGATGACAATCGCAAAAATGCGTGGCATTTTCACCGCACTTTTGGCATCGTTTACGCACCAAGCGTTGGGCGATCACTAATAATAAACTGCTATCGATTTCATGTTGTTGAATGCCAAGTTGTTGTAAACGTGAGATAGCTGAGGGGGCATCATTGGTATGTAGCGTCGATAATACCAAATGCCCGGTTTGCGCCGCCCGTAAAGCCATGGCAGCACTTTCTTCGTCGCGAATTTCACCCAACATAATAATGTCGGGATCTTGACGCAAAAAAGTGCGTAACAAACGACTGAAATCCAAGCCGATTTGAGGATTCACTTGAGTTTGGATAATGCCCGGTAATTGAATTTCAATGGGATCTTCCGCTGTCATAATGTGTTTCTCGGGCGTATTGAGCCATTGTAATGCCGTATATAACGAAATACTTTTGCCACTTCCCGTGGGGCCGGTGACTAAAATCAGCCCTTGCGGTTGGCTGAGTGCATGACGAAATGTGTGTTGCTGTTGTTCCGTCATACCCAGTTCGCTAAAGGCCAGCTGCACAGGGCGGTTTTGTTGTAAACGCAATACGGCTTTTTCGCCAAAATGCGTCGCGAGCGTGGATAAGCGAAAATCCAAAATATCGGAAAACGTCGTTTTAAACTGAAACCGTCCGTCTTGCGGCAGGCGGGTTTCGCTGATGTCTAATTTGGCCAGTAATTTCAAACGGGAAATCAGTCGGTTGGCGAGCGCCTGCGCAATGGTGTTTTGCACTTGTAATACGCCGTCAATACGAAAACGGACTTGTAAAAAATCCGCTTGCGGTTCTAAATGAATATCGGAGGCTTTTTTTGTTGTAGCGTTTTCAAAAATTTGGTTAAGCAACTGAATCGTCGGTTCATCGGAGAATTGTTCTTGTTGTTCCTGCGGTGTGACAGAATAAAAGAGCGGTTGATTTTCATCGAGTTTTTCTTGATGTGGCGTCAAATCTTGCAGTGCTTTTTTTAAGATGGCAGGTTCAATGAGTACCGGCTCGATATTTTTCCCCGTTAAAAAGGAAAACGCTTCACAAGCGGCAAGGTTGGTTAAGGAATCCAATCCCAACCATAATTTTTGTGGTTCTTCTTTTAATGGTAGCGCCAAATAACGCAAAAGGACGGTTTGCTGCTGTTGGTTTTGTTGCCATAACTCGGGCGTAATCGTAAATAGGTCGCCTTGTTGGCTACGGATCGTATAGGAAGATTCCACCAAATGCTGCATCAAGCCACCGCCCTGTGATTATGAACAAAAACCTGCCGGGAAGATGTCAGCGTTAGTGCCACAAGAGGCTGTCCATGTAACGCCATTTGAGGTGCCGCCGGATGCCGTTAAGGTATAAGTAACATTGTCTAATGTGCTTTTTCCGGTCACCGTGATGGCGCCGTTTTTAACCGAAGTGGATTGGACATATTTTTGTGTGGCATTCGTTATGTCGGGTTGAATGCCATTTTGTCCGCCACTACAACCTTCTGTTTTGCCGGTGTTATAAATGCACAACTCCACTTCAGCACGAAGCGGCGCAGAGGCTTGCAACAGTTCGGAAACTGCCGCTTTTTTGGTGTAGTTTTGATAAGATGGAATGGCGATAGTGGCTAAAATTGCCACGATCGCGATGACGATCATTAATTCAATTAATGTAAACCCTTTTTTAGCGGATTTCATAGAGAGAAATGCGGACTGACTTTTCATAAAACCTACCTTTGTAAAATAAAACTTGGGATTATTTTGTTTTGGTATTTTGTGATAAAGGAAGAAACACAGCGAAAGTTGACCGCACTTTTGTGGGATTCTGATCGCAAAAATAAGATTCATATGACAGAAAAAACACTCAAAATTGATAAAGGCTGGTTGACCAATACGCGCAAAGTAATATCCCCCCATTTTGATCTGCGTCCTGATCCGCAAGATATTTCTTTATTGATTATTCATTACATCAGCCTGCCGCCGGAGCAGTTTGGCGGCAGTGATATTGATGATTTTTTTCAAGGCAAATTGGATCCTCATCGTCATCCTTATTTTGCCGAGATCAGCACACTTCGGGTGTCGGCACATTGCTTGATTAATCGGGCAGGCGAGATAACCCAGTATGTGAATTTTCATGATCGTGCTTGGCACGCGGGCGTTTCCTGTTTTGAGGGACGGGAGAAATGTAATGATTTTGCCATCGGGATTGAATTGGAAGGAAGCAATGAGCAGCCGTTTACCACGCAACAATACGCGTCTTTACAGCGTTTAACACTGGAGATTATGCGGGTTTATCCGTTAATTACCAAAGAACGTATTGTCGGCCATTGTGATGTCTCGCCGGGGCGGAAAATCGATCCCGGTCAGTATTTTGATTGGGCGCGATATTTACAGGCACTTTAGTCTTGCACTAGATTAGCACTGAACAATAAATAAACAGCAAAAAATGGCATTGATGTGGCATTTGTGAATAGAGGTTGGTTTGTTGTTAATTTTTTGATAAATAAAGATAAATTTAAAAATTTTTAAAGCGTAACTTCGGTTTTGAAATGTTATTTCGAGTTATTCCTTGGTGAAAACACAATTTTATCCACAGAAATACTGAATAACTCACAGGCGGCTGAATCACTGGCTGAACTTGGTGAAAATATGGGGGAACAGGGGAATTTTTTCGGTAGCATTGACGAAAAAAGCAATGTGAATAGCGTCATGAGCGCCTCATCCCATTGGATGCTAAAAATTTAATTCACAGCGACTATGACTAGGCAAAATCTGAGATCAGCAAAATTTAAAAGCAGATTGTTTCCTGTTTTCACCAAGTTATCCACAAGGTTATTCAAGATGCAAAGCGGAATGTCGAACCGAGGTGAAAAAATCAAGGAATTTTTGACCGCACTTTATAACTTTTGAATCTATGGCATAGCCTTTATTTCTTTTTTAATGCTTGCACTCTCCTGTAGTATGTCAAAGGTGACATTATGTGATTTATGTAAGGAGTTTATTATGTCAGCATTTCCTATTCATACGATTGAAAGCGCGCCGGAAGCCGCGAAAGAGGCGTTAAAAGCCGTACAAAATGCCAATGGCTTCATTCCGAATTTGATTGGCGTGTTAGCCAATGCGCCGACGGCATTAGAAACCTATCGCACAGTGGGCGCGATTAATGGTCGTAATAGTTTAACGGCCGCAGAACGTGAAGTGGTTCAAATTACGGCGGCGGTGGTGAATGGTTGTGGCTTTTGCGTCGCCGGACATACTAAAATTGCGTTGAAAGTGTTGAAACTTGAAGAAACACTGGTGAATCAAATTCGCGCCACAGCACGCATTGAACAAGACGATAAGCTTGATGCACTGGCGCGCTTTACCTTGGCGGTGATTTTACAAAAAGCAAAACTCACAGCCGCGCAACAACAAGCATTTTATGCGGCAGGTTATACCCAAGAAAATGCCATTGATGTCGTGTTAGGGGTAAGTCTGGCAACATTGTGTAACTATGTGAATAACCTTGCGGATACGCCAATTAATCCGGAATTACAAGCCTTTGCGTAATTTTCTCCCTGCTAATGTGAAGGCAATCGGGTGATTTGCCGTTAACATTCGGTTTATTTTTATTTAAAGACTAAGCACTGTACTGCATTGTGCTTAGTCTTTTTTATTTTGTTTTCTCAGGCACTGAAATGAAATTGAAGCTATAATAGCGGTGAAAATAAACAAGGAATTTTTATGCGTTTAGATAAATTTTTAGCGGAAACAACCGGTTTAACCCGTTCACAGGCAGCAAAAGTATTACGCCAAAGTGCGGTCACCGTTAACGGTAAAATTGAAAAGAGCGGGGCGGTGAAAGTGAGCCCTGATGATGAAGTTTGTTATGATGGTGAGCGCTTGACGTGGGTAGAAAATGGGCAATACATTATGTTGCACAAACCGCAAGGTTACATTTGCTCCCATGAAGATGGCGATTATCCGACCATTTATCAATTTTTTGATTATCCGTTATCTGCCCGTTTGCACAGTGCCGGGCGGTTGGATGTGGATACCACAGGCTTGGTGTTGCTGACGGATGACGGTCAGTGGTCGCACCGAATTACCTCACCCAAATTTCATTGTGAGAAGACGTATTTGGTCACCTTGGCCGATCCTGTTGAAGCGAGTTATGTGCAGGCTTGTGCTGATGGCATTTTATTGCGTGGGGAAAAAGCCCTGACGAAGCCGGCTAAACTTGAAATCTTAGATGATTACAACGTGAATTTAACCTTGAGCGAAGGTCGTTATCATCAAGTTAAACGGATGTTTGCCGCGTTGGGTAATAAAGTTGTCGCATTACATCGTTGGAAGATCGGTGATGTGGTGTTAGATGAACATTTGGCAGAAGGTGAATTTCGTCCTCTAACAGAGGAAGAAATCGCATACTTAGCTGGAGAATCCTAGTTTGAGTTCAAATAAAACAGTCAAAACGAATTTTATTTTTGTGGTGGCGTTGGGTATTTTGTCCATGTTGCCGCCATTGGGTGTGGATATGTACCTGCCGGCGTTTTTGAATATTGCGCAGGATTTACAGGTCACAAACGATCAGGTGCAACATACGCTAACCGCTTTTGCTTATGGTTTGGCGCTGGGGCAATTATTCTGGGGGCCGTTCGGTGACAGTTTCGGACGCAAGCCAATTATTTTGTTAGGCGTAACGGTTTCTGCGATAGCGGCATTGATTTTAACGGAAATTTCACCGCACTTCGTTTTGTTCAGGGCTTTTTTGGTGCGGCGCCGGTGGTATTGGTGGGCGCATTGTTGCGTGATTTGTTTGACAAGAATGCACTTTCCAAAATGATGTCGACAATTACGCTGGTGTTTATGATTGCGCCGTTGATCGCACCGGTTGTCGGTGGTTATATTGTCTATTTTTTCCATTGGCACGCCATTTTTTATGTGACTGCTTTCATGGGACTATTGAGTATTTTGCTGGTCTTTTTTGTGGTGCCGGAAACGCATCATAAAGAAAATCGGATTCCGTTACGCTTGAATATTATTGCCCGTAATTTTATGGCGTTATGGAAACAAAAACCGGTGTTAGGTTATATGTTCTCAACGTCCTTTGCCTTTGCCGGCTTATTTGCGTTTTTAACGGCAGGATCGATTGTGTATATCGGGATTTACGGTATCAAGCCTGAAAATTTCGGCTATTTCTTTATGTTGAACATTGGCGTGATGACCTTTAGTTCATTCTTAAATGGGCGTTTAGTGGCTAAATGGGGGGCAGAGACCATGTTCCGTTTGGGGCTTGGGATACAAGGTTTGGCGGGCATCTGGTTGTTGCTTGTGGCGTTATTAGATTTAGGTTTTTGGTCAATGGCGCTGGGCGTAGCAGTGTTTGTGGGACAAAATCCATTGATTTCCTCTAATGCGATGGCCTCTATTTTAGAAAAGTTCCCCAATTCGGCAGGATCGGCGAATTCTATGGTCGGGAGCGTACGGTTTGGCATTGGCGCCTGCATGGGATCTTTGGTGTCTTTATTGCCGACCAATTCGGCGGCGCCAATGTTATTCGCCATGGTGCTTTGTTCTGTGATTGCGGTCGTTTGCTACGTTACGTTAACGGTTAAACATCGGGAATAACCCACGAATTAACTCAGTTATATCAAAGGTTTCGCACATTATGAGAGGTATTCGTATTTGTAACAAAGCACGAAATTTGTTCTAAGTCAAAAAGTGGTTAAACTACCTCTAAATGGTTACGTGATTTAACCTGCGATTTTATTTCCTTATGATAGAATGCCCCGCAAAAATAAGTCTGTGAAACAATCTGTTATGGTCAATCAATTAATTCTTGAGAATCTCGCTTGCCAACGGGGAGATAAAGTCCTTTTTCATCGCGTGAATTTACACATTCAGGCAGGTGATTTTGTGCAAATTGAAGGGCATAACGGCATTGGGAAAACCAGTTTGCTACGCATTGTTGCCGGGCTTGCCTCTCCTCTAGAAGGCGAAGTGCGGTGGAATTCTGACGCAATTGCTAAACAGCGCGAAGCTTTTCATTCTGATTTGTTGTATTTAGGACATCAGAGTGGCATTAAACCGGAATTGAATGCGTGGGAGAATTTGCGTTTTTATCAACAAATTACCTCTTGTCGCCAAGGTGATGAAATACTGTGGGATGTGTTGCAAACAGTGGGACTACTGGGACGTGAAGACATTCCCGCGGCACAGCTTTCAGCCGGGCAGCAAAAACGCATTGCATTGGCGCGTTTGTGGTTATCAGAAGCACCGTTATGGATTTTAGATGAGCCATTTAATGCGATCGATAAAAAAGGCGTGGCGGTGTTGACCGCACTTTTTGAACAACACGCGCAAAATGGCGGTATCGTGATCTTAACCAGTCATCAGGAAGTGCCGAGTGCGCATTTGAAAAAAATCAATTTAGAACAGTTTAAGTGTACAGAGTAACGGCATGATCTTTTGGCATATTATTAAACGCGAATTACAAATTGCCATGCGCAAACAGGCGGAGATTCTTAATCCGTTGTGGTTTTTTCTTATCGTGATTACCTTGTTTCCATTGATTATTGGGCCTGATCCAAAACTGCTTTCCCGTATCGCGCCCGGTGTGGCTTGGGTGGCAGCGTTGTTGTCAGCGTTATTGTCGTTTGAACGTTTGTTTCGTGATGATTTTATTGACGGTTCTTTGGAACAGATCATGTTGACGTCTCAGCCATTGGCATTAACGGCGTTGTCGAAAGTGCTGGCGCATTGGTTGCTAACAGGTTTGCCGTTAATTTTATTATCGCCTATTGCAGCATTATTGTTGTCATTGGAA
>ERZ773035.882-NODE-882-length-23057-cov-18.742066_pt1 | contig 23057 bp, 20 predicted proteins | sample MGYA00511487_ERZ773035 | MGnify/ENA primary metagenome ERZ773035 (study PRJEB29015, sample SAMEA2737985) | human oral metagenome | biome: human oral; feature: human-associated habitat; material: dental | place: China | collected 2024 ...
ATTGTTGGACTTGTCCTGGCAAGGTATGCCCGTTCAAACTGTATTCTTTAATACGAGGGAAGGCCTGGTCAATTACTGCCTTAAGTACCTTAGACTGGATCGTATCATAAGTCACCTTGCTATCGTCAACGGCCGGACCTGTTTCTTTCTGGGCAGGAGTATCATCCGCTTTTACGCCTTCTTGATTGTCTGTTTTAACGCTGACAACTGTACGCTCATTGCCATAGGAACCAGCTTTTAGGACAATTTTCTTCTCATTTTTGAGAGTTTCATTGACAGCTGCTGGCAAAGTGACCGTATCAAAGAGTTTCTCATCATTATTCGTTGCATTGAGTTGTCCATCTGACTTGAGAGTGATAGAAAGACGGTTTACAGAACCTGGTTCTGGTGCTGCTACACGATTGCCCTTATACCAGGTGCTATCGGTTGGAGATTTATACTCCCAGAACCAGCCGTCCTTGTCATAACCAACAAAAACATTGTTCTTGGTGTCTTTAAATTTCAAGAAGACACCGAAGCGTGATTTGCCCTTTTCAGAATCATCTTTGAAGGTTAAATCAACCGTCGCATTTCCATTAGCGTCAACTGTCAATCCTTGTTTTTCAAACAAGGCTGGTTTATCGCCATTGTCGTTCTGTGCAGTTGAGGACAATTGATTGTAGCGGACACCTTTTTCTTCACGAACCGTAACTGTTCCCTGTTGTTCTTTATTCGCTACTGTTTGCCATTCAGAGGTTACCGTCTTAGGCGTTTCAGGTTTAGTAGCTGCAGGTTTATCCTCTTTTGGTTTTTCTTCAGCCGGTTTTTCTTTCTCTTCCAAGTCTGCTGGTTTCACACTTGAAATTCCCTGCATGTGGTCTTGGATCCATTTTAGTTGAGCTGGTGAGAAGAGAATGCCTCCGCTCCGTTTTCCAACTACACCATTTTGGTGAACACCGACTAGTTTGCCTTCTGTATCAAAGATACCGCCACCACTAGCGCCTGGTTTCCCTCCTTGGTAACCAATCCCTTGGACACCTTCTCCGTATGGTTCCGCAAAATCAACTGTAGTATTGACAATCGGATTCAATTTCCCTTCTGGATAACCAAAGACATGGAGCTTATCTCCGATTTTCTTAACTACTGGCTTTTTGGTTACTTCAACAGGCGTGTTTTCGAGAACTGTACGCAATCTCACAAGGGCCAAATCATTCTTGAAGCCCTTTAGGTAGCCTTCACGATCCCAATGAATGATATCTTTCTTGCTAAACTTGACATCTGGCAATCCTGGATAAGAGATACTATAGATATCTCCATCCCCCTGATCATTGTCCACAACCTTACGGATATTGCCGTCTTGGCTATCCTTGATAAAGTTATGAGAAACCGTCAAAACAAGGTCTTTTGCAACGACAATACCGCTACCTTCTCCTGATGGCGTCTTGATCTTAACAGTTGCGCCGTAGTTTAATTCCCCATTGGTCGTTTTAGCCACATCTTCTGGGACGAGCTTCCCAGTATCTTGGGCCAATTGAGCCTTGTCAACTTCACGCCCATTGTCTTCAGCTTTCTCCAACTTATCTTCTAATTCTTTTGGCAGATTGCTTGGCTTTTCAGACTTTTCTTTTTCTTGAGCCAACAACTCTTCTTCTGTTTGAGAGCCTTCAGCAGTTTCAGCTGAACCAGGATTCTGAACAGCAGCTTCCTTGTCGAAATCGTGCCCCTCATCACTAGCCTTCTTATCCAAATCAGCTAGTTCACTCGGTAAATTAGTTGTTGAACCAACCCTTGCTTGATCAGCCAACACTGGGGCAGTAGCAAAGAAAGTTGCTCCAATCATCACCGAAGCTACTCCAAGCGTAAACTTACGAATACTAAACTTACAGCGTTTTTCAAAAAATTGTTTATCCATAAACTCCTTAATCCTTTCACTTTACAGTAAGCGTTTACATTTCTTTTTTAAAAAATACTCCTTTCTCTGAAAGTACCGTGCTTAACTGTCATAAATAAAAAAATAATTATGCTTTTAATATAACAAATAATATCTAAGAAAGCAATAGGAAAAAGGAAAATTCGCAAAAATTTCTCAAGACACCCCAAATTTAAAAGCTCGCTTTAAAGATATAAAAAGGACTTAGCATCCAGGAGGAATACTAAATCCTTTCTCCTATCCTGCAAAATTATTTCACATGGTTTGCGAGATCTTCTTGAGCCTTCTTATTAGACTCTTCTTTTTCTTTCAACCAGTTTTCTTGAGCTTTTTGGTACTCTTCTGTTGTTACCGCCTTGTCTTGTACATCTAGGTATTTATACAAGAGGGCTTCGCTCGTACCCTTGTTACCAGAGTATGCAAACGGAAGTGTAAATGGTACCATCTTAGACAACATTGGACGACCAGTTTGAGAAGTTGTTGGGATGAGCAAGGCACTGTCTGTCAACCAAGCTTGGGCAGCAGCATATTTTTCATAACGTTTTGAAACGTCAGTAGTTTCTTCCCCAGCTTCCACAACCATTTTTTCGTAGTCTTCCAAACCAACTTGCTTGGCAGCAGCGTTATTTGTTCCAGAGTCAAATCCTAGGTAAGTCTTTGTATTTTCCCCTACAGATGGTTTGATAATATCAAGGTAGGTAGAAGGGTCTGCAAAGTCTGGAGACCAACCCACGTTATCTGAGATATCCCAGTCTTCTCCAGCCGCAGTTTCAGCAAAGTAAGTGATGTTCAAGACATCGTCTTTTTGAAGTTGTTGGATATCGACAACCACATTATCAGATCCTAAGTTTTTTTCAACTGACTGTTTAAAAGATTGGACACGTTGAACTTTTGTTGTATTGGTTTGGTCTACAGGCATATCCAAGTGGATTGGGAATTTCACACCTTCTGCTTGGAGAGCTGTCTTAGCTTTAGCAAACTCTGCTTTGGCCTTATCTGGGTTGTAGAGTCCATCTTGAGCATCATCCAAGTTCACGTTGCTCCACTCGTCACCATAAGTCACCAATTTGTCTTTGACCATTTCGCCAAAGTTCTTTCCATCTGCCTGTACAAATGTAGGAGGAACAAACAAGTTACGAAGCAGTTTAGTTGCCCCGCTTGCACCATTTACTTGAGAAGCATAGGCTGTTCTATCAAAACCAAAAGCAAGAGCTTGACGGAAGTCTTTGTTTAGAAGAGCTTTCTTGGTTGATGTTTTTTCTTCATCCGTTGTCTTAGAAGTGTACTTATAAGACTGACGATCAATATTCGTACCTACTAAATAAGTAGTAGAGTCTTGTTGTGTATAAACAATATTGTCTTTAAATGCTTTTTCAGTCTCTGTGTAGCTAGCGCTTGTTGGGAAGAGACGAGCCATTGTAAAGCTACCGTCTTTGAAAGCTTCAGTTGGTTTGTTGGTATCTTGTCCATCCCAGAATGATAATTTAACCTTATCGATATGGACATTGTCCTTATCCCAGTAGTTAGGATTTTTCGCAAATTCGACAGAAGACTTAGCAACAATTGATTTGAGTAAGAATGGACCATTGTAGAGAATACTGCTTGAATCAGTTCCCTTAGCGAAGTCATCCCCTTTAGAGTTCAAGAACTCTTCATTTACTGGGGCCAAAACTCCCATCGTTGTCTTAGAATTCCAGAAGCTTTCTGGCTTGTTCAATGTGTACTGAACTGTATAATCATCAAGGGCCTTGATTCCTACTTGAGAGAAGTCTGTAATTTCTCCTTTAACATAGGCGTCCAATCCTTTGATTGATTCTTGAACTAAATAAAGACCATCAGATTTTTTATCAGCAGCATATTTAAGTCCTGTTACAAAGTCTTGAGCTTTGACTTCTGCGTATTCCTCACCCTCAGAGGTATACCATTTTGCATCCTTACGAAGCGTATATGTGTAAGTCAAGCCATCCTTAGATACAGACCAATCCTCAGCCATAGATGGCACAAAGTTACCATAGCGGTCATTTTCGAGCAAGCCATCGATAACATTGCTCGTAATATTTGCTGTAGCCGCTTTATTAGTCGTCAAATAGTTTAGGTTATCAGGATCCGTTTCATAGATGTATGAGAATATCTTCTCACCTTTAGCACTTGAACTTGATCCAGAGCACGCAGCCAGAGTACCAGCTGCCAATAATGTCACACCCGCAAGGGCAAGTAATTTTGAACTTTTCATCATTTTCTCCTTTAAAATTTACATCCCATTATAGACTCTTTTCAAAAAGTTGTCAACAGAATTTTCAGAATTTTTGAATGATTTTAGCATTTTCTGAAAAATATTTTTTTTGATAGATATCCTTAGTGTTAAATTCCAATTTGTATAACTTACGATTTCCAAAATACAAACGGTCAAACCAAAGGTAAAAATCAGATTTTTTATCATTTTTTTGCTATGATTAGATAGAAGAAAAGCTGAGGAGGAGACAATGATATTAATTACAGGTGCAAATGGTCAGCTAGGTACCGAACTACGTTATTTACTAGATGAACGAAATGTGGACTATGTTGCAGTGGATGTGGCCGAAATGGATATCACTAATGCTGAAATGGTTGATAAGGTATTTGCTGAGGTCAAGCCAACTCTGGTCTATCATTGTGCAGCCTACACTGCTGTGGATGCGGCTGAAGATGAGGGAAAAGAACTGGATTTTGCCATAAACGTAACTGGAACTGAAAATGTAGCCAAGGCCTCTGAGAAATACGGAGCTACCCTGGTCTATATCTCGACAGACTATGTCTTTGATGGGAAAAAAAACGTTGGACAAGAATGGGAAGTCGATGACCTACCTGATCCGCAAACAGAGTACGGACGTACCAAGCGAATGGGGGAAGAACTTGTTGAAACCCTTACGTCACAGCATTACATCATCCGCACTGCTTGGGTCTTTGGAAATTATGGTAAAAACTTTGTCTTTACCATGCAAAATCTAGCCAAAACCCATAAAACACTCACAGTGGTCAACGACCAACACGGCCGCCCAACCTGGACACGTACCTTGGCTGAGTTCATGACCTTTTTGACTGAAAATCAAAAAGAGTATGGCTACTACCACTTATCAAATGACGCAGCTGAAGACACCACTTGGTATGACTTTGCTGTTGAAATTCTTAAGGACAGTGATGTTGAAGTAGTACCAGTAGACTCCAGCAAGTTCCCTGCCAAGGCCAAACGACCTCTCAACTCAACTATGAGCTTGACAAAAGCAAAGGCGACAGGTTTCGTCATTCCAACATGGCAAGATGCCCTCAAAGAATTTTATAAACAAGAAGTAAGAAAATAAAAGATTACGACATACATAAAAAGCAGGAGACCATAAGGTCTCTTGCTTTTTAGTATCTGATTATTTAATCACTTGTTGCGTTTTAGCATAGTTAGCCTCGACTGCTTCTTTTTCAGATTTCCACCAGTCTTGGTTGTCTGTGTACCATTTGATGGTCTCTTTGAGACCTGCTTCAAAATTGGTAAACTCTGGCTCCCACCCTAGTTCATCACGAAGCTTGCTAGCGTCAATGGCATAGCGAAGGTCGTGACCAGCTCGGTCCGTCACATGATCATAAGCATCAGCTGGTTGCCCCATCTCCTTGAGGATGAGTTCCAGCACTTCCTTGTTGTTCTTCTCGCCATCCGCACCAATCAAGTAGGTTTCACCGATTTGACCTTTGGTCAGAATCGTCCAAACACCTGATGAATGGTCATTGGTGTGAATCCAGTCACGGACATTCTTACCCTCACCATAGAGTTTTGGCTTGATACCGCTCAGGATATTGGTGATTTGGCGCGGAATGAACTTCTCGATATGCTGGTAAGGGCCATAGTTGTTTGAACAGTTAGAAATAGTCGCTTTGACACCAAATGAGCGCACCCATGCTTTGACAATCAAGTCTGAAGCTGCCTTGGTTGATGAGTAAGGCGAGCTTGGATTGTACTTGGTTTCAGCTGTAAACTTCTCACCTGGGCCTTCTCCATGACCTGGCAAATCTTCACGCAGAGGCAGATCACCATAGACTTCGTCAGTCGACACATGGTGGAAACGAAGGTTATATTTACGAGCTGCTTCCAATAGAGTGTAGGTCCCGATGAAGTTAGTGTAGATAAAGGGGCTCGGGTCATTGAGAGAGTTGTCATTATGGCTTTCTGCAGCGTAATGAACGATAGCATCCGCTTCAGCCGCCAGCTTGTCTACCAAGGCTGCATCAGCAATATCTCCAACAACCAACTCAACACGATCACCTAAAATTTCTTCAATATTGGCACGATTACCCGCATAAGTCAGCTTGTCCAGCACTGTCACATGGACGTCTGGAAAGTTCTTGTAAACATAATGAACAAAGTTAGAACCGATAAAACCAGCCCCACCTGTCACGATAATATTCTTGTATTCAGTCATTTTTATTCCTTAACTTTTTTACAAATCTTCTTTTCTTAGTGGTTTTACATCCTTAAGTAATGGATGATGTTTATCAGCTTCTGAGACTTCTGCTGCTTCTAGGTTTTCCCACTCGATTCCCAAGGCTGGGTCTGCATAGTTGACAAAGGCATATTTAGGCTTGAGTTCAAGTGCCCAGTAGTCATTGACAAGATAGCTATAAGCAACTGTATCCGAGAGGACTTGGAAACCATTGGCTACGCCACGAGGGACAAAGATTCCCTTACTTGCATCAATCTCGGTCTGATAAACATTTCCAAAAGTCTCACCCTCACGCAAGTCCACCCAAGATCCTAGAACCTTCCCATTATCTGCAACAGAGATGTACTTGTCCCAAGGCTCAGCATGGAGGCCTCGAAGAACATTTTTGCGAGAAAAGCTGACGTTATTTTGCAGTTTCCCTTCAGCAAAGAAGCTTTCAGGAAAGCCAAGTGGCACCATCTTTTCCTTCTGGAAATTTTCCTTAAACCAGCCACGATTGTCACCATGAACTGGAATATCAAACTCTAACATACCTGGAATGGCATCAATCTTGCGCACTGCAAGTGTCTTGCCGAAAAAATTATCAGTCATCTAGATTTCTCCAATCAAACGGAGCAAGTATTGCCCGTATTCATTCTTCTTGAGAGGTTGCGCCAATTCCAGTACATCTTCACGACTGATATAACCCATACGATAGGCAATTTCTTCCAGATTGGCAACCTGAACATTTTGCATCCTTTGAACCGTTTCGATATATTGGGATGCTTCTAACAGACTCTCATGCGTCCCTGTATCCAGCCAGGCAAAACCACGTCCCATAACTTCAACTGACAAATCCCCACGCTTCAAATAAGCATTGTTAACATCTGTGATTTCCAACTCGCCACGAGCACTCGGTTTTATCTGTTTGGCAATCTCCACAACGTCATTGTCATAGAAATAAAGACCTGTCACTGCATAGTTAGAGCGAGGATTCTCCGGTTTTTCTTCTATGGAAATAGCATTCATGTCTGTATCAAACTCGACCACACCAAAACGCTCTGGATCCTTCACTTGGTAGCCAAAAACAGTCGCACCCTTCTCTTTCTTGGCTGCCTTTTGAAGCATTTTGCTCAAACCAGGCCCATGATAGATATTATCGCCTAAAATCAAGGCAACACTATCATCACCGATAAATTCTTCACCAATAAGAAAAGCCTGAGCAAGTCCGTCGGGACTAGGCTGTTCCGCATAGGAAAGCTTGATTCCAAATTCGGAACCATCCAAGAGCAAGTCCTTAAAACGGGGCAAATCCTGTGGTGTTGAGATGATCAAAATATCCTTAATTCCAGCCAACATCAAGGTTGACAAAGGATAATAAATCATGGGTTTATCATAAACTGGCATCAGCTGTTTTGACGCAGCTCGTGTGAGAGGGTACAGTCGGGTACCTGAACCACCCGCAAGAATAATACCTTTCATAATAGGCTTCCTTTCTAGCTAATTGCTTCTCCTATTTTTGTTATTTTTATAAATTCTAGATTGTTAAATTAAGTTAGACTTTTCAAGCAACTCAGAAAAACTTGGTATGGTGTTTAAGAATTCAAAGACTTTCTAGGAATTCTATTTCTTTTATCAGCTATAGCTGATAAATATTTTCAAGAAATATTAGTAAAATCCATTTCGTCTTAATAAGCAATTAATGTTCATTGAGAGCTCGTTGATCAGGACATCCTAGATCTGCAAAGATAAAATCAATGTCATTTACATTTGAAATAGATTTGCAGTTAGAAAATTATTTCCCACAATCAAAAGTTATCGACTTAAAGAGATGGCTGGGCACTTGAGACAACCATTGATTGATAGAAGTCTCAATATCACTTGCTTTTCGTCCATTGGTTTTCAGTGTGATGATGGCTTTTGAGAAGCGTTCTACTAAGGTAATAACCGCACTTTTGTTTGTCTCGCCAACAATGGTATCTCCTTCTAGGTGTCCGAACTCTGTATGAAAATCAGGATAGATATCAGCTCTTTCACGTAAATCTCTGCGAAACGCTTGTTTTCCTCCGACCACAGCGTTTCTTATTGGCTTTATAGTGTTCATAATAGTCATAGGCAGAAAGTCCGTCTTTGAGAAAGTTGATAACATTATAGACGGTCTGCTTTGATCTTCCAAGAGCTTTTATAATATCTGTAACTTTTAGACTCTCTTTGTAGTAAATCTCTATCATTATGAGTTCATTTGTAGTAAGATGTGTATAGGTCATTTATGTTAGTTCCTTTCAGACAAATGTGGTAGTTTATCTGAGACCAACATAGATGGCTTTTTCTGTCTAGCTTAACTTTACAAATTTAGAATCTAATTTTTCATTTATATTATTGAAAAACTAGTCTTTTCTTCTTAACATAAAAACTTCATGCGGTGTTATTGTTCCCGTCAACAATAACAAAGCACCATATATTATTGAATATACTATAACCTTTGACAGTAAGCTGAGTAAGTCATTAGAAATAGATAATACATAAAAAAATAGCAAGTGCACAATAATACCAGTCATAATACTAACAACTAATGGTTTAATTGCTATCCTAAGTAAATCTAAAATATCTAAATATTTACGAGCAAAATAAGTCATCAAAACACAGACTACTGTTTCTACAACAACTAATGTCACTGCTGCTCCTCTATATCCAAAAAGCGGTATAGCCAACATATTAAGGACAATACTAACGACAGCTCCTGACATTACAGACGCGGTAAAGAGTTTGACATTATCTGTAGGAATTAATGTCTGCCTTCCAACAATCTCAGAAAAAGCAATGGGAATCAGGGCAAAGACCACAATATTGATTGCAACATATGATTCGGCATACTGTCTGCCTAAAAAAAGATAAACAAACTCTTGGCTCACAAGAAGCATACCAAATACTGTCGGAAAAGTAATGATACTATTGAAAAGCATGGATGACGACATGACCTTCTGAACTTCTTCATGCTTGCCTTGAGCATATAAATTTGTCATTCTAGGAAGCAATACTGCGCTTAGCGTAGCAACTAAGCTAATTAAAATTGAATTGATATTGACTGCTTGTGTATAAATTCCAACGTCAAACACACTGCTTAAAGAGCCAAGAATAATTCTATCTAACGTATTATAAATCGTAATAGAAACTTGAGGCAAAAAGAAGGATAGTGTAGGTCTAAAATTTGACAGAACTTCTTTCATACTGACCTTTACCAGTGAAACATAGTTTTTTACATTGAGCCACATGACTCCTTGAGAAATCATGGAAGAAAGACTCATAATCAGAATATAGAGATAGATATCCGATGGAGTCTTGATAAATAGGAAGATACAGGCAACACTTGAAATTTTCACGAGCGTATTGCGAATCACGATATTTTTAAAATCTTCAACACCTTGAAAGAGCCAGCTAATATCGAGCATGATAGATAGCAAAGAAAAAATCTGAACTAAAAAATATTGCTGATACCGACCTGGAAACAATAATATATAAAGCAGATAGCATAAAGTTGCTATTCCAGTAGTCATCAGTTGGAAATAATAAATTGAGGAAAATGTATGAGAAACTTCTTCTTTATCTTTATGACTCACTTTTGCAACTTGATTACTACCATATGTTACTATTCCCAGCATACCAAACATGGTGAAATAAGTTGTAATAGAAGCAGTATAGTTATAACTCCCCATAATATTTGGACTGAAAATTCTCGTTACATACGGAACAGTAATAAAAGGAAGAATAATCGTTAAAACTTTATACAAAAAATTATAGATAAAATTTTTTAGAACTTTCAAAACGCCATCCTTTCTTTTATTTTAATCAAATAATATACAAGAGCATATCGTCTATTTTTTAATAAAAACGCAATAAGTCTCATTTTTTTATCATGAGGGTAACCCAATGAATAGGACTTTATAAAACGCTTATCAGTTCCTATTGTTTTTAAATATTCGACTCCTTCTTTCAAATTATTAGCACTCCAAATACCTTCTAAAGCATATTCAATAGCATCCTTCATAACATGAAATTGAAACGTTTCTTCTAACTCCTTAATCTCCCATAAGGATAAATAATATTCAATAATTCCATGAGTCTTAATTGCTTGTAGATATCTATCTTTCCTCAGCACGCGACTCCTAGTTACAGAATTTGGATTATACGTAATAACATAAATACCTTCAGTGATGTAAAGAATACTTTGTGCGTACGTTAGAAGAGGCAAACTTTGCAAGAGATCCTCCCCAATCCAAATTGAACGAAGTTCATCAGCGAGATCATACTCTAATGCTAATTCTCTCCGAATAGCTGCAAAACCAATAACAAAATAGCCGTAACGTAAAAAACCATCTAGTAATTCTTTTTTGTTATCTGTAAACAGTACTTCTTCAGAAAAATAAGATTTAACATATTTTTTTCCACCACGTTCTTTTATTTTAGGGTAAATCACAATATCAGGATTGCTAGACTCAATTTTTTTACTTAAAATCTCAAGTGCTTTAGGAACAAGTTGATCATCTCCGTCTAAATATAATACAAAGTCACCTGATGCCTGAGATAGACCAGTCGAGCGCGCTAAAGCAACACCTTCATTCTTCCTTTTATCTATTACAATAATACGATTATCTAGTTTTGAAAGACGTGTTATGATTGCTAGAGAGCTGTCCGGTGACGCATCATTTACCAATAATAGCTCAAAATTAGTATACGTTTGTCTTAAAACAGAATTAACACAATCTTCGATATACTCCTCAACATTATAAATTGGAACTACTATTGAAAATTTAGTCATTCAACACCACCATATCCTTATATTTTTCAAAACTTAATGAACTCATCAAACTAAATAACAACGGTGTAAATAAGAAAATATTATACTCTACTGATTCCATAGAAAGATAAATATAACATACACTTATAAGTAATAGCATGTACAAATTGAAACGTTTCCCCTGTAATAGTAAGAACATCAAAACAGCAAATATACTGCAATACAATATACCATTTTTTATGAAAAAACCGACCCAATAATTATCCAGATAATAGTCAAGACTATCCCACGCTCTTAAATATTTATAGCGGGTAACAATCTGAGGCATCCAGTTTAGTCCATAAACAGACAAATAAATATGACTTAGATTTAAACGACCAGATACCACTCTATTAATTAAAGACATCCATGTTACATTAGGATCATAATTTAAAGCCAATAGTAGATTAGCAACTACAATAAGCATTTGTAGCATAGCAACCTTAACCCCACTGACCATGTGACGTAATAACACTTTTTTGAAAAGATAGATTGTAGCAATAGCAATAGACATTAGTAAAGCTGTTCGTGAATAAGTTATTTGATAATTCAAGAATCCCGCAACAAATAGTCCAATAGTTATCCCTAATGTTTTTTTTGTATTGTGTACATTCAAAATGACTAAATCTAAGAGAGCACTAAAGACCACAACTCCAGCAGCATTACCATTAATGAAGCCCAATGAATGTATCTCTCCTGCCGTTGTAACTTTAGAATATACCTGATCTTGAATAAGGCCCAGTTTACTTCCGAATACGACTGCAAAAATGAAAATAATTTTATACCAAAATACACGACGCAAAAATATCCTATCTAAACGATTCATAGTCGGGTAATATAATAGGAGATGCAATATCATACGATCAAAAGTAAATGCGTCTCCTATTATGAACTTGAACAATACCAAAGCAATAATAGCAATTGACGCAATGATATGATCTCTTCTCATTCTATGGAGCCAAATATCATAGAAATAGGAAAACATTGACAGAGCCACCCCTAAATTTGAAGCAAGATTCAATACGGAAGACTCCTTATCAATATTTACTAATAGTAAGGTTGCAGAAATTATGAAGTTAAAAATATAACTAAATGTAACAAAAAGATTGTACTGTTTTTCACTCATCCTTCAGCTTCTTTCTTTTAACGCTTTTTCCATTTGATCAATTGCTCTATCCCAAGAATGTTTTGTTATATCTTTACTCCCCTGCTTAGCAATGCGAAATCGTAACTGCTCATCATCAATTAAAGTCATAATATTTTCAGCCAGTGCATCAATATCATTAACTGGAGAAAGCAAGGCATTTTCGTTATCTTTAGCATACTCAAACACTCCCTGAAATGCAGTTGAAGCCAATGCACAACCACAGGCCATACTCTCAGCACCAGTAAGACCAAAGCCGTCATTCCTGCTAGCACATACATAGATAGAACTCTTGTTATAAATTCCCCTTAATTGGTTTATATCTGCTTTTTCTGTGTACAAAATCCAAGATTCTAAATTATCTGGTCTTTTGGGTACACCAAAAAGATGTAACGAAACATTAGAATATTTTTGTTTGACTAATTTAATAGCCTTAAAAGCAATATCGAATCCTTTTTGAGGATTTTCATGATATAACATCGATATACTATATGGATTTCTAGACTCAATAGGTATCTCTATATAGAATTGGTCTGTAGCAATTGCATTAGAAATTAATTTCACATTTTTATCATACTGTCTTACTAATCCTTCCAACCATTTTGAAATGACAATATTGCGTAAGCCCAATTTATAACTTTCAAAGACTTCATCATCGCTAACTGACCAATTTTCAAATCCTTGAATTAAATAAAATTTTCTCCCTTTCTTATATGAGAGATTTTGTACAATAAAAGAGGTTCTTAAAGAAGTAGCAAAAACCACTTCCGCTTCTGGAAAATCTCTTCCATCTAGATAAGGGGTCGCAATTTTTTTCACCTTTTTATCTAATTCAAACCATTTAGGATAGTTAAATAATTCGATGGTTCCTAATAATTTTTTTAGTATATTACTCTTAGTGGTGTTTGTATAATTTGCATCAGTCAAGAATACAATAGTAACATCATGACTTCTTTCAACTAGACGATTTGCATACTCAAATACAATCTTATAACCACCAGCAGGATTTTTCAAGATTAGTGGCAAGCAAAATGTAATCTTCATTGTCTCTGTTTTCCTTTTACTAATTTCGAAATTGTAACAGCATATCTCCTATATAAGATTTAAAACTCGGAAAAAACATTAATTTTCTAATCATCAAAAACGAACGAATCTTACTTTTGTTTTTTAAGACTATCTTACGTTCCTCAAAAGTATCGATGTAGGGGGTAATATCAAATACACTATTAAGAATATCCAAATTTTGACATGCTAGCGCCATTTGATAGTTTACTAAATAAGTATCGATGCCATCTATACGATATTCAATACCAGATAAGCGTTTTTGATTAAGCCTCAAAGCAACATTGGTTCCTGTGTAACGTCTATGTGTAAGAATATTATTTGTCGTATATAACCCTTCTTGCAATGCAGCTATATAACAAATTAACCAGTCGTGTGTGGCAATTTTAATCCTTTGTTCTACTAATAAATTTAAATAATCACTGATTTTACTTTTCTTAAAAGCAAGAGACATTCCTGCGTAGTTAACTCTTCTCACAAATTTTTTTATATCTAAATATTCACAATCAGCTTTATAACCATATTGCGGACCTCGAATCTGTCGTTCCTCAGTATCAATAATATCAATCTCTCCATGTATTACTATAGCTTTTTGACTATTTTCAAAAAACTTCAAATACTTCTCAATTTTATTCAACTCCCATAAATCATCTTGATCACACAAAAAAACATATTCATGGGAAGAACGATTGATGCCATCAATAAAATTCATAATATATCCGATATTCTTGTCACGGAGTACCAATTCAAAGTTCACGCTAGGATACTCTTTTTTATAGTTGCTAAGAATCTCACAAGTCCTATCTGTTGAACAATCGTCAACAATAACTAATTCATCCGGTAAAACTGTCTGTGATAATATAGAATCTAGTTGTTGCTTCAAAAATTTTTCACCATTGTATGTAGCCATAACAACACTTGTTTTCATTTTATTTCCTTTCAAAACTAGATTTTACAGGATACCTCTTTTCAAAAGCCTCTAATAATTTAGATTTATAATCCTCAAAATCTACAATACCATCACCATCATTTAAGCAAATAACTGAATATCTAGGAGAATTAATTTCTTTAATAATATCCAATAATTCACTAGAAATATCATAGTAATTTCCAAATTTCGTTGAACGAGGACTAAAATAACCCGTACATAACTGCCAATATCTTATAAGCCAATGGTTAATATCATCTTTTTGTCTAAACTTATGCGTTGATACTCCCTCTAATAGCTCTTTCTCTTTACTCCAAACTATGTCAAAAAACTTTTTGTTATATGAAACCGGTATATGATTATCATAAAAGCCTAAAATATTTTTCCAAGGTAAAACACAAAAGTTTTTAATAAGATGCTTTCCATATTTAAGACTAAAAAGTTTGACCCAGTTATTCTTAATTACCTCATGCATAGAAAAATACTCATTCAAAATTTCTATATTATTCAATACAATCGAAGCAATACTTCCTTTTTTAGGGACAATAGGACTAAAAACACCAATATCCCTAGGCAATGACTCTTCAAAAAAGTCTTTTGGTAGCAACGGTTTATTGATAAACATATCATCATTAAAGTTAACAAATAATTCTGATAAACCTGGAATCTTATGAAAGTTAAGCTCTATAACGTTGGAATTAAAAGTAGGCAGAAATTTATTATCAATATAATCTTCGTGTTTTACAATCACTAACTTATCACAATTGATATTTAACCAATCAGGTACGTGCCCTTCTGTAACAAAAAATATCTTGTTAACCCATGGAGCATGCTGTTCAACCGCTCTAAACCAGTATTTCAATATTCCCCAGTCCCTATATCGTGAACTGGTATTCATGCCGTTATCATGTTGTGGTAGATATGATTGCTTTTTCTCTTTCCAAACAGGGTCATTTCCATCAACCCAAGTTACAACAAAATCAATATTTTGCTCCATACTTTCCTCATCTTCATTCATAGGTCGTAATATAACTATCTGTTGCGTCTTGTTTTGAAATAATTGTTCCAGGATTTCCTAATACAATACTGTTGTCTGGAACATCAAAATTAATGTACGCACCTGGCGCAATTAAAACATTGTTACCAATATGAATTGCTCCAACAACTATTGAGTTTGTTCCAATCCAAACTTTATTTCCAATAGTAGGACATCCTTGCTTTCTCCCTCGATTCTGTTGCCCAATTAACACACCATTAAGAATTGTGACATTCTCGCCAATTTTAGTCTTTGGATTAATCACTATATTTCCTAGATGTTCTATTTTAAAACCTCCTCCAATTTCAGTTGAGGCTGGGATATCAGTTAAATACCTAATTTTATAACATTGAAAAATAAATCTATACAATATGAATAAAGGCAGTGTAATTTTTCTTTCTCGATAAATCTCACATTTTCTCTTATAGCGTACAAAACGATATTAAGATAGAAGATATGGAAACCTCTGCGGCCATCTTTTTTTATCAAATGATAACTTAGTGCTTTTCATTAAAGATCCTCTATTATTAATTAAGATATAAGTTCTGCAAATTTCTTACATGATTATCAAGTGTTTCAATTCTTTTTGTTACTCCTAATCCAGTATTCAAATCTACTTCTTCCAGTGTTCTAAATCTATGAGCACTATCTACCAAATCTTTAGCCCCCACATTTTCAGAAACAAAAACATTAACGCCAAAGGACAAGGCTTCTAGCGTTACTAAACCAAATGTCTCTTTCCAGCGACTAGGAATAATTAAATAATCAATTTCAGAGTAAACCTTACCTAGCTGATCCTGAGAGAAACGCCCCTTTTGTTCAATATATGCTGGCGCAAATTCGTTGGGGAAATGCCCGTATGTATTTATTTGATATTTTGATAAATCAATTTTTTTAGTAAACTCAAGAAAATCAAAGTATCCTTTGTATTCCTCGTCTGGACCGATATAAGCAACAGTTCTCTTAGTACCTTCATTTCGTTTAATGTTATGCTTCTTGATTGTAGAATTAGTAATAGAGATAACTTTGCCTTTAGGTTCAAAAGGTAAGTTATTTCTATAGATAGATTGAGTTAAACTGCTATTGAAATGAAATTTATCTATAAGTTTAAACATTTCAATATAATACTGTTTCAAATCATTATAATCAGTTGTTTCCACAATGGTTTCTATCTCTTGATATGCTTTATGTTTAGGATTTTTATTGAGCTTTTTCATCCACTTTCTAACTAATGGATACAAACTCGATTGAAAAATACGAAGTTTTTTTGTAGATAAAGCATCCACTGACATGATATTCCACGCTAAATTGGAATTATCCTCGTCAAACGAAACGCCATTATAATAAAAATTTGGTATTGGTGCCAGACCATAATAATCGTGTGTTGTATATACAATCTTGATATTCAACCTTTTTGCAGCTTCTAAAAATTCCTTATGTAAACCAATCAATGAGTGGATATGAATTACTTCGGGATTTAGTGTCTTAAGAAATTCTAAAAATATTTTTTCATCGCAACGAATCATTAAATCAACTGGATTAGCAACCCCTCCGAAAAGGGCTAGTGGTAAACTATTAACCAAACCGAAAGTTTTTATACCAAATTTCTCAGGTTTTTCCTTTATTCTTGGCTTTTTTCCAAAAAATAACTGACTTGAAGGATATAATGCAAACACTTCATGATGCTGACGCTTTTGTTCAATCATTAAATCAGTGGCATAACCAACTAACCCCCCTGTTCTCTCCGGAGCAAAGCCAATTGTGTAATGTAATATTTTCATATACTTATTTTATAAACAAGGTTTCATACTCATCAACAATAAATTCCCAAGAAAAGCGTTCTTTAACTTGTTTTGTTGATAGTTTGTTCATTTTTTCAATTTCTTCTTGTGACAATTCTTCGCTTATTTTAATAATATGCTGGAGATTGTCTTTTCTCCAGTAAATAGCCCCATCTTCACCAACTTCACGGTTAAAGCCAACATCCAACAACAAGTTAAGTTTGGTAGATGCTAAAGCTTCAAGAAGCGATGGATTGGTTCCCCCGACTTCATGCCCATGGAAATAGGCAAAGGCATTTTCACGAATGTACTTGAGCAACTCTTGGTCGTAGACAGTACCGACAAATTTGACCCTAGGATCTTTGTCAAAACCAGTATCCTGTAACAACTGGTCATAAAATTTATTCTGCTCCACATTTGTGATGAGGACAAAGTCCTTTTTGGACTTGGACTTGATAAATTCACGAATCATGGCTTCGTAGTTATTTTCAGGAACAAATCGTCCCACTACTAGATAATAGCCATTTTCACTGACTCCTTTTTCCTGATACCAATCCCGAACTTTGGCATCTTCTGCTTTCAGACTTGAAGGGGTAGTATCTGTACCATAAGCGATATAGGTCGTCTTGGGCTGATACTGTTTATAGTCCTCTCTGATATATTTTTCAATATTTTTACTGTCACAGACCAATAAATCAGCATATTTGACCATTAGTTGCTCTGAAATTTTCCAGTACTTACGCACTGGCAGGCTCCACTTTGCTCGCAGCCATTCATGACCATCAGGATTCACCAACAAACGGCCTCCGATGGCACGAATTTTTTTCTTAAGTCCAGAAATAAAGGGCCCGATGCGACAAGCTAGAATGTAAAAAATGGGAGCCTCATCCTTGTTCTCCTTAGCCAATTCAATAGCCTTGTTGACCGCTGCGATATCGTAAGCGATAGCACGAGCCGGTCCAATATTAGGTACATCAATGTTGAAACAAATAGCTCCATTGTGCTCAAACTGGTCATCCGTGATGCCAGATTTAGCTGAATTTTCACGCATACAAGCAACATAGTATTGTATGTTGCTGTCTTTTTGATATTCGGTTAATTTTTCAACAAAGGTTTCAAATCCTCCATACTTAGCAGGAATTCCCTTTGAACCAATAATATAAACTGACTGTTTCATTTCTCTCCTAACAGACCGAGGGGCACAAATCACTTCGCCCCTTCTCTCATAAATACCACTTTGACTGTCTTTAACAATATTTCGATATCTTTCCAGATGGTCCAATCGTCAATATAAGCCACGTCCAACTTGACAACATCATCAAAGTCCGTGATTCTACTACGGCCACTCACCTGCCATAGACCAGTAATTCCAGGCTTAAAACTAAGACGACGTTTCTGTTCAGGCGTATATTTTTCATACTCATCAACTGTTGGGGGACGTGTCCCAACCAAACTCATATCTCCCATTAAAACATTCCAAAACTGAGGGAGTTCATCTAGACTGGTCTTACGGATAAATCTCCCTATCTTTGTTATACGAGGATCATCATCGACTTTAAACATACCACCTTGCATGGTATTTTGTGCAAGGAGCTCTTGTTTCTTTTTCTCAGCATCCACGCACATAGATCTAAATTTATAAAAGGTGAAATGTCGACCATTTTTTCCGATACGAGTTTGAGAAAAAATAGCGGGTCCACCATCTTTTCGAATCACCGGAACCAAAACAATACTCACCAATCCACAAATAAGTAGTCCGATAATCGAGCCTATGATATCAATGAAACGTTTAGCAATGACATGGCTTGTCTTATAAAATTTTGTAGAAAACGTAATGACATTCAAGCCTGCCATTCCGCGAATCTTTTTATCGCTACCTAGATAGTTATTGAAAGCATTCAGGTTGACTGTCACGTCAATTCCCATTGTTTCAAAAAGAGAGATGAACTCCCCGATGTCGTACTTTTCACTTGGTAAATTGATAAAAACTTCATCAACAACTTCATGGGTAGCAAAGTCTAAGATGTTCTCTGCAGGTACAACGGTTACGGATGCATGCTGAAAATTAGGCTGATCCAAAACACTGACCGCCACCAATTCCCAAAAAATATCTCCCGACTCTATCAGTCTATCTACAACTTTCTCAACTCTGGAAGTAGCTGTTATCAAGAATATCTTTTTACTCCCCTTGAAATTTGGAAAGATACGTCTCCTATAGCGTTTAATGCACAGATTCAACAAATACAACAAAATAGAATGTATTGTCAAAAAATAAATCATGCCTCGTCTAGAGATACTAAAACGATCTTCTAAAAAGAAGTTTGAAATACTGATGGCTAAAGCAAAGAAAACGATATATTTTGTAGTGCTGATAAACTCAGCCAAATAACCCCTTTTAAAAAAATCGCGCTCATAATCACTAATGCTAAAAACAACAAAATGCAGAATGAACAAGATGATAACAGAGGTGTTCACAATCTCTGTTTCTCTTACAAAACTAAGTAAATAAGCTAATATAATGACAAGAAAACTCTGGATTACCGCCAAAGTAATCTTCAATCCTTTTTCTTCCATAATATCTTCCCTAAGCTATCTCTTATTTTTTCCCGTAAGAGCCATAAGCTCCATATGATCCATATTTTTCAACCGAGGTATTCAATTTATTTAATACAATCCCTAAGAATGGTTGACTTGTTTGTTCCAATTGTTCTTTGGCTTTTTGGATATCACGTCGATTTGTTTCACCAGCTGCAGTCACCAAAATCGAAGCATCACATTTCTGAGTGATGATAGCCGCATCAATCACAACCCCGATAGGAGCGGTGTCCACAATGATGTAATCAAAGTACTTGCGCAAAGTATCAAGCATAGTCTTAAAATTCTCACTTTGCAACAAAGCTGTTGGATTTGGAGAAATGGAACCAGCTTGAATGACAAATAAATTTTCAACATTCGTATCACATAACCCTTGTGATAAATCTGTTGTTCCAGATAAGAACTCTGTTAATCCCGTAATCTTTTCACGTGATTTAAAAACACCTGACATGACAGAATTACGAATATCGGCATCAATTAAAAGCGTCTTATATCCAGCACGCGCAAAGGCCCAAGCAATATTGGTAGAAGTAGTTGACTTCCCTTCCCCTGGTTTTACTGATGTAATTGAAATAACTTTTAAGTTATTTCCACTCAATTGTATATTGGTACGAAGCGCATTGTAATATTCCTCTGCTTTTCTTGCCAAATCTAATTTTTTTTGTGCAATTTCTAACGTTGGCATTTTTCTCTCCTATTTTAACTTATCCAAATTTGGAACAACTCCTAATAATGCAATTTGCATAACATCTTCAACGTCTTCTGGTCGTTTAACACGTGTATCTAGGAGTTCAATAAGGAGAACCGCGACAATCATCACAACCGCTCCAGCGAGAAATCCAATCATGGTATTACGACGAATGTTTGGTGAAGATGGTGAGGTTGCTGGGCGAGCCTCTTCGAGTGTCGTCACATCTGAAACCCGTGTAACACTTATAATCTTTTGAGCTGCAACCTCTCTCAATGAGTTGGCGATGCGACTTGCTTCTTCAGGCGCACGATCTGTAACAGAGATCGATACGATACGTGTATCAGCCGGTACGGTCACCTTGATTTTACTAGCCAAACCTTTTGAAGGAAGATCCAGTTTCAAATCCGTTGCGACCTTCTCCAAAACGTCTTGTGATAGAATAATTTCGCGATAGTCTTTAACCAAGTAAGATCCTGCTTGCAAATCTTGGTTTGTCAATCCAGGCTTATCTCCCTGATTACGATTAACTACATAGATACGTGTCGTACTAGTATATTCAGGTTTTACGATAAAGCTACTGTAGGCAAAGGCTACTACCCCAGTTACGATTGCTACCAGTGCAATTAGAACTTTCCGTTTCCAAAGGATTTTAAGTAATTGAAATACATCAATTTCCATCATATTTTGTTCTTTCATTGTTTCTCCTAAATCAATTGATCCATTATTATTTTTCGTGGGTTATCTTTGAAGAGTTCCTTCGCCTTATCTTCACCATACTTTTTAGCAATGATATCATAGGCTTCTTCCATATGAGGTGGTCTGCGATCCAAGTTATGCATATCACTAGCGATGACGTGAACTAGATCACGTTCCAAGAAATACTGAGCTCTCTTTTTCATGAATTTGTAGGTTTCTCCAAAGAGTTTTGGTTTCAAAACATGAGAACTATTGACCTGGGTATAGCACCCCATATCAATCAGTTCCTGAACTCGCTTTTCATTATTTTCTAGAGCATCATAGCGCTCAATATGGGCAATAACTGGTGTGATCCCCAACATGAGAATATCGCTCAGTCCTTTATGTATATCTCGATAGGGTGTATTCATGCTAAACTCAATCAAAGCATAGTGACTATCATTGAGGGTTGGAATCAATTTCTTTTCCAATTTTTCGACAACATCTGGCGTATAGTATATTTCTGCGCCATAGGCGATGACAAGATCATCTGCCACCTCCTTGGCCATTTCGCGAACTTTCAAAAAGTTAGTTGCTATCTTCTCTTCTGGTGTCTCAAACATCCCTTTCCGACGATGAGACGTGGAAACAATGGTCCTAACCCCTTGACTATAGGCTTCTCTTAAAAGGTTTTTACTCTCCTCTATCGACTTTGGACCATCATCCACATCAAAAACGATGTGTGAATGGATGTCTATCATGCTACTTACCCTCCATCACATCTTTGATAGCTGCCTTGGCTGCAGCCAAGCTACTTTCATCAATTTCCATCATATAGAGGTTGCTATCTGGCATAGCGTAGGATGGAAGATCCGTTCTACCAGTTCCTTTTAAGTCTTGGGAATTGACCTTATACTGACCACCACTATCCAACTGTGTATTAACCAAGTCCATCATGGTTTCCAAAGGCATATTGGTTTGAAGAGAATCTTGCAATCCTTGAATAATGTTGTCATAATTCTTTAAAGCATCCGTTGATGTTAACTTCTGAATGATGGCAACAATGACTTTTTGCTGGTTCCGGCCGCGGTCGCGGTCTCCATCCGCTAGAGAGTAGCGTTCGCGGACAAAACCAAGGGCTTTTTCAGAGTCTAGATGGACATTCCCGACAGGAAAATGGTACTGCCCATGCAAAGAAGTGAAATCTTGGTCATTATAAACATCCACACCACCTAGAAGGTCAATCAATTTCAAGAAAGAGGTGAAATTCAAACGAACATAGTAGTTAATATCAACTCCATATAGGTTTTCCAAGGTATGAATCGATGAGTCCACCCCATAAATCCCCGCGTGAGTCAATTTATCCTTTTGATTATTTCCTCCGTCCGCGATCGGAACATAAGAATCTCGAGGTGTTGTGGTGAGAAGGATTTTCTTAGTATCTCGATTTACAGTCATCAAGATGTTGACGTCTGAACGTGAAACTGAACTGATGGGTCCGTAAGTATCAATACCACTGATATAAATATTAAAGGATTGATTTTTAGATACCTTTGGTGCCGCAACATCCTTGGTTAGTTTTTTCGTATAGATTTTCTTAATCTTCGAAGCATAATCTGGATACTCTGCTTCAATGATGTTTTCAAAGACACTGTTCAAGACAATCGCTTTCGCATCACCTGAAATCAAGCTCTTATAGGCTGCTAAGTAAGATACACTTTGTTCAACCGCCAAGTCTTTGCTCTGAGTCGTCTTAATATCCGCTATCAATTTTTGGATATTGTCATTATCCGTTTCAGTCGGACCTGTCACACTCTCCAACTGGGTAACGTTGTTAATTTCACTATCTTTTAAAACCACAACACTCATCGAATACTCTGAGTAGTTTGATGTCGCATTGATGTGATTGGTCAAGCCCACAAATTGGTGCAGAGCAAATAGCGAAACCGAACTAGTC
>ERZ773035.884-NODE-884-length-23055-cov-9.692565_pt1 | contig 23055 bp, 15 predicted proteins | sample MGYA00511487_ERZ773035 | MGnify/ENA primary metagenome ERZ773035 (study PRJEB29015, sample SAMEA2737985) | human oral metagenome | biome: human oral; feature: human-associated habitat; material: dental | place: China | collected 2024 ...
ACTCCATCCCGAAGGACGAGCTGAAAAAGCTCAAGATCGATGCCGCCGTCGAGCGCTGGGTGACGACGGATGAGGAGCGCAACATCCGCATCAATCTCCTGCGCATCTATGAGGAACCTGCGCCGAATATGAGCCTCATCGAGACGAACATGAAGTACTTCGCGGACACGCGTGCCGCGCTCGAATCGCATGGGTTCAAGATCGGGCGGGCGGGCATGTTCGCCTCGTACGAGCCATCCTCCATTCTGCGGGCGCTCGTCATCATGGGCGTCGCTGCGGCGGGCGTGCTCTATCTCTCGCTCGTCATTCCCGCGCTGAATCGTCGGCGGAAGGCTGTCCTGCTCTTCTTCGTCGCTGCGGCACTCATCTCGATGATGCCGGTCCTGATCGGCGCGGGCAGCAAGGTGCGTGTTGTCGCGGCTCTCGCGAGTGCAAATCTCTTTCCGACGCTTGCCGTTGTTGCGCTGCTCGACCTCCTGCGCGGGCGGCGCTTCCAGAAGGGCGCGCCGACGTGGCGCATCCTCGTTGCAGGGCTCGTGCTGCTCGGCATCACGAGCGGGCTCTCCATGATCGGTGCGTCCTATCTCTCGGGTGCGCTCGCGGATACGCGCTATCTCCTCGAGTTTGACATCTTCCGCGGGATCAAGCTGACCTTTGTCCTGCCGATGATCCTCGTCGCCGCTGCCTTCCTGCAGCGGTTCGACATCTTTGATGGGCAGTTCGATGCCTCGGCGGGCGTGTTCGGACAGCTGCGGGAGATTATGGCGACCCCCGTGCGCGTCGGCTCGCTCCTCGGAGGACTCGTCCTCATCGGGGCGCTCGTTGTTTTGGTTCTCCGCAGCGGGCACACCTCGGGGATGCCCGTGCCCGGCATCGAGCTGAAGATGCGTGCGGCGCTTGAGCAGCTCTTCTACGCGCGCCCGCGCACGAAGGAGTTCATGATCGGTCATCCCGCGTTCCTGCTCGCCATCTACGGTGCGGCACAGCGGTGGCGGACGTGGATCGTCTTTGCTCTTGTGCTTGCGGCGACCATCGGACAGGGGTCGATGGTTGAGACCTTCGCGCACATGCGGACACCGGTGGAGATGTCGCTTGTGCGCGGCATCGGCGGTGTCTTCCTCGGCGGCGCAATCGGCGCGGTGCTCGTGGCGCTCGTCGCGGCATGGAATCATCTCTTGGAGCGTGTGCGGAAAGCGGTCTGAATTTGTGCGTGCACGCCCTTGCAAGGGCGAAGGGGCGCTTTGAGCAATAAAGGAAGATCGTCATAGGAATGGGAAATGGAGGGCATTCTACCCGATGAAGCGGATCGTTGTATCGGGGTACTACGGGGCAAAGAACGCGGGCGACGAAGCCATGCTCGCGGCGATGCTCGAGGTGCTCGCGGATTTGGACCCGGAACTTCATATCACCGTCATCAGCGCCGATCCTGCAGACACCGAGCGACGCCACGGTGTGCACGCGGTAGGTTCCCTTGATGTGGGCGGAATCCTCGGTGCGGTGCGTCGTGCCGACCTCCTCATCAGCGGCGGCGGCAGCCTCCTGCAGAACGTCACGAGCCGCCGCAGCCTTTACTACTATATGGGCATTATTTTGCTCGCACTGCTTCTTGGGAAAAAGGTCATGCTGTATGCGCAGGGGATCGGCCCTGTCACGGGGCGTTTTGCGTGCCGCTCGATGCGTTGGCTCGGCAACCGCGTCTCCCTTATCACCGTGCGTGACGAGGGCTCGATGGCGGAGCTGCGCCGCCTCGGCATCACGCGGCCACCGATGGAGTGCACGGCAGACCCCGTGCTCGGCATTCATCCCGTCGGACGGGAGGCAGGGCGCGCCATTCTCAGCCGCTATGGCGCGGACGGCGCAAAGCCCGTTGTCGGCATTTCCGTACGCGACTGGCAGGGCTGGCAGCACTACAAGGAGATCCTTGCCGAGATCAGTGATGCCATCGTGCGCGAACTGGACGCGCGCGTCGTCTTCCTCCCCATGCAGTATCCCGAGGACGTGCGCACGGCAAAGACCGTCGCCGCATGGACGAAAGAGGAGTGTACCGTTCTCGCGGATGAGTACAGCACGAGCGAGCTCCTCTCCCTCGTCGCCAACATGGATCTGATGATCGGCGTACGCCTTCACGCACTGATCTTTGCAGGCGTGATGGGCGTTCCCATGATCGGCATCTCATATGATCCGAAGGTCGATCGCTTCCTGCGTTCCATCGGCGAGAAGCCTGTCAATGACCTGCAGGACATCACGACTGCGAGCGTCCTGAAGGAGGTGCGCCGCAAATGGGCGGCGCGGCACGACTTTACGGCGGCAAACGCCGATCTCCTCACACAGATGCGGGGACTTGCAGCGCGCAACGCAGAGCTCGCGATGGGGCTTGTGCGGAAGAAACTGTAATTTCTCGTTACATTTTTCTTGTCAATCGTGGTACTGACTGCTATAATAAAAACAGAAAGAACGTCCTAGGCGGCCCCTTTCCGAATCAGATTTGGTTAAATATGAAGAATAACCGCTCCACTTCTCAGGGCAGGGCGGTTATTTCTTTTGGGTTATTGCGAGAATGTAGCCGGTCGCCACGACGAGAAACAAGATCGTGCCAAATTCGCTCATATTCGCTCACCCCCTTTCGGGGGAAAGAAGCCGCCACGTTGCTAGGACGTTCCCATCTCATTATAGAGATGAGCTGCGAAAAATGCAAACAGATTTTCCTTGGCGATATAAATAATTTAGCCGCATCCAATCACTTCCCGTGAATGGATGCGGCTTTTCTTGTGGCTATTCCTCAATCGTTACCTGCGTACCGACGGAGATCTGATTTTTGAGTGTGAGAAGATCGTTGTTGTGCATGCGGATGCAGCCCTCGGAGGCGTGCGTTCCGATGCTCGCAGGATCATGCGTGCCGTGAATGCCAATGCCGTCCCATGCACCGCCTGAGAGCGCAGACGTATCGAGACTGATGAAGTACGGGCCGTATGCGCCCTCGATCTCGCCCTTGCCGTCATGGAAATCATGCGTCCAGTAGGAGGAGTCAAGCACCTCGTCGATGGGGAAGCTGCCGTTGGGGGTCTTCATGTCGCCGCTCACGCGCTTCTGTCCCGCGTTCTTGCCGAGCGCAATCGGCCATGAGTTTACGACGTCGCCGTCTGCGAGGAGATAGAGACGGAACTCGCTCTTCTTGATAAGGATGCTCGTTCCGGCGGGTGTCTTTTTGGCCGGCTGGGACGGCGGCTCTGCAGGCGGCTTTTCCTCTGCAGCAGAGGCGGGCTCAACAGGCGCTGCTGCGGCTGGCGGAACTTGTGCCGATGTGTCCGCAGGGGCAGGGGCAGACGAAATGGCAGGAGCGGGAGCTGTGGGCTCCTCGTTTGATGGGCTCAGGGAGGTGTATGCTCCATAGGCGAGCGCGAGGATCAGTACGCAGCCGAGCAGGGCAAAGAGCCTCGTATTGCTGCGCCGTTTGCGGCGTATACGGACGGAGCGCAGATCATTTTGTCGCATTGTGCGCGCTCCTTTTCTTAAATCTTCTTGCAGAAGTCGGCAGAGACCCAGCCATCGGAGCCGTTGGCCCGGCGCACATAGTACCAGCCGTCTGTGCTCCCGATGAGGGAGAGGTACTCGCCGTTGTCAAAATAGCCCAGGATTACATCGTTTGTGCTCGGGCCTTCGCGCATCCGCACCTCCGTGCCGTGAATCTGACCATGCGTGTTCGGGGGGAGGAGGAACATCTCATGCCGCAGACTGTCAACGACAATGCGGGGCTCCGGGGATGGCGGCGCCGCAGGAGGTGATGCCGGCGCCGGTGCGGAGGCCTGCGTCTGCGATGGCGTGAGCGCAGAGGTCTGCGCCTGTGTTTGGGATGGTGCACGCGTCTGCGCATCGCTCTGAGCAGACGGCTGCGCCGCATCCTGGGTTGTCGCTTGCTGCGGCGGATTCTTGGCATCGCCGTTCCAATCATCCATCAGCTTGCTGATGGGATTGGAGCACCCGGCGGTGCAGAGAAGGAGGGCGGTCATTCCGATGAGAAGCAGGGGGCGCATGGGGGCATCTCCTTTCGCTGTGACAGGTCAAATGATTCGTATCGATTTATTTCTTTTATTTTATCTAAGTTTACTGCAAAAAGATAGCTGTCACATAGTACAGGGTCAATCGTCCCTGTTTTTGGAGAAACGCATATTTTTTCAGGTGCAGAGCAGTGCGGCAGATATGAAAAGGCTGGAGAGCAAGGGCAGTCCTCTCCAGCCTTTTGGCGCTTACCGCAGCGTTTCCATCAGTGCTTCTTTATTCTCGTGCGGCGTCGTTGTCGGACGTCCCAAGTCCGCGCGGGAGCCGACGGCGGTGCGCACCTCGAGAAAGGTGAGGGCGCGCGCATCGTGCAGCTGCATGAGGGCATGCGTGAGTTCATCCGCCGTCTGTGCCGTCGGCAGCACATGATAGCCGAGATTTTCGGCGATGGCGGGGAAACTGATGCTGCCCGCCGCCGTCGGTGCGCCGCCGACGCTCTCGTGTGCCTCGTTGTTGAGGAGGATGTGCATGAGGTTGGGCGGGGCAGCTGCGCCGATGGTCGCCATGGCGCCCATGTGCATGAGCGCCGCACCGTCGCCGTCGAGCGCGATAACGCGCCGATTTGGGCGGTGGATGGCGATGCCGAGCGCGAGCGCGGAGGCATGCCCCATCGAGCCGACGGTGAGAAAGTCATGTGCGTGATCCTCGCCGCGCGTCGCGCGCAGCTCGAAGAGCTCGCGCCCCGTCTTGCCTGTGGTTGCAACAATGACAGCATCCCCTGCTGTATCCAGAATGCGTGCGATTGCCTCCTCGCGGCGCAGGGCATAGTTGTTTGCATACGTGCGCTTTGGATACGAGAGTGCACCGTCCCGCACGAGGAGAGCGCACTGTCCGCCGCGCTCACGGTGTGACGCCTGCTGTTCCATCCATGCCGCAATTTCGGTGGGTGTCGTGTCGCGCGTGAGCACCATCGTATGCACGCCCATCGTTTCCAGCAGCGGCAGACTCAGCCGCCCCTGCACGAGATGCTGCGGCTCGTCATGCAGATCAGGCTCGCCGCGCCAGCCGATGACAAAGATGCAGGGAATTCCGTAGACCTCCTCGTGCAGCAGGGAGAGCAGGGGGTTGACAATGTTGCCGAGCCCGCTGTTTTGGAGATAGACGAGCGGCGTCTTTCCCGTCGCAAGGTGATAACCTGCCGCAAGCGCTGCCGCACTGCCCTCGTTTGCCGCAATCATATGCGCGGGGCTGTTCGCCCCGTACGTGTCCATCAGATAGTCCACGAGCGGGCGCAGCTTCGAGTCCGGCACGCCCGCAAAGAACTCCGCGCCAAGCGCAGAGATGAGTTCGCTTACGTTCATCGTTGCTCCTTTTTGTCCTTTCCAAACCACTCTGGCCTTGCCGCGTGCATCTCCGGCCAGAGCTCACCGTTGTTTGCAAGCACTTGTACAATTTTACGTGCACGCGGGTAGAAGAAGGCGCGCATCTCCTCGCTGTCCCGTTCGTATCCGTGTTCAAGTTCATGGGCGCGCGGATAGATGGCGACCTTGGCATCGGCGAAGTTTGCTGTTCCATTCTCATTGAGTGGGCCTGCTGTCTCGAGGCGCAGCGTATGTGTATGCGTGCGCACGGCGAGTTTGTATGTCTGTCCAGGGAACATAGACATGCTGATCGCGGCATCGCGTTGTCTGCCACCAAAGACGGCGGGCAGATTGCCGTCGATGTCCTCGGCGACACGGAATCCTGTCAAATGGCCCAAGGTCGGATAGATGTCCGCAATACTCGTAAGCTCATCTGTAACGATCCCCTCAGGAATTCCTGCGCCGCGCATCATCCAGACGGCACGCGTCGAATTTTCACCAATAACATCGATCACACCGTTTGTCGGTGCAGAAAATACCGAGTTTCCGTGATCGGAGTAGAGATTCACGATATACTCGTCTGCCGCGAAATGCTCCTCGACATAGGAGAGCAGACAGCCGATGCTGCGGTCTGCATGGCGGAGACTCCGCCAGAACTGTTCCTGATAGATCGCGAGTTTCGGCAGACGGACACTTGCGATGCTCTCGTCGAGTTCAAAGAGACGATCAGAGAGCGGCAGTTGTGTCTCCACCGATGGATGGAACTTGAAGCCTTTTGCATTCCACGGGTGTACGTCGGTCGTATGCAGATAGAGAAACTGATCTGTCTCGCGAAACGCCTCGATCTGCATGATCGCGCGATCAACCATCTCCGCAGACGGGAGCTTCCACGCACTCACGTTCAGCATGTCGTAGCCGCGCAGTGCGCCGCAGTAGACGCTGTCGCTTGCGCCCATAGGTGCTGCAGCATAGTAGCCGAGATCCGACATACACTCCGAGAGCGTCATAAAGTCTGGTGGGAGCTCGTGGCTGTCGCGTTCGTGAAAGACCTGTGTGTGATGCGGATAGCGTCCCGTCTCAATGACGGGGAGTGCGGGATAAGTGCACTCCGACGTGGAGAAATGCTGATCGAAGATCACGCCGCGCGCAAAGAAGCGTGCAATATTCGGCATACAGTCGGGGAAGCGGGCGCGTGCCACATTCCATGAAAGCCCGTCAACGAGGATGTTCAGCACGAGTCTATGCCGCATGGGGCTGTGACCGAGACGAATTGGCAAGCCAACAACATATGGGGAATCGTCCGCCGCTTTGAGATGTGTCGTCTCCGAGAGCCGGAAATGACTGAACGCCCATTTTCCGAGATATGCCGTTGCGGGGGGAAGGGTCTCGGTTTTTACTGTGAGTTCCTGTAGGTTTTTCGTACCCGCAATGGGGAGGATGACCTCCGTCCCCTGCGGAATTTCGATTGTTGCCGCACCGCATACCTTCTGCGCCTTTTGCAGCTGAAAGGGGAAGTCGCGCTGCATCTTGTCGACGAATACCCCGGTGTGGCGCACCTCCTCGATGAGCGCACTCTTGTCAGAGAGAAAGGCGTTCTCGACATAGGTACCGACCCAGTGACGTACACTTCCCGCAGGAGGCGTTAGCGGCAGATGTTCGCCGACAAAGGCATCGAGGTCAAAGCGAAGCCCTCCCCCCTCATCGAGCGCTGCACGGCTCTGTGTCATCGGCGCACCCGTCCCGAACCCCGCCGCGACGGAGAGCCGATTCAGTCCCTCCGTTCCGCCGCGGACGGTAAGCTCTATGGGGATATCGGGGGCAAAATGCAGCCCGTAGGCATAGCCATACATTGTGAGGGCATCCAGCGTACGACCGAGGCGGGTGTAGATCTCCGCGAGCAGCGTCCATATCTCATAGTGTACCGGACGGCGGCGATAGGCTCGCTCTGCACAGACAAGAGCTGCCGCAGTGTCGTCATGATGCAGGAGATAGCGCGCGGCGAAGATATCCGCATTTTCGGCATCCGGAGACTCCTTCCGATAGGAGGCGAGAGCAGCAAGAAAATCATCATCGTATTCCCCGCGCTCTGCACGTGCGAGCAGAGCGTAAAAGAGCTGGCAGGCGCGTTCATTGCTCTGCCAGAATACTGTGCAGTCGTGCATCATTATATCTCCTCCGGCAGAGGGAACATTTCCCCGTTATTCCCAATACCCTTTAGGAATTCCCGCACACGCGGGTAGAAAAATGCGCGCAGTTCAGGGCTGTCCACCTCATGCCCTGCAATACCTTCATGTGCACGAGGATAAATCCCCGCCTTTGTTCGTTCAAGATCGGCAGTACCGCTGAGCGAGACGACATCCATTGTCTCGAGACAGAATGTATAGTATTGTGCACGCGCTGCAAGATGATAGTGCTTGCGCGGGAAGAGGGAATTGCTGTAGGCGATCTCGCGTCCTGTGCCGCCGAAGAGCTGCGGCAGGACACCGTCCACATTGTCGCCGACCGGAAACCTAAGCAAATGGGCAAGTGACGGATAGATGTCCACGGCACTCGTCAACTCATCCGCAACAATGCCCTCCGGCACCCCTGCGCCGCGCATCATCCACGCTGCGCCCGTTAATTGAGCGTCCACGATATAATGTGTCGGGCTGAAGATCGGCACACCGTGATCCGAGTACAGGCTGACGAGATAGTCCTCAGGAGCATAATGCTTCTCAATATAGGCGAAGAGTGCACCAAGCGCACGATCCGTATCGTGTATCGCCTGCCAGAATGCGGTTTGGTAAAATGCGCTTGGACGCAGGTATGGACTCGTGACCTTCTCCTTTGAGCCGGAGAGACGTCCCGCAAGCGGCAGCTGCATTTGCGCAGAGGAGGAAATTTGGAATATTTCGCCGCCCCACGGGTGCACATCGCCGAAGTGCAGGAAGATAAAGTGATCCGCCTCGTGACATCCATCCAGATAGCGGATCGTGCGCTCCACACCTTCATAGGCATGGAGGCGGTAGGGCGAAACAACGAGACGGTCGTACCCGCGCGTCACTCCGTTGTAGATGCCGATACCGTCGCCCATAAGGCTCGTTGTTGTGTAGCCTGCATCACGCGCACGCTCAGCAATGGTGATATAGTCCTCGTTCAGTTCGATCGCTGCCCACTCACTGAATACACCCGAATGTTGGGGGTACATTCCTGTTTCGATTGTGGGAAGTGAGGGATAGGTGTACTCGAGTACAGAGAAATGCTGGTCAAAAATCGTACCGCGTGCAAAGAAGCGCGCAGTCTCAGGCATATGTTTGGCAAATGACGAGCGAAGCACCTGCCACGGCAGGGCATCCACGAGGATGTTCACGACGAGTTTCTTTCGTGCAGGGCTGTGTTCGAGACGGATCGGCGTGCCGACGATAAAGTCCTCTGCCGACGAGAACCGAGTATCTTCGTTCAGACGGAAAAAATTTGGCGTTGCGGAATTCAGCCAAATGCAGTCATCTGCTGCTTCTGTTTTTGCAGTGAGGACCTGCTCGTTTGCAGTTCCGAAGATGGGGACAATCGCCTCGGTACCTGCTTCAATCGAGATGGTTGCTTCTTTTGGCGCGCGTGTACCGCGCATGATGTCGAAGGTAAAATCCCCGCCGACATTGCCCGCCAGTCCATCCGCGTGGGCAATCGTATGCATCAGCCAGCGCTTATTGCCATGGATCTCCTGCTCTGTATACGCCCCGACATAGTAGTGTGGTGCAATATGATGCGAGACAGGAAGGAACTCCTCGAAGAAGACTGTGGACTCTGCCGTCAATCCTGACTCTGGTGAAAAGTGCATACGGCTGAGTGCATAGGGGGCATAGTTTGCCTTGCCTGTCGCACGCGAGAGGCGGTCGAGGACTTCCTTCGTCAATACAGAGGAGGGGACATCGAGAGAGATGGGCATATGGAAGAAGTTCAGCGGATATCCCTGCATGACGAGCGCGTCCGCATAGCGGCGGGCAGCCGCATAGGCGCGCGACAGCACAGACCAGATCCGCGGCTCGACGGGACGGCGGCGAAAGGCGCGCTCGCCGCAAAGGATGGCATTCTCTGCATCACCGTTCGCGAGCAGATATTCTGCAGCAAAGATATCCGCGCGTTCACTATCCTCTTCCTCCCGATAGGCAGCGAGCAATGTGAGGAAATCATCATCGTAGGCATCAGCCTCTGCACGTGCAAGAAGATCGTAAAAGAGCTCAGCGGCGTGTTTGTTGTTTTGGTGAAATACGGTGAAGTTGCTGCTCATGACACGCCTCCTCGTGATTAAAAACGTTCCCCATTGTTTGCAATCTCCCGTACGAGGTCCCGTGCACGCGGATAGAAGAATGAGCGCAGCTCTGCGCTGTCGGCCGCATGGTCTTTCTCGAGCTCATGTCCGCGCGGATAAATGCCGACAGCTGCTCCTGCAAAATCCACGGTCCCATCCGTTTCCGTAAAGCCCTTCGTCTCAAGGCGCAGGGCATGTGTCGCTGTGCGCACGGCGAGCTTGAATGTCTGTCCTGGAAATTGAGAGTAGGAGCAGACCGCATCGCGCTCCCTGCCGCCGAAGATGGCGGGCAGATTCCCGTCGATATCCCCAGCGACAGGAAAACCGCACAGAGTACCCAGCGTTGGATAAAGATCCACGATGCTTGTCAGTTCATTCGTGACAACCCCTTCCGGGACACCCGCGCCGCGCATCATCCACGCAGCCATTGTTGAGTTCTCTCCGATGACATCGAGCTCCGTGCCCTCCACGCGCGGAGTAAAGACCGAACTGCCATGATCGGAGTAGAGGCTGACAATATATTCATCGTCCGCATAGTGACTCTCGATATAGGAGAGAAGCATGCCGATATTGCGGTCAACATCTCTGAGACCTGCGCGGAACTGCGCCTTGTAGATCTCAAAGTCCGGCAGACGTACACTCGCCGTCTCCTTCTCCCACGCAAAGAGACGGTGCGCAAGCGGCAGGCGCGTCTCCACCTCGGTCGCAAAGTTGAACGCCATCGCATCCCACGGATGCACATCGGAAAGATGGAGGAAGGTGAAGAGATCCGCCTCGCCGAATGCCTCGATGTGATGGATTGTTCGTTCTGCACCGAGGCGGGAGGGTTGTTGCCATACCGTCGAAATCAGCCGATCGTAACCGCGCATCGTACCGTTATAGATGCCGTCTGTCGCTAATATGGGGGCGGAGGTGTAGTAGCCGAGATCCTTCATGCACTCGGAAAGCGTCAGGAATGCAGGCGAGAGCTCATGACTTGCCTCACCTTGAAAGAACTGCGTGTGATGCGGGAAGCGTCCCGTCTCGATAGCGGGCAGGGCGGGATAGGTGTACTCCGATGTGGAGAAATGTGCATCAAAAACTGTTCCGCGTGCAAAGAAGCGAGCGATATGCGGCATCCATTCGGCAAAGTGACCGCGTACAACATTCCACGGGAGCGCATCGACGAGAATATTCAGCACGAGCTTATGGCGATGTGTGCCGTGTCCGAGGAGGATTGGCGTACCTGCGGCAAATGGCGCATCCTCCTCGCATGTCAGCGTCGTCGGTTCGGAGAGCCGTATATAGCTGTACGACCATTTGCCGAGATAGGCAAGCTGATCTGCGTGCGACGGCGTGCTGACAATCAGTTCCTGCACGGGCTGTGTTCCGGCAATAGGGAGGAGCGCCTCACGTCCTTCCGGCACATCGATCTGTACGGCGCCGCGTACCTCCTGCGCCTTCTGCAGGTCAAAGGGGAAATCGCGGCAGATATTGTCTTGGAACCAATCCTTTGTACGGGCGTCCGCAATCATATATCCGCGATCCGAGAGAAAACCGCCGTCGGCATAAGTTCCGACCCAGAACGGGGCGCTTCCCTCCGGCACCGTCACGGGAAGGTACTCCCCGACAAAGACATCTGGATGGAAGGTCAGCATATCGTTTTCGATGACGGCGCGTCTCTTCGCAAGAGGTGCGTCAATGCAGCCGATCATTGCACGTGTGAGACGGGCAAGTGCCGCCGCATCCGCATGCGGCAGAGTGGAGGGCGCCGCTGTCTGCTTAAAGCGATGGAGATAGGCATTAAAAATCGAAGCATTCAGAGCATCCCCCAACGCTGTATGTATGACAGCAAGCAGCCTCCATGTCTCGTTGTGCACAGGGCGAAGCACATAGGCTCGCTCAGCGCAGAGGCGCGCATTCTCGGCATCGCCGTGATGCAGGAGGTACTGCGCAGCAAAGATGTCTGCATGGGCTGGGTTCGTTCCTGCCTCCCGATAGGCAGCAAGTGCAGCAAGAAAATCATCATCATATGCTCCGCGTTCCGAGCGTGCGAGGAGATCGTAAAAGAGTGCGGCGGCAGTATCGTTGTTTTGCCAAAATACGCTGAAATCGTCCGTCACGTTACGTTCCCTTTCCCTCGTTCAAAGTTATCCGAACCACTGCGGGCGAGCTGCACGCATCGCGGGCCAGTGTTCACCGTTGCTTGCGATCTCGCGCACGAAGTCCCGTGCGCGCGGGTAGAAGAACGCACGCAGCTCCTCGGAGTCGAGCCGATAGCCTTCCTCAAGCTCGTGTTCGCGCGGATAGATGCCGACCGTTGCTCCTGCAAGGTCCACACGCCCGTCCTCGTCGACGAACTCCTGCGTCTCAAGGCGCAGCGCATGATCGCGCGTGCGGACAGCAAGCTTGAATGTCTGCCCCGGGAACTGAGACGTGGAGCAGACCACATCGCGCTCCCTGCCGCCGAATACGGCGGGGAGATTGCCGTCACTGCACGCGGCGACCGAGAAGCCGCACAGATGGGCGAGCGTCCGCTGGATATCGACAATGCTCGTCAGTTCATTTGTACGCACACCCACGGGTACGCCCGGGCCGCGCATCATCCATGTCGCGTTTGAGACGTATGTGCTGATGATGTCCAGCTTGTCCGAGGTTTCCTTGTTGAATATGGGAACACCGTGATCCGAGTAGAGGCTGACAATGTACTCGTCGGCGGCAAAGTTCTCCTCCAGGTAGGTGAGGAGAATGCCGATGTTGTGATCCACCTGACGCACGCGTTCCAGATACTGCTCCTGATAGATGCGCATATTGGTCAAAAAGACGCTTGCCGTACGCTCTGTGTGGTCAAAGAAGCGGTCGGCGAGCGGGAGATGGGTCTCAACGTTGGTGTCGAATTTATAGCCGAGACCGTCATACGGGTGTATGTCATTGACCGCAAGAAAGAGGAACTGATCGACCTCGTCGAAGGCTTTGAGCTGGCGCAGGACGTGGTCCACGCCATCGACCGAATTCTGAATCCATGTGGAGAGCACCGCGCGGTCATAGCCGCGCATAACGCCTTGAGAGAGCCCCTGATCGGCCCCCATCGGGATGGCACAGTAGTAGCCGAGTGCCTTCATGTGCTCGGCTGTGGTGGTCATCTCTGCGGGCAGCTCGCGTCCGGCATTTACGTTGAAGATATGTGTATGATGGGGATAGCAGCCGGTCTCAATGGCAGGGAATGCCGAGAGGGTGTGCTCTGAGGTCGAGAAATGCTGATCGAAGATTGTGCCGCGTGCGAAGAATTTGGAGATGTTTGGCAGATGGGTCGCGGCGTAGGGACGAACGACCGCCCAGGATAGAGCGTCGACGAAAATATTCAGGACGAGCTTGCGCCGCGCGGGGCTGTGTTCGAGCAGGATCGGGGTGCCGACGGCATAGGCATCCTGTGCATCGGCATACAGCTGTGTGGTCTCGTTCAGACGAAAGAAGCTGAACGCCCACTTGCCGAGATAGATATCCCGTGTCCTCATGGAGGGCGTTGTGACAGAGATTCGTTGGTCGGGGACCGTGCCCGCCAAGGGGACAATTGCCTCCCGTCCGGCGGGAAGCGCGATCTCGGTTGTGCCGCGCACCTCGCTTGCCTTTTGCAGGTCAAAGAAGAAGTCGCGGTGGCCGTAGCGTGTGAACCATGCAGTATGCCGTGCCTCAGTGAGCATATAGCTGTGATCGGACAGCCCCGTGTTCTCTGCATAGGCGGCACTCCAAAAGCGTGCGCTGCCCTGTGGCATCGTTATGGGAATCTCCTCACCGATGAATACGTCAAAGCGGAACCCGAGCCCCGGGTTCATCAGATAGGCGCGGCTGGTTGAGGTCGGGGCGTTCAGGCTCTTTCCCGTGGCGAGCGTCAGTCGGCCCAAGGCTTCGTTTTGAATTTCCTCGGTCAGACTGAGATCGAGGTCGATTCCCCCCGTGTCCGCACCTCGATAGAGCCCGTAGGCGTAGCCCTGCATCGTGACAGCATCGAGCTCCCGCCCGAGCTGCTTGTAGGCGGCGGCGAGCACGCGCCACACCTCGAGATTCAGGGGCCGCTTTTGAAAGGCGCGTTCCCCGCAGAGCGCGGCGTTCTCAGCGTCGCCGTGATGGAGGAGGTACTGCGCGGCGAAGATGTCCGCGCGCTCCGAGTCTGGTGCAGCCTCCCGATAGGCAGCGAGCTGTGCCAGAAAATCATCATCGTATGCCCTGCGCTCCGAGCGTGCGAGGAGGTCGTAAAAGAGAGTACGGGCGCGGTCGTTGTTTTTCCAGAATACCGTGAAATCGTCCTGCATAGAGGGCTCCTTCTGCTTGATCAAATGCACAGCAATATCGTTCTAGTCGGTTGTTTTGAACCATTCCGGCCGCTCCGTGCGCATCTCCGGCCAGAACTCGCCGTTGTTTGCCAACGCCCGCACAAAGTCGCGTGCACGCGGATAGAAGAACGCACGCAGCTCAGCGCTGTCGATCTCATGCTCCGGCGCAAGCTCATGTCCGCGCGGGTAGATTTCTGCATGGGCATCAGCAAAATCAACGGTTCCGTCCTCGTCAACAACTTCTTGTGTCTCAAGGCGCAGAACATGCTTGTCTGTGCGCACGGCGAGCTTATAGGACTGGCTTGCATACTGGGAGAAGGAATAAGTCACCTCGCGTGGCGTGCCGCCAAAGATGGCAGGGAGACAGCCGTCGATCGCAGGAGAGACGGGGAAGCCGCAGAGATGTCCAAGTGTCGGGTAGACATCTACGCTGCTCGTCAAATCATGCACAGTGAGACCTTCGGGAATGCCTGCACCGCGCATCATCCACGCTGCACCTGTGCCATACTCCCCGACAAAGTCGATTTCCTTCTGTGTCGTGTATGGGTCATGCAGGGCACAGCCGTGATCGGAGTATAGATTGACAATATACTCGTCCGGGGTGTAGTGCGCCTCAATATAGGAGAGAATCTCGCCGATGCTGCGATCCACATGATGCATATTCACGAGGAACTGCTCCAGATAGATCGGCAGACGCGGCGTCCGCACGCTTGGAACTGTAGGATCAAGTACCACAAAGCGGTCGGCAAGCGGCACGTTGACCTCTACCTCGGTAGAGAATTTGATCGGCGTCTGGATATTCAGCGGATGAATGTCTGTCGTGTGGTAAAAGATAAAGTGATCTGTATCGGGAAATGCCTCGAGCGTGCGCAGTGTGCGTTCCGCCCCCTCGTACGCAGGCAGGAATCCATAGGTGGCAATGAGGCGATCATAGCCGCGGTAGGTGCCGTAGTAGAGACTGTGTCCCGATACGAGCGGCGCGCTGCAGTAGTATCCGAGGTCGTTCATCTGTTCGGATATCGTCCGTATATCAAACGGCATTTGGTGACTGTCGCGCTCATTGAATACATGCGTGTGGTGTGAGTAACGCCCCGTTTCAATATTTGTGAGAGAGGGTTGGGTGTGTTCTGCAGCGGAGAAATGCTGATCAAAGATGACGCCGTGTGAGAAGAATTTTGCGATGCGCGGCATATGCTCTGCGAATATCCCGCGTGCGGCGGGCCAGCAGAGCCCGTCAACGAGAAGGTTCAGCACAAGCTTTTTGCGTGCGGGGCTGTGCTTGAGGAGAATGGGTGTACCGACCGCAAAGGGCGCCTCGTTGGAGCGGAGTGTTGTCGTCTCGTTGAGGCGCACATAACTGAATGCCCACTTGCCGAGATAGCCAGGATACGTTGCTGCAGCGGTCTCAATCGAGAAGTTCTGGTAGAACTGCGTGCCTGCAATCGGAACGGCAACCGACTGCCCCGCAGGAACCGTAATAGTGGCAGTTCCCGTGAGTTCTGTTGCCTTTTGGATATCAAAGGTGACATCACGGTTGTTGACGAAGAAATTGTGGTCATGGCGCATGGGCTCAAAGACGGTCGACATGGCGGAGAGAAAACCCTCATCTACATAGTTTCCCACCCAGAAACGGGGACTTCCTGTGGGCATTTCGATGGGAATCTCCTCACCGATGAAGATATCAAAATTAAAATCGAGCGCGTTGTTTTTGATGGAGACACGCCCCGTTACGAGCGGTGCATAACAGGTGCGGTTGGCTGCCAGAGAGAAGCGCGTGAGCGCCTCCTGGCGCATATTGTCTGGAAGAGTGAGGCTAATATTTTCCTCTGGATACATCCCCTGGATATAGCCGCACATTGTGAGCGCGTCCATTTCCCGACCGACCGCTTGATATGCCGTGGACAGTACCTTCCATACTGCGAGGTTCACGGGACGCTTCGCATACGCACGTTCACCGCAGAGAACAGCGGTCTCAGGGTCGTTATGCGCAAGCAAATAGCGCGCGGCAAAGATATCCGCACGCTCCGAGTCCGGCGCAGCCTCCCGATAGGCAGCCAGCTGCGCGAGGAAATTATCGTCGTACGCCCCACGCTCCGAACGGTCGAGGAGGTCGTAGAAGAGGTCATAGGCACGTTCGTTGTTCCGCCAGAATACCGTGAAATCGTCCTGCATAGATATCCCTTTCCGCTTTTGGTCAATGTATCGCGATACCGCTCTAGACGTTCGCTCCGAACCACTCCGGCCGTGCTGCCCGCATTGCCGGCCAGAACTCACCGTTGTTTGCAATCTCCCGCACGAAGTCGCGTGCACGCGGATAGAAGAACGAGCGCAGCTCTGGACTGTCGATTTCATATCCGTGTTCCAATTCATGCCCGCGCGGATAGATGCCCGTGCGCGTGATCATAAAGTCCACGGTTCCGTCCTCGTCGACTGCTTCCTGTGTCTCAAGGCGCAGTGTGTGGTCGTGGGTGCGTACGGCGAGCTTGTACGACTGTCCAGGGTACTGGGAGGCGCTGTACACTGCGTCGCGTGTCGTACCGCCGAAGATGGCGGGCAGACGACCGTCAATATCATTGGCGACGGGAAAGCCGCATAGATGACCAAGTGTTGGGTAAATGTCCACCGAGCTGGTGAGATCATGGACGGTCACGCCCTCCGGAACCCCGGCACCGCGCATCATCCACGTGGCACTGGTCGAGCACTCGCTGATCACATCGATGATGCCCGTCGTTGTGCTGCCGAATATAGCAATGCCGTGATCCGAGTACAGCGTGATGAGATACTCATCCTCGGTGTAGTTCTCTTCCAGATAGGAGTACAAAAGCTCCAAATTTCGATCGACCTGCCGCAGACGCTCCAGATATTGTTCCTGATAGATTCGCAGACGGGGCAGGCGAACGCTTGCCGTGGACGCATCATGGGAGAGCAAGCGCTCCGTGAGCGGCAGATGTGTCTCAACGGCGGTGTCGAACTTGAATCCAAATGCGTTGTATGGATGTATGTCCAGTGTAACGAGGGAGAGGAACTGATCCACCTCGTCAAATGCCCGCAAATGTCGAATCACAGAATCCACACCAAAGGCCGTACTCAGTACCCATGAGGAGACAATGGCGCGGTCAAATCCACGCAGCATACCGTGTGAGATACCCTGTGTAGGTGCCATCGGTGCAGCGCAGTAGTAGCCGAGATCCTTCATGCGTTCGGCGATGGTCGGCATTGTGAGGGGGAGTTCGCATCCCGCCTTTATATTGAAAATCTGCGTATGGTGCGGGTAGTAACCGGTCTCGATGGCGGGCTGTGCGGGCAGTGTGTACTCCGAGGTCGAAAAGTGCTGATCGAAGATCGTTCCGCGCGAGAAGAAACGCATCGTGTTCGGCAGATGCGTTTCTGCGTATGGTCGCATCGCGGCCCATGACAGGCTGTCGAGAAAGAGATTCAGGACGATTTTGCGTCGCTTCGGACTGTGCCCGAGACGAATCGGCGTGCCGACGGCATAGGGCGTGTCGGCATCGGCGTGCAGGACGGTGTCTTCGCCAAAGCGGAAGAAGCTGAACGCCCATTTGCCGAGGTGGACATTCTGCGGCTCGCTCGATGCTGTCTGCACAGAGAGCGATTGATTCACTTCTGTTCCGGCGATGGGGAGGATCACCTCATCACCCGGTTGGACTTGGATCGTCGTTGTGCCGCGGACTTCGTTTGCCTTTTGCAGGTCAAAGTAAAATGTATGGTGCTCGTAGCGGGTAAATGCGTCTGTGTGACGCAGCGCAGAGAGCATATGACTGTGATCGGACAAATCTCCGCTTTCAACATAGGCGGCACTCCAAAAGCGCGCACTGCCGTCCGGCATCGTGAGAGGGAGCTCCTCTCCGATGAAGAGGTCGGGGCGAAAGAGCAGCTGTCCGTTCTCTATATAGGCACGAGCGGTTGACGTAGGGGCGTAGAAGCAGCTGTTTCTGGCAAAGGATAGACGGTCCAGACCTTCCCGAAGGTCTGACTGCGTTAGATTTAGAGCAGGCTGCGGTGAGCCGTAAAGACCATGTGCGCGCCCCTGCATATCAATGGCATCCATCTCCCGATGGAGCGCTTTATAGGCGACGGCAAGGATCTTCCAGATCTCATAGTTCACGGGACGCTTCGCATATGCACGTTCACCGCAGATAACAGCGGTCTCAGGGTCGTTATGCGCAAGCAAATAGCGCGCGGCGAAGATATCCGCACGCTCCGAGTCCGGCGCAGCCTCCCGATAGGCAGCCAGCTGAGCGAGGAAATCATCGTCGTATGCCCCGCGCTCCGAACGGTCAAGGAGATCGTAAAAGAGCTCGTAGGCGCGGTCATTGTTCCGCCAGAATACCGTGAAATCGTCCTGCATTTCTCCCTGTCCCCTTTGCAATCAATTACGCTCCCAGCGCTTCCTTGAATACGCGGAAAAATCCCCGAATGTCTGCCTCATCGATGGCGCCGAGAGCGCAGAGGCGAAAGGTTGCCGCGGTCTGCATCTTGCCGGGGTAGATGGTGTAGCCGCGCTCATAGCAGTAGTCGTGCACGCGCATAAAGTCAAAGTTCGCAGGATACTCCACGGCGACGACGAGACCCGACTGGATGGCGCGCGGGATGGCTTCCTTCAGCCCAAGCTCTGCAAGCCCTGCATGGATCGCCTCAATCGTGCGTGTGTGGCGTGCCCCTTTTTTTGACGCACCCTCGGCGAAGTACTCCGCGAGCGCACGCTTTGCCGCATAGACCGTCTGCACGGGCGGAGTGAAGCGCATCTCGCCCGTCTGCTCGAATCCCTCGTACTGCATGACGAGGTTTGTGTAGTACGAGCGCACGGGATACGCCTTTGCTGCCGCGAGCACGGATTTTTTTGCAAGGACAAACGAAAGCCCCGTCATACCCTGAATGCCCTTCTGCGCCGAGGACATACACACATCGACGTTCATTTCGTCGACGCTGAATGGGATCATGGCGTAGGTCGAGATCGTGTCCGCGATCATGACCGCGCCGTGCGCATGGGCGAGTGCGCCGATCTCCTGCACGGGGTTTAGAATGCCCGTGCCCGTCTCCTGATGTGTTGTGTAGACGGCAGTGATGTCGGGATGCTCGATGAGTGTGCGCTCGACCTCGGCGAGATCGGGCAGCCCGTCAATCGGAAACTTCAGGTCGATATGCGGCACGCTGTAGGCGCGTGCCATCTCTGCTGCACGCGCGGAGTACGCACCGTTGTTGACGATGAGAAGCTTTCCATCCGCAGGGACGAGCGAGCTGACACACGCATCCATGGCAATGGTTCCCGAGCCGCAGAAAAGGACGGTCGTCCACTCCGTTTCATTTGCGTGGACGACCTTGAGGAGATCCGCGCCGAGATCGCGCATGAGCTCGCCGAACTCGCGCTCGCGCGGGCAGATATCGGGGACGAGCTGCGCACGCTTGACCGTATCGGTCGTGGTCGCGGGACCGGGGTTGAGGAGAATGTTGCGTTTGATGTCCATAGGTCACTTCCGATACATAAAGCAGGTGAAGATAAACGGCGTGTTCCAGTAATTTGCCATTTCGAGATTTGGGAATACGAGACGCAGATCGTGGCGGGCGGCGAACTCCTCGAAGAACTCTCTGCGGAAGAAAAGGCGGCCGAGCCCCTCATAGCGTTCATCGTAGTTTGGGATGTTCGCGCGGCGGAACGCGAGATAGTCCTGCCGTTTCGCACGGTCATGCAGCTCCGTGATGCCGACGGCGTACCGCGACTTTTCGAGCATACGCTCGAGGACGCGCGTGGCATAGTCGTGGTCGGGGAAATAGGAGAACACACCACAGGAGTAGACCGCATCGTATTTCTCCTCGGTCGGTATGTCCGCCGCCTCCATTGCCGCAAGCTCCCGTGCCTCTAGCACGATGCGCTGCGCCGTCTCAACTAGCCCCTCGGCATAGTCAGAGCCGCCGACAATCATCCCCTCGTGCTGCATGAGGTACATATTTGCCCCCGCGCCGCAGCCGACCTCGTAGACCGACTTGCCTGGCGCGAGATCCAGCAGCTCCACGAGCCCCGCATTGAAATTGAGGAAGGCATCGAGGGGGATGCCCTCCCCCATGACATCGTAGCCGTTGAGACGCTTCAGCTCGAGAAAGACCTGCGCCCAGTCGCCCGAGAGTCCGTCCGTGACGGGCTTGCGGCGATTCCAGATCGTTTTCCAGTTGTTCATGCGGGTATTACCTCCGATACATAAATACGTTGAATACAAACGGTGTGTTCCAATACCCCTCCATCTCTATGGCAGGGAATTCGATGCGGAGGTTGTGTGCGCGTGCAAAATCCTCGAAGAAGGCGCGGCGGTAGAAGAACTTGCCGAGCCCCTTATAGCGCTCATCGTAGTCGGGGATGGCGGCACGGCGATAGGCGAGGAAATCCTCCTCCTTCGCCGCATCGTGGAGATCAATGAGTCCGATTGCTCCCGTCGTTTTCTTGAGCATTCGCGTGAGGACGCGCGCGGCAAAGTCCTCGCTCGGGAAATAGGAAAAGACGCTGTTCGAGAGCGCAGCGTCGTATTTGAGGCTCGTATCGAACGCGTCTGCCTCGCCGCAGGTGAGCTCCCGTGCCCCGGGGAGTACCCTGCGCGCGGTCTCGACGAGGGTGGCGGCGTAGTCCGTGCCGCCGACGGCGATGCCCTCACGCTGCATGAGGTAGAGATTCGCCCCCGCGCCGCATCCGACATCGTAGACGCTCATGCCCGCCGACAGATGCAGCAGCTCCACGATCCGCCGCCCCTGCATCAGGAGTGAGTTGAGGGGAATGCCGCCGTCCACAACGTCAAAGCCGTTGAGGCGCTTCAGTTCGAGGAATACATCCTGCCAGTCGCCCGAGAGGGCGACCTCCGCTGCCTGCCGCCGGTTCCAGACGGCCTTCCACGCGTTCGTCACTAGACCACCTCGATGAGCCTTATGATATCCTTGATCGGCAGCAGTGTGCTGTCGATCTCATGCGCCCGGTGATGAATGAGGATGGAGCGTGCCGCGTTCTCCATCGCGGGGAAGGCGCTGCGCGTGAGCTGGTTCGCGTAGATGACGATGCGCACGCCGTGAGCCGCCAGCTCTGCCTCGGTGATCGTGTTGTAGGAGGAGGGAACGGCGACAATGGGGATGTTCGGATGCTTCGCACGGAAGCTGTCGCAGAATGCGATGACCTCGTCGGGGCTCTTTGCACGCGAGTGGATCATGATGCCGTCTGCGCCCGCTGCAACGTAGCCCTCCGCTCGTGCGAGGGCATCGTCGAGCCCCTTTTCGAGAATCAGGCTCTCGATGCGCGCGATGATCATGAACTCCTCGGTACGCTGTGCTGCTTTGCCCGCCGCGATCTTCTCGGAGAAATTCTCGATCGTGTCCTGTGTCTGTGCGACCTCCGTGCCAAAGAGGGAGTTGCGCTTCGCGCCCGTCTTGTCCTCGATGATGACGGCGGAGACGCCGAGGCGCTCGAGGGTGCGGACATTGTAGGCAAAATGCTCCGCTGTGCCGCCCGTGTCCATGTCGAGGATGATGGGCTTCGTCGTGACATCCATGACCTCGTTGATGGTCTGGATGCGGTCGGAGAGGTCGATCAGCTCAATGTCGGGCTTGCCGCGCGAGGTCGAGTCGCACAGGCTCGAGATCCACATGGCGTCGAACTGGTCAAGACCGCCGTCGCTCTCGACGACAGTTTTCTCCGCGATGAGTCCCGTGAGTCCGTTGTGCACCTCGATCGTCTTGACGATAGGGACGATCTCAAGGAGACGGCGGAGTCTCCCGCGCCGTGCCTCGGGCATCGCGAGCTGCTCGCGCATGCGCCAGTCGATGTTGCGTACCTCGGCGCTTTCGGTGTACGGCGGCTCGATGAGCTGACCGCCATAGCGCGCAAGGCATACGCATACGTTCTTGCGGATGGAGGACTCGGGTCCCTGTGCCCAGTTGCTCCCGTGCACGACGTAGTCGGGGCGCAGGCGGTCAATGATCTCGTCGTACATGATATGCTCCTGCACGACGACCTCCGTGACCTCGGGGAGTACGCGGATCATCTCCATGCGCTCTTCGAGCGTCTTCGTCGGAAAGCGGTTGTAGCGCACCATCTCCGGATCGGAGAGCACGCCGACCGTGACCTCGCCCAGCTCCGCCGCCGCACGCAGGAGGTTCCGATGCCCCTCGTGGATGATGTCGGTGCAGAAGCAGGTATATACTTTCTTCATTCTTTGTTTCCCTCTATTCCCTTTATTCTTCGTTGGAGGAGCGAGGCGCTTTGCGAGACGGAATGCTAAACGCTCTTTATCCGCTCCTCCAGAGCTCGCAGCTCCTCCACCGTGTCGATCTCCCACACGTCCTCGCGCGTGCACTCCCTGATGTGCACGGAGAAGTCGGGCAGATAGTATTTCAGTGCAATCTCGTCCCAGTAGAGCTGACGATAGCGTTCCTCGCGGTAAAGCTCGTTTGCACACGCTGCAAGGCGCCGTCCGTCCTCTGCCGTCCAGTAGGACAGCCCGAGCATCTGGTGGCAGGGATGGTCGCTCGCCGTGTCGATGTGTGTGATCTTCCCCGCCGCGTCCGTATCGAAGCACCAGTCGTCCGTCGCCTCCACGGGGAAGGCAATGTAGTTCGTGCGCTCCTGCGTGGGGGTGATGACTGCGGGATTTGCAAGGAAGAGGTCGCCCTCGATGACGTAGCTGTCCTCGAGCAGCCCATCACGCCCCGCGAGCGCAATCGAGGAGATGTTGTTCGCCGTCTCCCAGTCGGGATTGTCGATGTAGGCGAGGTGCGGATACGCCGCGTGCAGCGCGTCAAACGCCGCCCCGCAGTAGCCCCGCACAATAGTAATCGACGAAATCCCCGCCGCGTTAAGTGCATCGAGAATGGTTGTGATAATTGGCGTGCCGTTCACGGGCACGAGCGGCTTCGGCACGCGATCCGTCAGCGGCGCGAGACGCGTCCCGCGTCCCGCTGCGAGGATCACGGCGCGCGTCACACGATGCGCACCCATCAGGCGAGCCCCATGCGCCGCATCGTCTTGCGCAGCGTCTTCTCCGCGATGTGCGTGGCACGCTCCGCGCCCTTTGCAATCTCCGCGTCGAGATACGCCTTGTCCTCCATC
>ERZ773035.885-NODE-885-length-23041-cov-74.123902_pt1 | contig 23041 bp, 16 predicted proteins | sample MGYA00511487_ERZ773035 | MGnify/ENA primary metagenome ERZ773035 (study PRJEB29015, sample SAMEA2737985) | human oral metagenome | biome: human oral; feature: human-associated habitat; material: dental | place: China | collected 2024 ...
TTGGAACGTGGTCGGCAGAAGGTGGAATCATGGTCCTTGTAGCCTGCTGTACGCACTCAATCGAGGATAGGATGCAGAGTGCTATCCATAAGGGCACTCCGCATGGATATACGTACCCTTCAAGCTCAGCATATCAAGAAAGGCCGCGTCCACAAGATCGTTCGCAAGGAGAAGGTCCCTCATCCTTGGTCTCACGGGCACCTGTCATCACTTTAGCTATCCTGTTCGACACGCAGCAGCAGGACGGCAAGCGCACACATGCCGTTTATCGCTGCCATGGCGCAGGCGATTGCGCCTGTCGTGCCTGCAGCTAGCCCCGTACCCATCCCAAAGCCGATCATGGAGCAAAGGTGAGCCGGAAGCCAAAGGCCAGAGTCCCTCCGGGCGCGGAAGAGGGAGATAAGGAACAAAACAGCCCCCATGAGCATGCTGCCAACAAAGAGCAGCCTGGCGGCGTTTGGGGTGCTCTCGGTAAAGAGGACGTCTATGCAGAGTATTCCCGCTGCGTAGAAGACGCCGAGCAGAAGGCATGTGGTCGCAGCCGCACGTTGATGGCGCAGATAAAAATTCAGGTAAAGATTCAACATGATGTCCTCCTCGAGCAGATGTAATGGGGGCGAGGCCATTGCGCATGGGGCCGAAGGCACCGAGACACGTTTTCTTTGTGAGACCGCTTTCGCCATGTCCTTTCCAACCACCTTTCGACCAGTAGCTCTAGAAGGACCGTGGTCCGTCGCTGAGCCGGCTCTCGAGCTTCGGGAGCGACCGAGTGTCTCACAGGCGACCGGGTGGCGACCGGGCCGACCGCTGGCTGGTTTGGGGATCGTGCCCTACTCGCCCCCCTCGCCTACCCGTCCCTTGATGCGCTGCTCCGCGCGAGAGTAGAGCGCGCTGATGGCAAAGCAGATGGCACCACCGATGACGAACGAGACCACGCGGGCGACAGGCGAGAGAAACGCCGCGTCCACCAGCACGAGCCTGAAGACGCAGACGATAACGATCGTCAGACCGTACAGGCGCAGCGCCCTCAGGAGCGCCTTGAAACCGACGATGATGCAGATGAGAGCCGTCACCATGACGACGATTCCGGCAGCGAAGGGAATGTCCATCTGTGCAGTCGAGCATTGGGTGAGCGCTAGCCCGAGCAGCGAGAACACTATACCCTCCGCTACTTGCAGCGCCTCCGTCGGTCGGGGTCTCTCGGACAAGAAGTCCCATAGGCGCAAGCCGACGAGCGCCATCAGGATAATCAGGGACGGGACGTAGGCATAGGTATCCGGTGAGTTCGGTCGGCCAGGCAACAGGCCCGCGGCATCTCCCGTGAGAGCCCACAGGCTAACCAAAGCGGAGACAGCCAGTTCGTTGACTGCTGCCCCCATCCAAAACGTGCCGGATGCCACCCTTCGCCTCCACGCCTGAAGCGCATATACGCCGACAAGCAGTACGGCAAGAATCCCCGCGACGATTTCTTGGGCATGCTGGTAACCTGCCGCGTTCACGATGATGTGTATCGAGAGCTCGGCCACCGCCAGGCAGGTGAGCATGCGGGGACGGAGCCTGGGAGCCTCGGCATCTCCACCAAGGGCCTCGACAACCCTCGAGCGAATGCGCCACGAGAGGTATGCCAATGCCGTGAGCATCACGACATAGGTAAACGCGGTGCTCACGCCTGCCCGCTCAACCAGTTCACCGTACCCGGAGGTCAGCATCAGCAGGGCGTCAAGGCCCAAGGTGACGTCGCCGATCGACGCATACGCCGAATCATGCATCGCGTACGCAAGCACATAGAAGTAAACGGCGACAAGAACCACATAGGAGAGATTGGGCTGGGGCAAAAGCGATAGATGCGTCGAAAGATATCGCAGCAACAGAAGAAACGCCGCCATGCCCCCCAAGAGGCAGAGGGACAGCTTGCCGAGTTCCGCATCCACCAGGCGCCTGTGCATCAGCCAGAGGATCAGCGCGACCCCTGCCGCTAGGCAGGCGATACCGATGAGCGTCGAGTGTGCCTCGGCGAGCATCACTGCGCGTGCCGCATCGTTCCCAGGGGGCACCGTGCCCGCCGAGAGGCCGCTGGCTTGGAGGATCAGCTGGCGTGCGACGGCACATACGTCTACGAGAAGCACGCCAAACCAGGCAAGCTTGCCCATCGCGTACAGCGTCGTTGTCACGTCCCGCTCCTCTTCCTCCTTCCCAGAGAGCGCCAGCAGTAGGGAGAGGACGCTTGCGCCTGCGAACTGCAGGAAGAAGGCCACGGCGATTGGGGTGGACAGGGACGTGTCACGGGACCCCATGCCTCCCACCCCAAAGTAGTCGCGCATGAACAGGCTGGCGATCAGGGTGAGCACGAGCGAGACCAAGAGCCCGTACCGGTACGTCCGCCTCAGGCACAGGACGCTACCCGCCACGACGAGGGTGCAGGACAGCGTCTGGTACGTGATAACAAGGGGCAGGCGTGTCTCGCTGAAGCCGAAGGAGTAGGAAAAGCAGACCGAGATTACCATCCCCATATGGACCAGCACGGAGAGCGCAGTGGACTCGAACCTCCTCACGAGCACCATACAGGCTGCCATCCAGGCGAGCATTAGGCCGAAGGCGGGTACCTCGCCAAGGTAGCGAAAGTACACGTGGGTCATGAGCACAGAGATGAATATTGCGCCCATGCCCGCCCCCAGGAGGGATATCGAGAAGGCGCTCACGCGGCGTCGCGCCGCCGCCAGCCCTGCAGACGCCAAGACGAGGCTGAGAAGCCACATGAGCGCGCAGCGGACCTCGTTGCCAAGGGTGGGGATCACGAGGATGCCGAGGAAGACGAGGCCGAGAAAGACGAGGAGGACGGCAGCGAGGCCTATGACGTTTCTGCCAAACGTTCCCTCGAGCGAATCGGACCTCTCGGCGAGGTCCCTGTCCTCGGGCATTGCGGCGAAGGTAGCCGGAGCAGCCGACATCATGCCAGGGGGTACCGGAGGTTGCCCGGAAGAGGAGATAGGTGCAGGTGGGCGTCCGGGTACCGGCGGGCGCTCGGGCGCAGGCGAGAGAGGCGTCGAGGCGCTTGACTCGTAGGGCCAGGATGCTGGTGCGACGGGCGCGTTTGCGTTGGGCCAAGGGCTCGAGACACCGTGCTCGTAGGGCCAGGGACTCGGGGCATCGGGCTCGTTGGCGTAGGGCCATGCCGTTGGGATGGGCGGGCCTTGTTCGCTGCCGCCATATTGTGGGGATGCGGCCGCCGACTTCCTCTGGTCGCCACGCGCCCTCATCTCCTCCACCTCAACTCGGCTGTTGAGATTTCGTACCCAGTCCTTGAGGGCGTCGATCTCGCGACGGCACATACGCAGCTCGGACACGCAATATGCCGCTAGGACCAGCATGACAAGAACAAAGCACTCCGTGAGGAATTGCATGAGGACCATCTCCGAGCTGTGGGCTATTCGCTCCTGTCCACATCGCCTTTACGTATTCTCGAATATAGCACATGGGGCTGAGACGAACGCTGTGGTGGCACAGAGCCGCTGTGACTAATCTCATGTCGCCGTCCCGGCATGCTGGGTGCCTCATCCTCTGCTGTGACGTTACCTATCACCTGTGATCCGCTTATCCCACAGGGCCTTGGCGCGGTCCGCGCTGCCACCTACCCCTGAACGTATCGCACGACATGTTCACCGCTGAGTGGCAGTAAGTCTGACTTTCCGGCGCTTCCTTAGCCCGCTGGACACAGGCCCGAGCCGTCGCCTGCCCCGAGGGCCTGCGCCCGGTTGCGAAGACCCATGGGCCGCCGCCCGCGCGCGGCGGCCGTCTCCGGCGCCATGCGGCATGAGGCTCTCACCTACGGGCGTGCGGCGGCCGCCAGGCCTGCGGGGGACGGCGTTGGTGCTGCGGAGGAGGGCCGTGCGGCCTCACGGAGGGGCGCCTCCCGGCCCGACGCCTCACGGAGAGGCGCAGTCTGCGGCTCCCACGTCGCGCAGAATGCGCTTTTCCGTCACGTCGCCGCTCGGGAGGCGTGGGGCGCAACCCCCCCGCCAGCCTGCGGGGCACTATGGAGAGTGGCCCAACTGGGCAAACGTGCTCGAGCAACCCCCCGCCAGGCTGCGGGGGGGTTGCGCCGGGGCCCGCAGGCCTCGGCCTGGGGCCTGGCCTCACGGAAAAGCGCAGTCTGGGCAGAGGGCCTCGCTGAAGGCGCGCCCCGGGTCAGGCCGGGACACCATCAGGCTGCCAGCTGTGGGCTAAGGAGGTGCCGGGAACCCAGGGTGAGGTCACCAGCGAGAGTCCCGCTGTCAAAAGGTTCTATGGGCATCCCGTCTTCCTGTCTCGCTGCGCGGCAACAGGGCATCGGGTGCAGCGAATGCTGAAACTGTACTGGTCATGCTGACGACGCAACAGGTGATATAATCCGCTACGCTCTGATGGCGTGGAAGTCGAAAGGAAACCAGACCACCATGAACGAGAACACAGATCCCTTGCAGCCTCGGTCCGCCTCATCTGGGGACGGGGACACCCACGGCAGCTTAGGAGAGCCTGTCGCTCCCATGCCTCACCTCGCCCTTGCCCTGTCGCTTCGTTTCGTCCTCATCCTCCTCATGGGGGTGTGCCTTCACCTTGCGGGGCAATCGCTTCTGTGGACCGACCTCGGCATCATTGCCGTCGATGCCATCACCTTCGCTACGCTGGCTCACCTCATGAGAGGGGAGGGACGACGCCTGCGTGACCTCTATGTTCCGACCGGTGGTGCCGACATCGCGTGGGGACTCCTGTTTTCAGTCATCATAATCGTTGGCTTCTTTGTCTCGACCATTCTGGCGAACCTCATCGTCTATCACGGTGCCCCGCCCGCCCAACCCTCGAGTTTCGTACCCCCGCTGTGGCTCGGCGCTCTTGCTCTTGCCGTTATGCCGCTGACCATAGCCTTCGCCGAGGAGGGGCTGTATCGTTCCTACCTTCTGCCTCGCCTCGCGCGTCGCATGGGCCAGGTCCCGGCACTGCTTCTTGTGTCTGTCTTCTTTGGGCTCCAGCATATCGGGTTTGCTGTTCCTGACGGGCAGCAGATGCTGTCCAGGGCGCTGACCACCCTCTTTGCCGGACTACTCTTTGGTGGCCTCTGGCTATGGAAGAGGAAGACCGTCCCTCTTGTCATTGGGCACTGGCTCCTTGACTTTCTTTTTCTTGGCCTGCCCGTTTTCTACATGGCTGCCTCGGCATAGTCCCGGACGGCCGGGGCGGATCGCGCCCGTCCCGGCCGTGAACCCCACATGGCGTTGCGGTTGAAGCCCAAGCCATGCCCGTGTGGGCTGTATGCGCTCCACGAGGCGCGGACGGGTTGGCTTGTGGGAGTGCATACGCTCAGCAAGCAATGTATCAGCCCGCCTCTTCTCACTCGCATTCCTTCCTCTCGGCCCTGCATGGGGCGCACTACGGATGCACAGGCTCCGCACGCTGCTCAGTAAACGCACTCCTTCTCCAACTCATAGTGCAGTGGCTGCAGTAAGTACGCTATGGTTGACATGCTGTGTAGGAAAACGTATAGTGTGTCGCACCATTTGGTTAGCTGCTTTTAACACTATCGCAAGAGGAGGATAGCATGGCACAGGAATCCCAAGTTCAAGCCGCCACCAAGGGCGGTGGGAAGCTGAACACGAAGGACCTCATCTACGCCGGTGCGTTTTGTGCACTCTACATCGTGGCGATGCTCATCGTCGTGATGGGCTCGGGCATAGTGCTTCCCATCCTGTATTTCATCGCCCCGCTTACCGTCGGCACTGTGTGCGGCACAATCTACATGCTCTACGTGCTCAAGATACATAAGTTTGGCGCGGCGCTTATCTTGGGGATACTCTTTATCTTGGCGACCGGCCACCTCACGTGGTACTCGCTTGCAGTGGTTCTTGGCGCCTCGCTCATCGCCGAGCTCATGATTTTCCTCGGCAAGTATACATCAAAGAAGATGTACCTGCTTTCATACGTGTTCTTCAACCTCACGATGGCAGCACCGTATCTGAGCTTTGTGTTCAATCTTCAAGACTCACTTAAGGTTACGCAAGACTATTATGGGGAAGCTCGTGCAAAGGCATACGAGACTCTCTTCGGATCCGGCTTCTATGTCTTTACCATCGCCCTCGCACTTGTCGGAGGGGCCGTTGGCGCCCTTGTCGCGAGCAGGCTCGTGAAGAAGCACTTTGCCAAGGCTGGGATCGTCTAGGTGGAGTTCGAGCTCTACGGTGATGACTCAGGGGCGCGTATTCGCTTTGATCCGCGTACGAAGTTGCTGGTCTTCTTTGTGAGCTGCTTTCTAAGCCTCTCGATGCACGGCAACCTTCCCATCTTGGTGGTCGGTACGCTGCAGTGCGTCATGCTCGCCCTGTCCGGGAAGCGGGCCCTGGCGCTCAAATGTCTCGCGAGCCTCTATGTCATCCTGTTTATCCGTCAGTGCATTGAGGTGTCAGGGGAACAGGGTGCAGAGGCGGTCGTTAGTGTGTGTATGGGGCTTATCTCGCTTTTCGTGTTCTTCTTTCCCATCATGGTCTCCTTTCTTTTGCTCGTACGCACCACGCGGGTGAGCCAGTTCCTCTCGGCGTTCCAGGCAATGCACCTACCCATGACCCTTGTCATCCCTCTGGCAGTGCTGTTCCGCTTCATCCCGACGGTACAGGACGAGTGGAGCGGCGTGCGCAAGGCGATGGCGTTTCGTGGCATATCGATGACGCCGGGGGCGATCATTCGACATCCACTCCTGACCATCGAGTACATCCTCGTACCCCTGCTCTTCTCCTCCGTCGGTGTTATGGAGGAGCTGGCCGCAGCCTCGCTGGCACGTGGGATGGACAGCACGCGAAAGCGCAGCTCCTTCGAGGATATACGGCTTGGCGGTGCCGACCTCATAGCGATCAGTCTCTTTATCATAGTTGCCGCCTGGATACTTGCCTTTAGGGCATCAGGAATGAGTAGCCTATGATTCGCTTCGATGGCGTGAGCTTTCACTACGGTGGCGAGAACGGCACCGGAGATGGCGTCGATCATATCGATCTCACGATAGCAGACGGGGCCTTCACGGTGCTTGTCGGTGAGAGCGGATGCGGAAAGACGACCCTCACGCGCCTGATAAACGGCCTTGCCCCCAACTTCTACGAGGGCGAGATGGAAGGTGCCGTTTATGTGGACGACATCTGCACCACCACCGCAGAGCTCCATGATACGGCGGCGCTCATCGGCAGTGTATTTCAGAATCCCAAGAGCCAGTTCTTCAACGTGGACACTACAGGTGAGCTGGTGTTTGGCTGCGAGAACCAAGCCCTGTCTCGTGACGAGATGCGCCGCAGGCTCGACAGGACGCGCATCGACATGCAGCTCGACGCGCTGATGGACCGCAACATCTTTGAGCTTTCCGGTGGCGAGAAGCAGCAGGTCGCCTGTGGCTCGGTCTACGCGTCCGGACCACGCGTGTTCGTGATGGATGAGCCGTCGGCGAATCTCGACAAGAAGGCGATACGACGCCTGCACAACATCTTGGCGAAGATGAAGGACGAGGGCAAGACCATCGTGCTGTCGGAGCATCGCCTCCACTACCTGATGGATCTGGCCGATGAGTTCGTCTACGTCAAGGACGGGCGTATCGAGAGGACCTTCTCCACGCAGGAGCTGTGCTTGCTCGACGATGCTCGGCTGTCAGAGCTGGGTCTGCGCTGCACCGACCTGCGTCGGCTCGTCAGGGTCAGGGCGACGTCGCCCGCCGGTGGCGGCCCGGATGGCAACGGTGGCAAAGGGCAGGATGGCCCATACGACGATGCCTACGCCGACGCCCGCACTGTCGGGCGCCCCGCCCTCGAGGCGGTTGACCTCAGCTGTAGCCGGGGCAGCGCGCGCATCTTAGACGTGGATCGCATCGCGTTTCCCGTGCATAGCGTGGTGGCGGTGATAGGGGACAACGGCTGCGGCAAGAGTACCTTGGCTGAGTCCCTCTGTGGCATCATCCCCTCCGACGGCACGGTGGCGATAGGCGGGACCTTCGAGACCGCACGGACGCGCTCCAAGAGAAGCTTTATGGTGATGCAGGACGTCAACCGTCAGCTGTTCGCGGATGACGTGGCCGAGGAGGTCAGCCTGAACGCGTCAGTCTCCGAGGAGGAGGTAGATCGGGTTCTTGAGGGCCTGGGCCTGCTCGAGTACAAGGACCGTCACCCCGCCTCGCTCTCGGGCGGGCAGAAGCAGCGCGTGGCCATTGCCTCGGCGCTCTGCGCAGGCAAGGACATCCTGTTCTACGACGAGCCCACAAGTGGCCTTGACCGTCGCGGCATGGAGCGCTTCGGCACGCTTCTGCGCGCCATGCGCGACAAGGTGCTCTGCTCGCTCATCATCACGCACGACCCCGAACTCATCTTGCAGTGCTGCACGCATGTGCTGCATGTGCGCGACGGTCGAGCCGTGGCGCTCTATCCGCTCGACGATGAGGGCGCGGCCCGTGTGCGCGGCTATTTTCTGTCTCCCAGTGATGTGAGCACCAGCAAAAGGCGCGATCGCACCGGTGCGGTGGGCAAGATCCTGTGCTATGCGGGTGAGCAGAGAAGGTCGATCGCGCTCGCGGCGACGCTGATGATCGTCGGGGCCCTGGCAAGCGTCGTTCCCTACCTGCTCATCTACGGCCTTATCGATGCGGCTCTTTCGGGTGGTACCGTTACGCTTGCCGCCGCAGCCCCCGCTGTTGCAGCGATTGCCGTCTGCGAGGTCGTGCATGCCGCAAGTTACACGGTGGGCTTGGTGCTTTCTCACAAGGCAGCGTTCAGCACGCTCGAGAATCTGCGTAAGTTTTTGCAGGAGCGACTAGACGGCCAGTCTATCGGGACGGTGAGGGATCTGGGCGCGGGGGCCGTGAAGAAGCTGTTCACCGACGATATCGAGTCCATAGAGCTCCTGCTAGCACACATGATCCCCGAGGGTGCGGCGAACATCGCCGTTGTCGCGGTCGTGCTCCTGACGACATTTGCCGTTGACTGGCAGATGGCGCTTCTCACCCTCATCGTGGTGGGGCTTGGCGTCATCGTGTCCCGGCAGATGTACAGTGTGGGCATCGACAAAATGGGCAGCTACTTTGCCGCGACGAAGCGCCTGAACAACACCATCGTCGAATACGTGGAGGGCATGGAGGTCGTACGCGTGTTCAACCGTCAGGCTGATTCCGGCGAGAAGTTCGAGCGTGCGGTGTCGGGCTATCGCGATCAGGCCCTGGGATGGTACAGGATCTGCTGGCCTTGGATGGCGCTCTACGGCAGCCTGTTCTCGAGCGTTGTGCTGTACTCTTTGCCGTTTGGGGTGCTCATGGTGCTGCTTGGGCGGATGACGCTCTCGAGCTGCGTGCTGGTGTTGTGCCTGAGCTTCGGTATAGGGCCGCTGCTGCTGCACTGCATGGCGTTCATCGGTGCCATCCCTCAGGTGAGCTTCAAGATCCAAGTGCTTGAGAAGGCCTTGGACCAGGCACCACTCAAGTCGGGGAGCGCGGGCTTTGTCGGCCGGGGCCACAGGGTGGTGTTTGAGGACGTGCGTTTCGCATACCGCGACGCCGAGGTGCTGAAGGGTATCTCGTTCACGGCCGATGAGGGCCGCATGACCGCGCTGGTGGGGGAGAGCGGAAGCGGCAAGAGCACCATCGCGCGCCTTCTGGTCCACCACTACGATGTGGCGGGCGGCTCCATCTCCATAGGTGGTCAGCACATCGACGATATGACCCAGGTCGCCCTGAGCGAGCAGATATCCTATGTGTCGCAGGACCTGTTCCTCTTTGACAGGAGCATCCTCAAGAACATCCGCGTCGGCCGGCCCGACGCGACCGACGAGGAGGTTATTGAGGCCGCCAGGCGGGCGCAGTGTGACGATTTTATCAGAGATCTGGAAAAAGGCTACAACACTAATGCGGGAACGGCGGGAAGGCGACTGTCGGGTGGCCAGCGCCAGCGCATCGCATTTGCCCGGGCGATCCTCAAGGATGCGCCCATCGTCGTGCTCGACGAGGCGACGGCGTTCGTCGACCCGGAAAACGAGCAGAGGATGAGCCTTGCCATTCGCGAGATCATCGCAGGCAAGACGGTCATCGTCATAGCCCACAAGCTCCGCTCCATCGCGGGTGCCGACAAGATCATCATGCTGCATCAGGGTCGTGTCCTCGCAGAGGGGACGCAGGGCGAGCTTCTCTCGTCCTGTCCCGAGTACAGAGCGCTGTGGGACGCCTCCGAGCAGGTGAGTGGCTGGACGCTCAGGGATGGTGGGCGCATCGACGCTCAGGGTGCAGACGGCGACGCTCAGGGCGTAGGCGGCAGGGAGGCACTATCATGCTAGGTCTCGTCCATCGCATCCTTGCCTTCTCGGGACCCTATGCACGGCGCGTGCGGATCGCCTATGTCTTTGCGTTTCTGAGGGCGCTGTGCGCCACCGCTCCTTTGATGCTTGCCATCATGGCGCTGCGCCTCCTCATGGCGGGCCAGGCGACGCCGCTTTCCTGCTGCCTTCTTGCGGCGGGGATGCTGGTGCTCCTCTTGCTCCAGTCGACCTTCCAGTACCTTGCCGATCGCCTGCAGTCGGGGACGGGCTACGAGATCTTTGCTGACAAGCGCGTCGAGCTGGGCCAGCACCTACGCCGCCTCCCCATGGGGTTCTTCACCGCTGGCAACATCGGGCGCATCAGCTCCATCCTCTCGGCTGACATGGTCTATATCGAGGAGCAGAGCATGTCGATCGTCGCGAACGTCATGAGCGACGTCTTCTCCCAGGTCATCCTGACGGCGTTCCTGTTCACGATGAGTCCTCTCGTCGGGGCGACCGTGCTGGCGGTCGAGCTCATCGCCGTCCTGGTCGCCCAACCGATGCTCGCGCAGGCGCGTCGCAACTCAGACGTTCGCCAGCGGACGATCGAGCGACTGACCGACTCGGTGCTCGAGTACGTCGAGGGCCTCGCAGTCGTCAAGAGCTATAACCTTACGGGCGAGGGGGCACGTGACCTGCGTGACAGCTTCGCGACCACGCGGGATACCAGCCTGCGCTTCGCCTGCGAGCAGTCGCCCTTCGAGGCGGCGCTCTTGGCGCTGTATGGCCTGGGGTCGGCGGCGGTGCTTGCGCTCTCCGTATGGCAGCTGGAGCAGGGCGCCATGACGCCCGGCGCGTTCGTCGGCATCGCGCTGTTCCTGTTCCAGCTGTTCGGGCCGCTGAGGGACCTGTACCAGCAGAGCACGCGCCTGACCATCATGGAGAGCGCTCTGAACCGCATCGAGTCCCTGTTCTCCCAAGACGAGCTGGAGGATGCGGGCACGGATGACTTGCCCGATGCGGCTGCCGCAGCTGCCTTAGGCAGTCACGAGATCGAGTTCTCGCACGTGTCCTTCTCCTACGGCGAGAAAAAGGTGCTTACGGACGTCTCCCTGGCAGCCGACTGCGGTCAGATGGTCGCCCTGGTAGGGCAGTCGGGAGGCGGGAAGACCACCCTTGCGAACCTCCTGGCACGATTCTGGGACGTCTCTGCGGGTCAGGTGCTGCTGCGCGGCGTCGATGTGCGACGGCTGCCGCTCTCGGCGCTCATGGCTCAGATCAGCATGGTCTTCCAGAACGTCTACCTGTTCCAGGACACGGTGTTCAACAACATCGCCATGGGTAGGCCCGGCGCAACGCGCGAGGAGGTATACGAGGCTGCCCGGAAGGCATGCTGCCTCGACTTCGTCATGCGTATGCCCTACGGATTCGACACGATGGTCGGTGAGGGCGGTGCCAGCCTGTCCGGCGGGGAGGCGCAACGCGTCTCCATCGCCCGGGCGATCCTCAAGGATGCGCCCATCGTCGTGCTCGACGAGGCGACCGCCAGCATCGACGCCGACAACGAGCGCCATATCCAGCAGGCCATGACGGAGCTGTGTCGCGGCAAGACGACGTTGGTGATTGCCCATAAGCTGCCCACCATCCGAAACGCCGACAGGATTGCGGTCGTGGGTGACGGTCAGGTGCTCGAGTGCGGCTCGCACGACGAGCTGATGGCGCTGGGTGGCGTCTATCGTCGCATGGTGCATGCAGGCGAGCGGGCGCGCGGCTGGGATGTGGCGCCGGTGCAGGGAGGCGCACAGCCGGATGACTCCCGCTGCGGCGACGGCAGGGGCGAGGAGGCAAGACGATGAGCGAGGCGACACAGAAGATGCTTGGTCTCGTCGCGATCATCATCAGCATCTTCCTGCTGATGGGCGGGCTGTACCTGCCCGCCGACTTCGTGGCGGAGCCGACTCAGACCGTGCTTGTCATCCTCGGCGTCGTGCTTCTGCTCGGTGGCAACGTGGTCATGGTCGTCGCGCACAACGACGAGTGAGCGAGGCTGCCGTTCTGACTGTCGGCCTGCCTGCTAGACAGCGTGATAGTGCCCCGCAGATTCTGGGGTACCTAAGAATATACGCCCCCACGATAGTGCCCCGCAGATTCCCGGGGGGTTTCTCAGGTTCCTCAGGGTGAGCGCCAACCGGGTGGGCGCCCCCACGATAGTGCCCCGCAGATTCTGGGGTACCTAAGAATATACGCCAACTGGGCAAACGTTCCAGGGAAAGTGCCCCGCAGATTCCCGGGGGGTTCCTTGGATCCCTCGGGGCCTGACGAGACGGGGCCCTGGCGCGTGACTGTCACGAAAGTTGGCGATTATCATCTGGCAAGACCCCTGATGGTGTCATGACATCGCTTGAGAACTTATATATCTTCTAGATTCTCTATAATTTCTAAAGACACGATTTCTATCGGCGAGAGAGGAGCGGCCTTGCTCGAGCGTCAGACCTACGTTAATCCCTTCAAGCCAACCGCAGGCATGACCCCACCGGTGCTCGTCGGCCGCGAATCGGTGATCGATGACTTTATGGATGGTCTGGATGAGGGTCCGGGTGCGCCTGGTCGCCTCATGCGCATCACTGGGCCTCGCGGTTCCGGAAAGACGGTGCTCCTGACGGCGCTTGGCGACATCGCCACCAGGCGTGGGTGGTCTGTCGTCAACGTGTCAGGCAAGGAGGCCCTCTGCGCCTCGATTCAGGAACAGCTTGTGGGGGACACTCGGCTCAGAGACCTGAACGTCCAGATTTCCCTTCCGTTTGTGTCGGCAGGGGCAAAGATTGGCGACTCTGGCAGGGAACCCTCGTTTCGCGAGGCGTTCGCCCGTGCCACGCGGTCCCTCTCGCAGGATGGCGCAGGCCTGCTCATCACGGTGGACGAGGCACAGGATGCCTCACGTGACGACATGGCTGTCATCGCTGCAAACGTGCAGTACATGATTCGCGAGGGGCAAAATGTCGGGCTCTTGTTCGCGGGCATCACGACGGGAGTGCTCGATCTTCTGAACGGCGAGGGTGTCACGTTCTTGCGTCGTGCCCAGGCAGAGGAGCTTGCGAGCATCCCGAGGGCTGATGTCGCGCGAGCGCTCAGGAAGACCATCGAGGCCTCGGGGCTTGCGATCGAAGACGCTGCGCTCGCGCAGGCCGCTGCGGACACCTGCGGCTATGCGTATCTCATCCAACTCGTCGGATACTATACCTGGCGAGAGAGGCGGCGTCACGTCGCAGAGTCCGTGACCATAGACGTGGAGGACGTGCGTCGTGGGACGGCGGCGGCGGTCAGGCAGTATGGGCAGTCGATGATCGAGACGGCGCTTGCCGGACTCACCAAGCCCGCGCTGGACTATCTTTTGGCCATGACTGAAGACAACGCCGCATCCTCCACCGCCGCGGTCGCGAGGCGTATGGGAAAGCCGGCCGCCAGCGCCAACACGTACCGCAGGATGCTCATTAGCCGCCAGGTCATCGAGGCCACGGCACCCGGGTACGTGGCGTTCTCGATGCCGTTCATGCGCGAGTACCTCGTGAAGCATGAGGACGACCTACTGGCGAGATATGGGGCCTCAGCCTGTCAAGAGCCTGTCCGGTAAGGTCAGGTCACGAGCGTACGTCAGTCCCCGACCGCCGATGGGCCAAGCACGTCACCCCTCTGCGGCCGACCTCATCTCTCCGCCGCGAGCGCACGCCTGATATCGTCGGCGTCCACCCCCGCCGAGGCGGCGGCGTCCTGCACGCTCACGAGGCCGTCGCGCACGAGCCTGCAGAGCGTCTCGAGCACGCCCTCGGCCTTGCCCTCGGCCCGTATCTCCTCCACCATGCTGCCCATGGCCATCCTTCCCTCCTCCGTCTCCCTGAGCCTGCGCTTTACCCTCGACGTCTCCGGGAAGCGCCCCTCATCGTATGCCCCGCCCTCGACGAAGAGCCTCATGAGGGCGGAGACGTCGCTGCCGCCCCGCGCCAGTGCGCTCACGTAGACCTCCTCGAGTCCGTTGGCCACGGTCAGGCCCGCGCCGCGCACGACCCTGTCGACCCGGTAGGGCGACCTGCCCAGCCCGAAGGGATCGAACTCGCAGACGAGCGCCACGCATCGAACTCGCAGACGAGCGCCACGCAGACGTCCGGGACGTCCGCGAAGGGGGTGCCCGGCCTCGTCCTGTCCGCCATCACGAGCGAGGTGTAGTAGCGCATGCGCCTCTGCATGCGTCTCTGGAAGTTACCCGTATCGGCGCGCTGGGTCGCCAGCACTGGACAACCGCGATGATGACCAGACCCAGAAGGGTGACAATGCCGACGGGCGGCGCTTGGTGCGGGTAATCACCCCTCATGGAAACACGAACAATGAGTGGTGCTGTGCTATAGACGATTCCTGCGTACTTGAAAGAACACACCCGAATCCACGGAGGTACTCAAGCGTTGGCACAACATGTACAGATCCTGCCTCTGGTATCCCTGTTGGCTCGAGCGGCCCAGAGACTCGACCCGATTAGCCGGTTTTGTCACGTGCTCACGAATTCTCCCTGGGTTTTGTGCTAGGAAAAACGTTGCGCGATCTTGTGTAGAAATAAGAAAAACGTTACAATTTGGCTCATTAGATTAGGAATAGCGTTGCACTTGATGATCGGTCGCACATTCATGCCGCAGTAGGTAGGCTGTAGAAACGACATGCTCACACGCAAGGTCACTGACTCACTCCTTCGCTGGGAGGCCTCACGAGGCCATAAGGCCCTCTTTATCACAGGGGCGCGGCAGGTGTGGGCAAGACCACAGCCATCAGGGCATTCGCGAAGAAACGATATCGCAGCTTTGCCGAGTTGAATTTTCTTCAGAATCCACGTGCTCGGGAAATATTCTCTGGCAGCCTGGATGCCAACACTATCGTCTCGAACCCGACCGCCTTCCTCCGCATGCCATTGGAGCCGGGAAGCACCCTGGTCCTGCTCGACGAGATCCAAGAATGTCCTTTCGCACGTACCGCCATCAAGTTTCTTGTGGAGGATGGTCGTTTCGACTATGTGGAGACGGGGTCGCTGCCAGGCGTCAGGGCGAGAGAGGTACCGTCCTATCCAGTGGGGTTTGAGGAGCGGCTTCGGATGCATCCGTTGGACTTTGAGGAGTTCTGTTGGGCCAGTGGGGTCCAGAAGGAGACCATCGAAACGCTGAGGACTCACTTCGATGATCGAACGCCGATACCTGAGGCAATTCACCAGACCATGCTTGGGCTCTACTACGCCTATATGGTTATCGGCGGTATGCCTGAGGTTGTGCAGCGCTACGTGGATACCCATGATGTCGCGCAGGCGATACGTCTTCAGCAGGATATCATAGAGCTGTATCGACAGGACATAAGCGAGTATGCTGATGGCGCCGACAATATCAAGGCACGCCAGATATTCGATGCGATGCCCTCTCAGCTCGATGACAAACTTCGCCGCTTCGTACTGGCGGATCTTAGGAAGACCGCACGCCAGAACCGTTACGAGAGCAGCTTCCTCTGGTTGGCAGATGCGGGCGTCGCGCTTCCCTGCTATAACGTCACGCTGCCAGTGGCACCGCTTCAGGCAAACGAGAAACGCAGCCTCTTCAAGCTCTTCATGGGTGACGTCGGGTTGCTATGCGCCGCCTCTATGGACGACATCCAATTTGATCTGCTCAAAGGAAACCTGCACGTTAACCTTGGCTCAATCATGGAGAATGTAGTGGCGCAGGAGCTGGATGCCCATGGCTTCAAGCTCCACTACTTCAACGCAAAGCGCTACGGCGAGGTTGACTTTGTCGTCCAAGACAGACGTGATGTCATACCCATCGAGGTGAAGTCTGGAGATGACTGGGCGTCCCACCCTGCCCCCGACAAGTTGCTCAAGGTCTCCGAATGGGATCTTGGGCATGCCTATGTCCTATGCAAGGGCAACGTCAGGCAGTCGGGGGCGATCACATACCTGCCCCTCTACATGAGCATGTTCCTCGAGCCAAGACCGCATCCAGAGACCCTGCCGTATGAGGTGGATCTCAGTGCGCTCGGCTAGACAAAATGAGGTGCACGCCCTGGTCGAGGTGTCTTTGGTCGAGGCCTACCTCGACACCAGTATGATGCCTACGGGCCCAAAGGACATATCGATTTGCACTGCCACTCGGCCCTGAGCGTGCGGCCCCGTACGTTCACCATCGAGTGGCAGCGCGGTCTGCGCTGCCACCTGTCCCCCAGTGCTCCTACCGCGTCCAAGGTTTACTATGCTCTACGACCAATATAGCTCGCAGCCTGTGCCCGCATGGTGCCATGGGCAGGCGCTTACGGTACGAGCGGCAGTAGATTTGCCGCATAGAGCGGATAGTTGACGATCCAGCCCTGGTCGGCATAGCCCTTCAGCGACAGCCGAAGGCTCCGCGTGATGCCGTGTTCTTTCGCAAACCTGGCAATACTTCCGCTCTTGACGCTTGTACCCGCCTTGACCTCCAGGGGAACTACCCTGCCGTCGCACTCATACAAAAAGTCGACCTCTCCCTTGCTGCGCTTGCCGTCCGCCGACCAGTACCAGGGGGCCATGCTGGTCGTCTGTGACTCGCTGCCAGTGGCCGAGGGCCTGATTCCGTCTGTCGCGACGAGCTGTTGGCATACGTATTGCTCGGCGTAGACGCCCTTTGCGTGCGTGAAGAGTTCGTTTCCCCTCAAGATGGTCCGCACGTCGAGGTGCAGTGCGGCGCCCAGCAGCCCCACATCGAGCAGGTAGAGCTTGAACGAGCTGTCATCCTCGTAGGCCCGAAGCGGGATGTTGGGTCTTGTGATTCTTTGGACCTTGGTAACAAGGCCCGAGTCGGTGAGCCACGATACGGCATCCTTGTACGTTCGGCCTCGACCGCCCCTCTTTACCTGAGCGTATATGAATCTGTTGCTTCCCGTCTCGCGGGCGATTTGCGTTGGGATCGATCGCCACAGCTCTCGGATATGCTCCGCCTCCGATGCGGATCTCACGTGCTTCGCAAAATCATGCTCGTAGTCGAGCAGAAGGCGTTGCTGGACGTTGCGTGCTGCACCCAGCATGCGCGTATCCACGTATGCCTGCACCGCCTCGGGCATGCCGCCCGTGAACAGGTAGCTGCGCAGCAGGTCCTCATACGTTTCGCCCATCGCGCTTACCAGCTCGATCGCATCGGGCCGGATGAGCTCAGCCAACTGGCCCTGGCCCACAGCGTGTAAGAACTCCCTGAATGTCATGGGGTGCATATTCAGGTACTCGACTTTGCCGACAGGCCATGATATGCGGGCCAAGTTACCCTGCGCGTCGTCTGCGCGGTTCAGTGCGATGCCAAGAAGAGAGCCTGCAGCCACCACAGGCACCTCTGGCCGCTGCTCACACAGCATCTTGAGTGCCGTGAGAGCTCGGGGGCATTCCTGAACCTCGTCGAGAAAGACGAGGGTATTCCCATCAAGTGGATTTGTGCCTGTATAGGCACCTATGGCGGTAAGGAGCCGATCGGGATCGAGGCTTCCGTCAAAGACAGCTCTCATGACCTCATTTTCGAGAAAGACGATATGGGCAAGGGCCCCAAAATTCCTGTGGGCAAACTCGCGAACAAGCCACGTCTTGCCTACCTGCCTTGCGCCGCGAACGATGAGCGGCTTTCGACGCGAGGAGGTCATCCAAGCCTCTAGCTGTGACATCGCCTCACGCTCCATGCGACCTCCCGATGTGGTGCGGATGCCTGTACGCAGGCGGCAGCTTACCCCTGTCGCCTCTCTTCCGGTCTTCATCTCAGTATATGCTAGTCTTCGGAAACTGCCAATGATGGCTGATTCCGACATCGGAAACTGCCATTTTTGGCTGATTCCGACCATGAAGGGAAGTGAGCCGAGAGTCGATCGATACGTGAGCTGAGCCTTGATCATTATGGGCCAGTTTCGACCACCATGATCTGACGCTACCCTTGGATACCCATGAAAAAAGGCCCACGACGTCGACTTGAGGGCGCAAGGCGGGCCAAATCTCGTCCACGGGTCCATTTTAGATGAACTCAAGCTATGAATGACTGCAGGTCAGCTCATTAAAGTTGCAACCTGCAAGCCACCTCTGCTTTACTCCCACTCGATTGTCACATCGGCCATCTATGTACCCCGGAAGAGCCGGCGGCGCAGAGGCTTTACTCCCACTCGATTGTCACATCGGCCATCTCCGTGTAGTCAGCGTGCTGCCTGACCTGCGATTCCCATCACTCTTCCATCTGAAAAGCGTGTAGCCACCGTGTAGTCGGGGGTGGCTACACGGGATGTAGTCACTTCAAGAGAGTATTTTCGGGCATCCGAAGAGTGACAGGCTCGGTGCGGAGATGCGATTTGATTGCATGCAACTGACTACATAGGTGAAAACAGCTCTGATAGAGTGGGGAGCTCTCCGACTCAAGAGTGATAATTCCCAGCTGAAGAGTGACACCTCTGAGCTGGGAAGACATGTCCACGTACGCAAGAAGTGACTACATGCAGCTAGGCACCTCCATGGCCATGCCCTCGCATCTTGCGGATGTTTTGCAGCTTCCACCGGACTTCCGGGCTGGCGGCGGCCGCACGCGCCATCGCCTCGTCTTCGAAAAGCAGGTCTGGGACGAGCAATCCCTGCGAGAACCGTTCGAGATACTCTTCCTCGGCATCCGTCTGCGGCAAGACATAGGCGGAGACGAACTCTCGCGCAATTCCGATCAGCCCGTCGAGTGTGGGCGCCTTCTCGTTTCTCCTGAGCATGGGCAAGAGCTGCTCCTCGAGCTCGCGCCCCCTGCCGGCGAAGCGTCCGGGACGGTCCTCGAACCCGTGCGGGAACGACGCCGAAAGCGACGCGTAGAAGAGAACCGCCTTGTGAGCGACGGCGCGCTCAGCAGCGCTTCTTCTGTCGAGCACGCGCTTGAGGTTCGCGACGTCATAGAGGTCCCGCACCTTCACGCGGTCGAAGAACGCCTTGACCTTCCCTCCGGCAAGCTCCGCATCGGTAAAGAGCGGGACATCCAACTCTGGTCTGAGAATCGGGGATCTGCGTTCGATCGGCATCAGCGGAGAGCGGTTCATGTAGATGCAGTCGATCTTGACATGGTCTGGACCCCATTGTGACCTGTAGCCGAGGAGGAACGTCCTGCCGGCATGCCCGCCTCGCGCCCCCGGAGACGGGGTATCCCTGAGAGCGGCCACCTCGTCAATAGACCTCTCGACGATTGGCCTTTCGGCGAGCATCTCGTCCCTGTCGAGCGCTCCGACGTACGAGAGATCGATGTCGACGGAGAGCCTCGGTGCGTCGAGCATGAACAGGTTTATCGCGGTCCCGCCGTGTAGCGCGATCTTGTCTTTGAGAAACGGATGCTCACCGAGCTCGCCGAGCAGGTCGAGAAGCCTCTCCACCTTGTCAAGCGCGCGGCGGGAACTCCCTCACGAGCGTGTTATCCACGACTCCATCTCCTCCCTGTTCTCGGGCAGGATAAGCTTCCATTTGGCGGACCAGCCCGTTGGGGCTCCATCTGCTGCATACCCCAGACGGTAGGGGCCAAGTCCGAGCGCGCTCTCGAGTCGGGCAAGATCTCCCTCGTCCACATGCCACTCATCCCCCTTCTCCGACAGCAGCCACCCGACGCGGGAGGCCATCGAGGGACCTGCCTCGGAGGCGAGCCCGACCAGCTCTTCCACGCCGAGGTACACGAACGCGGTCAAGCTGCGTACCGTCTCCTCGACCCCTCCCGCCAAGGCGAGTTTCCCTAGGCAATCAATTACTGTCTGCTCCCTCGTGGTAGCGAGGTAGGGTTCCCAAGAAGATCTCAAAGTTTTCGACCGCACATTCCTCACCGGGCCGCAGGGACGGTAGGCGACGCCGCGGAAGTCGAACCCGGCCCTCACGGTGTCCGAGCGGAAGCGGCACACGAACCCCGCGTTGTGCGCGACGCCGTGCGCCTCGAGAGCCGAGTGGTACGAGACGACCGCGCTGGCATCGAGCGCCGCGACAACCTCGAACTGGTCCACAGGGACGTCCTCGAACCGCCCGCGGTTGGAGACGAGAAGCCCACGCCGCACGCGCTCCACGGCCCCGGACCTCACGGCGAGCCGTAGCTGCTCCTCGGCCGCAGCTGGGGAGTCCATGGCCCCGAGGAGGGAGGGTGTGGTGAACACATGGTGGCGGCCTATGTAGTCAGAGAACTTCATACTGCAAATAGTACCATGAAACAACAATTAATAGTTGGGATATCAATAGATTATTAGCAGCAAATCACGTTACGAGACTACAAGCAAGCGGCAACGTGCCTTTTCTGTGGACAAGTTGCGTCGCCTCGCTACACACTAACGAAATCTACCTCTTTGGCTCCGCTCCTTTGATGTCGGTGAATGGGTCGACTCCGTACCTATTCACTCTCCATGCACCCGACTCCCACTTTGCTGCCGGGTCAGCTCCGTCGAATCGGCAAAGGCGAGTCAGTGCAGTCCATGATTCGTCTTGGAAACGGAGCTTCGTCCTCGCAAAAGCAACCGCAGCGGCAGGCCTGTCTATTTCCTCTATCTCGTATTCTTCAGTCGGGTGGGGCGAGTAAAGCTCCCGCGCCTAACCTGCAAGTTTGCCGGATGACATATTCACAATGTTCGGGAAAACGATCCCAAAACCCCGTAATTCTTGGCTCTTCGGGGGTTTGCGTGGGCTGACGCCCCGGTGAAGACGCCAACCTAGCGGCGGCGCCACCACTCGCGTGGGCCTGTTTTCTCCACCAAGGGAAGAACGGCCACTGAGGAGGCGCCGCCGCCATGCCAAACAGCATGCTCGACGGGCCCGCGTCTGGGCGGCGAGCGACAAGGCCAGGGTCGCGACCGGGCGGGGCCACGGGTCCCACGACATCGACAACCTCATGGCCCTCGTGATGCCCGGGTGCTCGGACCTGAGGCCCACGCTGCCGGGAGGGGCGGTGGTGACGTGATCTCTGCCCACACGAACTCATGAAGCCTCTGAAAAATACGGGGAAGACCAGATGATCCATGCAGTAGCAGTAGGCCCCTCGACTTCAGGTGCTTGCAGGCCAAATCACATGGTTTCTTGACGTACATTTTTCCAAAACATAATAGTATGGAGGTGTAGGTATAGGGATGCAAAAGGGTGTTTAGTCTTTGCACGTTTCAGGCGGTGCTTCGAAAAAGGAGGTAGCCATGCTAGTCAAATTCCCATTTGGAAGAGAGAAGGTCGAGCTTACGCTTCCGGACTCCACGTCGGTCTTGGAGTCGAAGGCGGTGGAGTACGTCCCCAAGGGTTCCCAGGAGGAGCTGGTGCAGGAGGCCTTGGAGCATCCCATCGGGAGTGCGCGCGTCTGCGAGCTCGCAGAGGGCAAGAAGAACATCGTGATCATCACGTCAGATCACACAAGGCCCGTCCCCAGCAAGGTCACCCTTCCCCTTTATCTGAAGGAAATTAGGAAAAATAACCCCGACTGTAACATTACGATCCTGATTGCCACCGGGTTCCACAGGCCCACGACCAAGGAAGAGATGATCGACAAGTTCGGCGAGGACCTGGTCAAGAACGAGAAGTTCGTGATTCACGAGTCCGAGAAGGACGAGGACATGGTTCACCTTGGCACCCTTCCCTCGGGCGGAAGCCTCCTGATCAACAAGCTTGCCGTAGAGGCTGACCTTTTGGTTTCCGAGGGCTTCATCGAGCCCCATTTCTTTGCGGGCTTTTCCGGCGGCAGGAAGTCCATCCTTCCGGGCATCGCATCCCAGAAGACGGTCTTTGCGAACCATTGCTCTACCTTCATTGCGTCCGACAAGTCGCGGACCGGCGTCTTGGATGGTAACCTGATCCACAAGGACATGCTGTTTGCTGCCGAGCAGGCAAAGCTTGCCTTCATATTGAACGTCGCGATTGACGCGGACAAGAAGGTGATCGCCGCCTTTGCGGGAGATCCGACCGAGGCTCACGAGACCGGCTGCAAGTTCGTGAAGGATCTCTCCTCGGTGGACGGTGTGGACGCGGACATCGTGATCACCACCAACGGCGGATATCCACTGGACCAGAACATCTACCAGTCCGTCAAGAGCATGACCGCCGCAGAGGCGTGCTGCAACAAGGACGGCATCATCATAGAGATGTCCAAGTGCAACGATGGGCACGGGGGAGAGGGCTTCTACCAGACCTTTAAGAATGCCGCTTCCGCCAAGGAAGTCGAGGATATGATCCTGAAGGTCAAGATGGAGGACACCATCGCCGACCAGTGGGAGAGCCAGATCCTTGCCCGTATCCTCTCGCGCCATGAGGTGCTGTACGTGGCGGATCCATCCGCGAAGCAGATCCTCGAGGACATGCACATTCGCTTCGTGCCGACCCTTCAGGAGGCGCTGGACATCGCCGTGAAGGAGAAGGGCGAGAACGCCAAGATAGCCGTGATCCCCGAGGGCATCTCCGTTATCGTGAAGCCCTGCAGCGCATAGCTTGGAGATGTCAGCGAGGCCGTCGCTACAGTCTCGCTGACATGAGGGCCGATCGAGCACGGGTCCCATCGGGTCCTGCTCGGGTGCGATCGGCTCTCTGTCATCAGTGGCATCGATACCGTGCTTTGGGACCGCATCGGAAGCTCTTCCGATGCGGTCCTTTCATGAAAAGGGGTCCGTAAGAGTCGAGCCATCAGGAGCGCGTGAGATACGCACAGTTCTCAGGACCTCGCGTCCCGTTCCTCGGCAGCCAGTAGGGTGGCACGGAAGGCCTCTTGGTAGGAGGTGCCCC
>ERZ773035.886-NODE-886-length-23038-cov-3.398381_pt1 | contig 23038 bp, 20 predicted proteins | sample MGYA00511487_ERZ773035 | MGnify/ENA primary metagenome ERZ773035 (study PRJEB29015, sample SAMEA2737985) | human oral metagenome | biome: human oral; feature: human-associated habitat; material: dental | place: China | collected 2024 ...
GAAAGAGATATTTTGAAGTTAAAGCCTGGAATAACAGGCCCAGCCAGTTTGAAGTATAGAAATGAGGAAGAACTCTTAGCTTCTGTAGAGAATCCTGCTCAATATAATGATGAGGTGATTTTCCCTGATAAAGTTAAGTTAAACCTCTATTATTTAAAGAACTATTCCTTTATAAAAGATATTCAAATGATTGTCTGTACAGTTCTCGGTAAAAAGATGGACTATGCAGGTGAAAAAATATAATTAGTAAAATGGAAAGAAATCGTGTTTTACTTTGTCTCGCTCACATGAGCGGTAACGAGATGAGATACATCCAAGAGGCGTTTGACACCAATTGGGTGGTGCCATTGGGACCAAATGTCAATGGTTTTGAAGATGACTTGAGACGTTTTTCAGTCTCTGTAAGTCCTTCAGGTGTAAGAAGAAACTTCCTTGAAAAAGAGGAGTATCCACAGACAATTATGGCGCATGAGGATAATCCTGATAACTTGTGGAAGGAGTCTTTGCCAGGATTGGAGGATAAGCGTGTCGTAGCACTCTGTTCTGGTACTTCTGCTGTACACCTCGCTTTAGTAGCATTGGGAGTAAAGGCTGGCGATGAGGTTATCTGTCAGAGTTTTACCTTTTGTGCCAGTTCACATCCAGTAACTTACCTTGGTGCAACTCCTGTGTTTGTTGACTCTGAGAAGGAAACATGGAATCTTGACCCTGCACTTTTGGAGGAAGCTATTAAAGATAGAATCGCTAAGACCGGTAAGAAACCAAAGGCTATTATAGTAGTTTATCTTTATGGTATGCCTGCTAAGATTAAAGAAATTCTTGCAGTAGCAGATAAATATGATATCCCTGTTGTAGAGGATACGGCAGAGGGTTTAGGTTCAAGATACGAAGGACAGGTATGTGGTACCTTTGGTGAGTATGGTGTTCTGTCATTTAATGGAAACAAGATGATTACCACATCAGGTGGTGGTGCACTTGTTTGTCCTAATGAAGAAGCTCGTAATAATGTGATGTTTTATGCAACACAGGCTCGTGAAGGTTATCCATATTATCAGCATGAGAAGATTGGTTTCAACTATCGTATGAGTAATGTTTGTGCTGGTATCGGTCGTGGTCAGATGACGGTTCTTGATGAGCATATTGCTCATCACCGTCATATTGCTCATTTATATGAAGAGGCTTTCAGTAAGATAGATGGTATTACTTTCCATGCAAACCCTTCACCAGAGTATGACTCTAATTTCTGGTTGAACACAATGGTCCTTGATCCTTCTGTTAAGGTGAAAGGGCAGGAGAATGCATATAAGACAACAGTACAGGGAGCTGTAGGTGGTGCGGCTGGTGTTATACATTTAGTAGATAATGCACATACTGATTGTGAACCAAATACCAATGTTGAGGCTATGCGTGTCTTCCTTGATAAAGCCAATATTGAGAGCCGTCCTCTTTGGAAGCCAATGCACAAGCAGCCTTGTTATAAGGATTGTCCAGCATACGTAAATGGTGTGAGCGAAAGTCTTTTCAAAGTAGGTATGTGTTTACCAAGTGGACCATTAGTAACAGATGATGATGTGAAATATATTGTGGAGAAGATAAAAGAGGCAATGGCATAAGTGTTATCTTTTATAACCCATATTAAGGGCTGACGTCGAAGATCTTAATGTCTTCGGTGCCAGCCCTTGTTGTGTTTCTCCATATATTAGATTATGGTAATATCTGATTTATCTTACCTTCTTATCCTCTATATAAAAGCCGTTGGGATTATCAAATGAATAAATAAAAATCTCAATTTTTATTAGGTTTGTATGTCAAGTGGATAAAAGGCATGATTTTTTGCCGTTTTTGATATGTACGTGTCGCAAAAGTACGAAAAAAAACTGAACGAACGAAGAAAAGAATAGAAATTTAGTACTTATTTTTCAAGTTTTATTTTCTCTTCTTTTTTGATAATATCTTTTACATTATCTGGCGTTGTAGATGGTAATAACATCGTAGAAATCAATGATTTGATAATTGTCGATATGTTTTTTAATTGCGTCGTCTTATTATCTTTATTGGTCGTATTGTCTGTTATTTTCGACAAAGAATCCTTTGGTAATGTAGCCTCATAATTTGTCCAACAAGCAGTAGCCATACGTTTTATCTGTGCAAGTCGTCCCTGCACATTTTCTTCCTGTTTATACTGGTTATAAATCTTTTCAGCATTCATATATTGGTCATATGCAGGTTTCCATGATTGAAGAAACATATTGCATAGACCTAACCGATAATAGACATCTCCTTTTTCCCGTTCATAACATACGGTTAGTGTTTTCTCATAATAGGGGATTGCTTCCCTGTATTGCTTTAAGTTGAACTTACTTTCTGCAGTAGTATAATAGTAGACTGACCGCTCATGGGGGGCAAATACTTCTAATTTTGGCATAACACTTTCCAAGTATTTTGCTGCAGCCTCATAATCCCAATCATGGTAATAGCATAAACCAATATAAGCCTTGAAACGTTCGTTAAGCTTATATTCTTTATCCAATCGCTGAAAGATAAGCAGGGCTTCATGATACTTTGCTGAAGTAAAGTATTCCAGTGCTTTCCCTAATTCTTCAGCATCCTTGCTCTTTTGTGCAAATGCAGGGATAGAAGTTGTAAGGCATAGCAGAAGCGTTATGATTAATTTTCTTGTTCTTCTTACAGCCATATTATCTTTTTTACAATCTTCTCGCCATATTGTGCAAGGTCAATATCAATCAGAACTTTTCCTATTTGATGATTTTCGTGAGAATCACCCATAGTTTGTTCTATTTCCTTTAAGCATTGTATTACTTGGTTGAGAGATAATTTTGTATCAAAAGTTCCTATACAATTCAAGAATTTGTCAGACTTTATTCCAATCGGTTCAGTCCATTGTGTATCAGAGAATTTGACACCCTCGAAGCGTTGTTTCAACAGTATCTGTGCTTTAGAAATATTCTCTTCCTGATTAGAATTTGAGCCAAGTGCAATGATTGTCTTCATGAATACAAAGTTACGTATAAGTTTTGAAATCTTTGTGAGATTTAAGATAATTCACTTTGTATTATATAATAAAACCCGTATTTTTGCAGTTATATAATCTAAAAAGAACTTTTTATGAAGCGATATATCTTCTTTTTTATCTCATTCCTCTATATGTTTTCTACCGTAGCGTCGGGACAGGCAAGGTGGAATCAAGTTTATCAAACTTATATTGATCAGTATAAAGACATGGCTATTGAAGGTATGCTGAAGTATGGTGTACCTGCAAGTATTACGTTAGCACAAGGTCTGCTCGAGAGTGGGGCAGGGCGTGGAAGACTTGTTCTTCTTGGTAATAATCACTTTGGTATCAAATGTCATGGTTGGCTGGGTCGTACGATTTCGCATGATGATGATGCAAAAGGAGAATGTTTCCGTGCGTATGATAGTGCGTTAGAAAGTTTCGAAGATCATTGTAAGTTTCTTCGTGACCGTCCCCGTTATAGAAGTCTGTTCAGTTTGGATAGATCCGATTATCGTGGTTGGGCGTATGGGTTGAAGCGAGCAGGTTATGCTACTAATCCTGTCTATGCACAGAGTCTCATTAATCTTATTGAGCTTTATAAACTTTACGAGTATGATAAGGCGAAAAATTATGACCGCTTTATGGCTCATCATAGTGGTGAGAATTCTGTTATTCGTGGCATAGAAAATGGTCGTCCAAATCCTGTTCAGGTTTTGGGTGCACATCCTATCAATAAATACAATGACAACTATTATGTTATTGTAAGACAGGGAGATTCTTTTAAGTCGTTAAGTAAAGAATTAGAAATTAGCGTAGGTAAGTTGGCTAAGTACAATGAACGTGATAAGCATGAACTTCTGATTCCTGGGGAGTATATCTGGTTGAAGAAGAAACAAAAGAAAGGTCCGAAGGAGTTTAAGAACCGTCCATATTATGTACGTAAGTCAGAGAGTTTGTACGATATTGCACAACGTTATGGTATTCGTTTGAAGAGTCTTGTGAAGAAGAACGAAAAGATTGCCGAGCGTGGTCTGAGAATTGGCGATGAAGTGATATTATACTAATCATATATTTGTTCAATATGGTTCATTAGGCTTAAACGATTTATTAACTCACATATAAAAATCCCTTATTTGTCTGTTTTCAGGTAAGTAAGGGATTTTTGTTGTGCAAAAAATTATTTACATCACATTCTTAATCCTTTGTGAAAAAGAGTAGAAAAGTCGCCCTTTTAGCCACAGTAGTAACTATCTTGTTATAAGTTAGTTGCAAGGTTGTGTACGAAGAGGTGCTTAATAAGCTTTCAAAAGGGCGTTAGTAAGACCTCTAAAGGGCATCTTTAAGAAACTAATTGGGCGTCTTTTCAAAGGTATTTAAGCATGAAGTGATTTCCTGTGTTTGAATATTTTTGACAAAGTTCTGCGCTTTTATTTCTTGCTTCTGCGGCAGCTTCTCTTTGTTCGATTTAAGTCGTATACACTTCTCGACTCTATTTGCTATTTGTATCATTATTAATTAAGAATGTCTGTCTTCCTAACTTAGTGTATTCTACTACACATCCGTTACAAAGACAGACAATCAATGTGAAAAACAAAATATGTTCTGTTTCTAATAACCAAACAAGGGTTTAGAGCTGATTAGAAATCAGTCAGACAAGTATCCAATGCTTTGGTGATAGCCTCTTTGTCGAGGTCTTGACCAATAAATACGAGTTTCTGCATTCTATCACCGTATGGCTCCTCCCAATCTTTCTTAAGTTTAGGATTATTCTCAAGGAACTCGCGCAACTGGAATGGTGGCATAGTAGCATACCATTGACCTGCATTGCGAAGGCTTACCTGCTTACCAGCCTGCTCAAAGACATAACAGATATCCTTCTCATTAGAGAAATAACAGAGACCTTTACAACGAATAATCTGCTTAGGCCACTGACGTGCTACGAAGTCATCAAAGAAATTGATGTCGAATGGACGGCGTGCATAGTAAACGAAGGTCTGGATGTTATATTCCAAAGCTTCACCGCTTTCTTCATTCTCCAAACCGTGATGATGGTGGCAGTGGTGGTGATGGTGATGCTCGTGATGATGCTCGTCATGCTCATCGTGGTGGTGCTCATGCTCATCATGGTCGTGATGGTGGTCATGTTCATCCTCCTCATCATCGTGACCTTCTATCTCTGCAATCCATGAAGCAGAGGTAGCAACCTTGTCAAAGTTGAAATCTCCTGTATTGAGGATTTTGTCTAAGTCAACATCTCCATAATTACACTCGATAATCTCAGCCTTTGGTTGAAGTGAACGGATAATCTTCTTCACCAGTCCTAATTCCTCTTTGCTGACATCATCCACCTTATTAAGAAGGATAATATTGCAGAACTCAATCTGCTGGATAAGTAAGTTCTCAATGTCATCTTCTTGCAAGTCTTTCTTCAAAAGGTCGTTACCAGCAGAGAACTCATCACACATACGACGTGCATCAACAACGGTCACAATAGAATCAAGTACTGCCTTACCTTTCTTAGCAAGGTCTGGATACATTTGTGGATATGCGCAGATAGTCTGTGCGATAGGGGCAGGCTCGCAGATACCACTTGCCTCGATAACAATGTAGTCGAACTTCTGCTGTGAAACAATTTCGTTCAACTGCTGCACTAAGTCCATCTTCAGCGTACAACAAATACAACCATTTTGGAGTGCAACGAGCGAATCATCCTTCTGATCGACAACGCCACCTGCCTCGATGAGGTCAGCATCAATATTCACTTCACCGATATCGTTGACAATAACGGCAAACTTAATCCCTTTCTTGTTGGCAAGAATCTTGTTTACTAACGTTGTCTTACCGCTGCCTAAATAACCTGTAAGCAGGAGGACAGGAGTCTCTTTTATATTCATCTTATGTGTCTTTTGTTTTATAATTCTTAGACTACAAAGTTACAAAAAATATGCCAAGTGACGTACTTAGCACGATAAAATATTGCGTAATTTGGTCTTTCCTTTTCCTTAATAGAAGAAGCGTGGCTATGCCAATCAACGCATAGTCACTCTTTTGGGGATGTATATTGATCTCTAATACGCTTTATAGATAAAGGGAAGCCCCAACTACTTATCCTATCGAAAATAGTTCTATCTCAAAAATCAATGTAGAAAAAGCAGGGATATCACCATCGCGTTTCGATCCATAACCCTCTTGGTAGGGGATATGAATACGCCAATGGTCGCCTTTATGCATCGCACAGAGTGCTGTTTGAAATCCTGTAATCAGTTCGTTCACACGGAAAGCTTCAGGAATACCTCTCTGCCAACTATCATCGAAAACATTGCCGTTAATAAGACTACCACGGTAATGACAGGTAACAATAGAACGTTCTGTAACTTTTCCTTCACCGCTTCCTTCTTTTATTACTTCGTATAGAATACCATTAGGAAGTTTCTTGATACCTTCCTTCTGACTAAGTTCTCTAAGGTATTCTTCATTCTTCAATTTGTATTCTTGTTTCTTTCCCATACATCTTAATTCTACATTAATGCACGCAAAATTAGCCAATATCTTTTGATTTCACAATTAATTCAATTACTTTTGTTTCGGCATAGTATTTGTACTATAGCTTATAAACGTACGATATGAATTTTGATAGAATAGAGAATGATACACGTCGGGCAGAGCTGATTCGAGTGTTGGAACATTCAATAGAGCGATTGTCATTGGCAGAGTTGGAAGCTTTGTATTACGACCTTGTTGCTAAGGATTACATAAGGGAGTAGCGAAATGCAGTTGTTTGATAACTGGAACAAGGAGATTTTACGCCTTGCCATCCCCTCTATTATAAGTAATGTGACTGTTCCATTGTTAGGTCTTGTTGACTTGGCGGTGGTAGGGCATATTGGTAATGAGGCTTATATTAGTGCGATAGCAGTCGGTTCGATGATATTCAATGTGATGTACTGGTTATTAGGATTCCTACGCATGGGAACGAGTGGCATGACATCACAAGCATATGGACGACAAGACGGACAGGAATGTATGAATATTCTTGTGCGCACACTGACAATAGGAGTGGGAATGGGAGTCCTCTTTATCGTGGCACAGCGTGGCATAGAGTGGGGGATGCTTCGGTTAATGAATACGCCAGAGGCTTCGTGGCACTTTGTTGCTACCTACTTTAGGATTGTTATCTGGGGTGCACCAGCTATGTTGGGACTCTATGGACTGACTGGATGGTTTATCGGAATGCAAGATACGCGTACGCCAATGATGGTTGCTGTGTTGCAGAACGTAGTTAATATCCTTGCTTCTTTGTTCTTCGTTTTTGTATTTGACTGGAAAATCAGTGGTGTTGCAGCAGGTACAGCTTTGGCTCAGTGGGCGGGCTTTGTAGTCTCTTTATATGCTGCATACAAGCGGATAACATCAGGAAAAGAGCGAGGATTGGCTTTTGGGAAAGAACGTTGTGTAGCCTTGCAGACAACCTTCCGTCATGTATTTATCATGAGAGGAAAATGGGGTGAGTTCTTCCGTGTAAACAAAGATATCTTCTTGCGTACGCTTTGTTTGGTGGCAGTGAACTTCTTCTTTACGTCAGCTGGAGGAAAGCAGGGGGCTATGATGTTAGCTGTGAATACATTATTAATGACCTTGTTTACGCTCTTCTCTTATCTGATGGATGGTTTTGCATATGCAGGAGAGGCGCTTAGTGGTAAGTATTATGGCGCAGGAGATAAAGAAGGACTGCGTATAACAGTTCGTCGACTCTTTGGTTTTGGTGTCATTATGGCATTGATGTTTACTGCGGTTTACGTTTTTGGTGGCGTAGGTTTCCTTCGTCTTCTCACAAGTGATACGGCTGTTGTGACAGCTGCACAGCCTTATCTCTTTTGGGCTTACCTTATTCCTATAGCAGGAATGGCGGCTTTTGTGTTAGATGGGGTCTTTATCGGCTTGACAGCTACTAAGGGAATGTTATTTTCAACAGCTATGGCAATGATAACATTCTTCGTTGTCTATTATTTGTTTTGGAATAGTCATGGAAATAATGCCTTATGGATAGCTTTCCTATCGTTTCTTGGGATGAGAGGATTTGCCTCTATTCTCTGGGCACGTAGATATTTAGTAATAATTTAAGAAAAAAGATTGTAAGATGGGTTATGGTTGGATAATCGTGTTTCTTTTGGTCCTTTTACTGGGCTGTGGATATGTAAGTTGGCATGTATGGCAGATTCTGCCCCTTGCTGTAGTAGGTAAATGGATTGTCGTTGGAGCATTGTTACTTTGCATCGTATGCTTCTTTACCAATTTTATCTTAGGTTTGGATAATAAGCCAATGCCAATAGCTATTACATTGTATGAAGTTGGCAATTCTGCTGTGTTTGTCGGGCTGTATCTGTTGTTACTCTTCCTTGTGCTCGACTTGGGAAGATTACTTCATCTTGTTCCTCGTTCCTTCCTTTATAATAGTTGGGCAGGTACAGTATCGGTAGTTGTTATTATGATTGGATTGTTCGTTTATGGATATTTCAATTATTTACACAAAGAGCGTGTACCCTTAACTTTGCAGTCGGCAAAACCGATGAAACAGCAACATCGTTTGGTAATGATGACCGACCTACATTTAGGTTATCATAATCGTACAGATGAGTTCAGAAAGTGGGTTGATAAGGTGAATGAAGAGCAACCAGAGGCTATTCTTATAGCAGGAGATATTATTGATGGTAGTATTCGTGCATTAATAGACCAAGATATGGCAGCTGAATTTCGTCGTCTGAAGGCTCCTGTTTATGCATGTTTAGGCAATCATGAATATCTAAGTGGGGAACCTCGTGCAAAGAAGTTCTATCAAGATGCAGGGATTCATCTGCTCATTGATAATCATAGTGTGGTGCCTTTGGCAGGTGGTGACTCAATTCTTATTGTAGGACGCGATGATAGGACGAATAAAAAGCGTGCCAGCCTACAGCATTTGATGAAGTTTGCTCCAAAGGGTTATTATACAATTCTTATGGATCATCAGCCTTATCATTTGGAAGAGGCACAGCAAACTGGTATCGACTTCCAACTCTCTGGCCACACGCATTATGGTCAGGTGTGGCCTGTAAGCTGGATAGAAGACCTTATCTATGAGGATGCTTTCGGACCTTTACAGAAAGGGAATACTCAATATTATGTGTCTTCTGGAATCGGTATTTGGGGTGGTAAGTTCCGTATCGGAACAAGGTCTGAATATGTAGTAGCTGATATCAAGTAGGAATTAACCATTCTGTTTGTTTAGAACAATATTTTTGATAAACTACTTATAGCATAATATGCTTATTGTTAGTGGTTTAATTTATATCATTAAATGATATTTACAAGTTGAATTCTTCATCATCTGTTATAATGTTCATGCTGCGCACATATGGTGCGGAGCATGAACACCATAGGTGCGGGGCGTAAGCACCATTGGTGTTCATGGTTTAATGTTTTATTATTTTTTGTTGAGAGGGGGCTATGCATTGTCGGAAAAGAATCATATAACCAAATATAAACGATAAGGTCGGTAATTGTACGATTAATTAAGAAATAAGACTTCATTATCGCCTATCACCAGATGAGAGATTAAGACAGAATAATTCTAAAGATGTTCCAACGTTTTCTTAATAAGATAAGTCGTTCGTTACGATGTGTTGAAGAATCTAAAAAGAAAAACAGATATTAGTTTGCGGTTATCAGAAAATAGTTGTATTTTTGCAAAGAATATATTTCGATCGATGAAATAAGGAAAGAAGTTCCTTTGTTTTCGTTCGTTTTTATTTTGCTAAAATTAATGTTGATAGTTGACTACACGTTATTTGTTCAAATGAAAAAAATTATTTTCTCCCTCATAGTTACAGCTATGATTATGACCATGACGGGATGTGGCTCAAGTAAGGGCTTTACTTACTTAGAAAACGCTGATTCTATTAGCCTTGCTGCTTCACGTGGCTTGTATGATGCACGCATCATGCCAAAAGATGAATTGACGATTACTGTAAATACTACTGACCCAGATGCTGCGGCTCCTTTCAATTTGCAGGTGCGTAACCAGTTGGGTAGTGGTAAGCAGGTTGCTTCGGGTGGTGGCTCTTTGCAGGGTTACTTGGTAGACAACTCAGGATTCATCAATTTCCCTGTAATTGGTAAGATTCATGTAAGTGGCTTGACAAAGCCTGAGTGTGAAGATCTCATCAAGAGTAAGATTCAGCCTTATTTGGCACGCACTGAGAATCCTATCGTTACTGTTCGTATGAGCAGTTACCATATAACCGTTCTTGGTGAAGTTGGTCATCCAGGTGTTATTCCTGTATCAACAGAGAAGATGAGTGTCTTGGAAGCAATTGCGCAAGCTGGCGACCTTGGCGTTTATGGAAAGCGTGATAACATTATGTTGATTCGTGAAGATCCAACAGGTCAGAAGCATGTTGTACGTTTGAATCTCAATGATGCAAACTTGCTTAACTCACCTTACTATTATCTTCAGCAGAATGATGTCCTCTATGTTCAACCAAACAGTGTAAAGGCTAAGAACTCTGGTATCGGTAGTTCTACTACCCTCTGGTTCTCTTTCATTGGTATTGTGACATCAGTGGCATCGTTGCTTGTAAACGTATTGAGAAAGTAAAATACTGTCCTTAGAGGCTTGTCTATAGCCTTTCTTTGGATAAAATATAATAGGAATGAGAATATCTTTGATATCCATGTCTTGGGTAGACCTTAGGGGACTACTAAAAAGAGAGGGTGTGAGAGGTATTCTCTTTTTGAATTTAGGGTAACTGATTGTATAAGGATTATGTGTGGAATTGTAGGATACATTGGAACAAAGCGTGAAGCCTATCCCATTTTAATTAAAGGCTTACAGCGCCTTGAATATAGGGGATATGACAGTGCAGGTGTAGCATTGATAAATAAAGGTAAGGAACTGAATGTTTATAAAACAAAAGGAAAGGTTGCTGACCTGGAAGAGTATTGTTCAGATAAGGACATAACAGGTAATATCGGTATTGCTCATACGCGTTGGGCAACACATGGTGAACCTTCATCATTAAATGCGCATCCACATTATTCACAGTCGAAGAATCTTGCTATTATTCATAATGGCATTATTGAGAACTATGCTGAAATTAAGCATAATCTCATGGAAAAAGGAATGACATTTCAGTCAGAAACTGATACGGAAGTATTGGTACAATTGATTGATTATATACAGACAAAGAAAAACCTCAGTTTACTGGAAGCTGTTCAGTTAGCACTTCATCAAGTCATTGGTGCATATGCTATAGCTATACTTGACAAGCGCAATCCAGACACTATTATTGCGGCACGTAAGCAGAGTCCATTAGTAGTAGGTATTGGTGATGGGGAGTTCTTCCTTGGCTCGGATGCCAGTCCTATTGTAGAGTATACGGATAAGGTAGTATACTTAGATGATGGCAATATCGCCGTTATGAAGTTAGGAGAAGAACTGAAGGTTGTTAATATCCTAAATGAAGAACTGTCACCAGAGGTGCGTACAGTAGATATTAATCTTGGAGAGATAGAGAAAGGAGGTTTCCCTCACTTTATGCTCAAAGAGATTTTTGCACAGCCAGAGTGTTTGAAGAATTGTATGCGTGGACGTGTACATCCAGAACATACTCAGGTAACATTGAGAGCTTTGATAGATCATCATGATAAGTTGTTGAATGCAAAGCGCATAATTATTGTTGCTTGTGGTACAAGTTGGCATGCAGGACTAATTGGTAAACAGCTCATAGAGGAGTATTGTCGTATTCCTGTTCAGGTCGAATATGCAAGTGAATTCCGTTATGGCAATCCTGTGGTTGGTGATGGTGATGTTGTAATAGCCATCTCACAGAGTGGTGAAACAGCAGATACACTTGCTGCAGTAGAACTTGCAAAATCAAAGGGTGCTTTTATTTATGGTATTTGTAATGCCATTGGTTCAAGTATTCCACGTGCAACAGACACCGGAACTTACATTCATGTAGGACCTGAGATTGGTGTAGCATCAACGAAGGCATTTACAGGACAGGTTACAGTGTTGACAATGTTTGCGCTTGCACTTGCCAATGCAAAGGGAACTATCAGCGAAGAAGATTACAAGAAAGTGATAAAAGAGTTGGCTGAAATGCCTTCTGTTATAGAAGAAGTCTTAAAGACAAATGAGCAGATAGCCGACTTAGCACGTACGTTTACTTACGCCCGTAACTTCCTCTATCTGGGTCGAGGATATAGTTATCCGGTAGCTCTGGAAGGAGCATTGAAGTTGAAAGAGATATCCTATATACATGCTGAAGGCTATCCAGCAGCAGAGATGAAACATGGACCAATAGCTTTGATAGATTCAGATATGCCTGTCGTAGCTATTGCAACACATAATGGAATGTATGAGAAGGTTCGTAGTAATATTCAAGAGATAAAGGCACGTCAAGGACGCGTGATAGCTTTAGTTTCAAAGGGTGATACAACCATCTCTAAGATAGCAGATGCTGTTATAGAACTCCCAGACATGATGGAATGTCTTGAGCCATTAGTGGCAACGGTTCCATTGCAGCTGTTGGCTTATCATATTGCTGTATGTAAAGGCAAGGATGTTGATCAGCCAAGAAATCTGGCTAAGTCTGTAACAGTAGAGTAGGGAGAGGTGAGTGGTTGACACCAGACATTATAAGGCATAGTCTGTGTATTTATTCTTAATGAATATAACGAATGCGCAGGCTGTGTTACTCCTAATAAAGTGAAGTTTATATTCATCTTCCTTTTTATTAAGGGAGACATGAAAATAGATATACGATTTTAAAAGTAAAAGAAAGACAGAAAACCTTATCAATGGAAAAGAACATTCATGAAGACTGCGGTGTGGCAATGATTCGATTGCTGAAGCCGCTTGAGTATTATCAGGAGAAGTATGGCACCTGGATGTATGCACTGAACAAACTCTATCTGATGATGGAGAAACAGCATAACCGTGGTCAAGAGGGAGCTGGTATGGCTTCTGTAAAACTGGATTCTGAGCCAGGTAATGAATATATGTTCCGTGAGCGTGCAGAGGGTAAGAATGCTGTCGCTGAGATCTTTGCCAATGTTCATAAGCATTATAAGAACCTTTCACAGGAGCAGTTGTCTGATGTTTCTTTTGCTAAAACAAATCTCCCCTTTGCGGGAGACCTTTATATGGGCCACCTTCGGTACTCTACTACCGGCAAGAGTGGCCTTTCTTATGTTCATCCTTTCTTGCGTCGCAACAACTGGAAAGCAAAGAATCTCTGTATGTGTGGTAACTTTAATATGACTAATATTGGAGATGTCTTTGAGATTTTGACTGAACAGGGACAGTGTCCACGTATCTATAGTGATACGAACATTCTTTTGGAATTGATGGGACACAGACTTGATCGTGAGGTTGAACGTAACTTTGTGGATGCGCAGAAGTTAGGTTTGGAGAAGCGTGCTATCACCAACTATATTGAAGAGAACGTACAGATGAGTAATGTTCTCAAGACAACGATGCAGCACTTTGATGGTGGCTACGTTATCTGTGGATTGACAGGTTCGGGTGAGATGTTCTCTATTCGTGACCCATGGTCGATTCGCCCAGCTTTCTATTATAAGAATGATGAGATTGTTGTTTTGGCAAGTGAGCGTCCTGTTCTGCAGACAACATTCGACCTTGAGTGTGATGATATCCAAGAGTTGAAACCTGGTCAGGCACTGATTGTTAATAAGCGTGGTGAATGTTCACTACAGCAAATACTTGAACCTAAGCAGAATGCTGCTTGTTCTTTTGAGCGTATCTATTTCTCACGTGGTTCAGACCGTGATATTTATAAGGAGCGTGAGACATTGGGACGTCAGTTGACAGAGCCTGTATTGAAAGCAGTTGACTATGATACAGAGCATACAGTTCTCTCGTATATCCCTAATACTGCGGAGGTTGCGTTCTATGGTCTTGTTCACGGCTTTAAGGAGCAGATTGACAAGAAGAAGGTTGAGCAGATCGCAGCTTTAGGTTCTAAGGCTTCTTCAGAGGAGTTCTATCGTATTATACATCAAGATGTACGCTCTGAAAAAGTGGCATGGAAGGATATTAAGTTGCGTACCTTTATCACAGAAGGAAACTCGCGTAATGACCTTGCATCTCATGTTTATGACGTCACATACGAGTGTATTAAACCTTATGAGGATAATCTTGTCATTATTGATGACTCTATCGTTCGTGGAACAACATTGAAGGAGAGTATCCTTCGTATTCTCGATCGCTTGCATCCTAAAAAGATAGTTGTCGTGTCCAGTGCACCACAGATTCGATTCCCAGACTACTATGGTATTGATATGCCACATCCAGAAGAGTTCTGTGTCTTCCGTGCAGTAATCGAACTGATACGTGAACGTGGTATGGAAGACTTACTTCGTGAGGTCTATGAGAATTGTAAGAAAGAATTGGCAAAGCCTAAGGGAGAGACCATTTCAAATGCTGTACGTGCAGTTTATAAGCCTTTTACGGTAGATGAGATTAATAAGAAGATAGTTGAAATGCTGCGCCCAGAAGGTATGACAACACCTGTAGAACTCGTGTTCCAGAGTGTGGAGGGATTACATAATGCAATACCTAATCACCCAGGTGATTGGTATTTTACCGGAAACTATCCAACTCCGGGTGGTATGCGGCTGGTCAATGAGGCTTTTGTTAGCTATTACGAGCGTGAACATTTGAACACAGCAAAAGTGTAATAATCGCTTGCCTATAAATTATCATCATGATAAAAAAGAATTATTTTCACGAAAAGAAATATTTCTTTTCACGATAAAAAATATTTCTTTTCATGAAAAGAATTTTCAATCCAACAATACTATAAGCAATGAGGAACGTAACTTTAGTCCTAAGTGACGGAACAAAATTCCATGGAAAGTCGTTTGGATACGATGCCCCAGTGGCTGGTGAAGTAGTCTTCAACACAGCTATGATGGGCTATCCAGAGAGCTTGACTGACCCTTCTTATTCGGGTCAGCTACTAACAATGACCTTCCCGTTGGTAGGTAACTATGGTGTGCCACCTTTTACTATTGAGGAAAGTGGTATTCCAACCTTCATGGAGAGTGATAAAATTTATGCCTCAGCCTTAATCGTGTCTGACTATACAGAGGAGCATTCACACTGGAATGCTGTGGAGAGTCTGGCTGATTGGTTGAAGCGTGAACATGTACCGGGTATTACTGGTATTGATACACGAGAGCTTACCAAGGTGTTGCGTGAGCACGGTGTGATGATGGGTAAGATTCTCTTTGATGATGAGCCTGATAATATTCCTGAGGCTGATTACGAGGGTGTTAACTTCGTTGATCGTGTTTCAACTAAGGAGATTATCCGCTACAACGAGGGTGCAGGTAAGAAAGTTATCCTTGTTGACTGCGGAGTAAAAGCTAATATTATCCGTTCGCTTATTACCAGAGGCGTTGAGGTTATCCGTGTGCCTTGGAACTATGATTACACAGGTATGGAATATGATGGTCTCTTCCTTGGTAATGGTCCGGGTGACCCTGATATGTGTAATGATGCAGTTGAGATTATCCGCAAGCAGATGAGTATGAATAAGAAGCCTATCTGCGGTATCTGTATGGGTAACCAGTTGCTGTCAAAGGCTGCAGGTGCAAAAATCTATAAGTTGAAATATGGTCATCGTGGGCATAATCAACCAGTACGTATGGTGGGTACAAACAATTGCTATATCACCTCACAGAACCACGGCTATGCTGTTGATGCATCGACATTAGACAAGGATTGGAAAGAACTCTTTGTCAATATGAATGACGGTAGTAACGAAGGAATCTGCCACAAGGAGAATCCTTGGTTTACCTCTCAGTTCCACCCAGAGGCATGCTCTGGTCCGGTTGATACTTACTTTATGTTTGATAAATTCGTAGAAACACTGAAATAATGAAAGACGAGTCAATAAAGAAAGTCCTGATACTTGGTTCAGGCGCATTGAAGATTGGTGAGGCAGGTGAGTTTGATTACTCTGGTTCACAGGCGTTGAAGGCATTACGCGAGGAAGGTGTTGCTACGGTTTTGATTAACCCGAACATTGCTACTGTACAGACATCTGAGGGTGTAGCAGATCAGATTTACTATCTTCCTGTTCAGCCTTACTTCGTTGAGCGTGTCATAGAGAAGGAACGTCCTGATGGAATCCTCCTGTCTTTTGGTGGTCAGACAGCACTAAATTGTGGTGTTGAGTTGGATAAGACAGGTGTTCTGAAGAAGTATAATGTAAAGGTTTTAGGTACCCCTGTTAAGGCAATTATGGATACTGAAGACCGTGAACTCTTCGTTGAACGACTCGACGAGATTGATGTAAAGACAATCAAGAGTGAGGCATGTGAGGATATTCAGCAGGCACGTGTGGCTGCAAAGAACCTCGGTTATCCTGTTATTGTTCGTGCTGCATACGCATTAGGTGGCCTTGGTAGTGGATTTGCTGATAATGAGGATGAGTTGAATACACTCTGTGAGAAGGCCTTCTCATTCTCTCCTCAGGTATTGGTAGAGAAGAGTTTGAAGGGTTGGAAAGAGATAGAGTACGAGGTTGTTCGTGACCGTTACGACAACTGTATCACAGTTTGTAACATGGAGAACTTCGACCCACTGGGTATTCACACAGGTGAGTCTATCGTTATTGCACCATCTCAGACCCTTTCTAACAGCGAGTATCATAAGCTTCGTGCACTGTCTATAAAGATAGTACGTCATATTGGTATTGTTGGTGAATGTAATGTTCAGTATGCTTTCGACCCAGAGAGTGAAGACTATCGAGTTATTGAGGTAAATGCTCGTTTGTCACGTTCTTCAGCTCTTGCCAGCAAGGCAACTGGTTATCCTCTTGCTTTCGTTGCTGCTAAGTTGGGTATGGGATATGGACTCTTTGAGTTGAAGAACTCTGTTACAAAGACTACTTCAGCTTTCTTTGAACCAGCACTTGACTATGTAGTCTGCAAGATTCCACGTTGGGACCTTAGTAAGTTCCGTGGTGTGGATAGGGAGTTAGGCTCAAGTATGAAGTCTGTTGGTGAGGTAATGGCTATTGGTCGTAACTTTGAGGAAGCCATTCAGAAGGGTCTTCGTATGATAGGGCAGGGCATGCATGGCTTTGTTGAGAACAAAGAATTGCAGATAGACGATCTTGATGCAGCGTTGCGTGAACCTACCGACAAGCGTGTGTTCCTTATTTCTAAGGCGATGCACAAGGGCTATACGGTTGACCAAATTCACGAACTAACCAAGATAGACCGTTGGTTCCTTAATAAACTCAAGCATATTATAGATATTGATGAGGAACTGAAGACTAAGAATATCAATACACTTGATAAGGAACTTCTGCGTACAGCAAAGGTTTATGGCTTTACAGACTTCCAAATTGCACGTGCTGTTGGTTTGGAAGAAGAGTGCAAGAAGATGCACGAAGCTATGAGAATCGTTCGTCGTTTACGTAAGAGCTTTGGTATTCTTCCTGTTGTTAAGCAGATAGATACGTTGGCTGCGGAATATCCGGCACAGACCAATTACCTGTACGTTACATACGCTGGTGTGGCTTCTGATATTACGTTCCCTAATGACCGCAACTCGGTTATCGTACTTGGTTCAGGTGCTTACCGCATTGGTAGTTCTGTAGAGTTCGACTGGTGTGGTGTTCAGGCACTGAACACAATACGCCGTCAGGGTTATCGTTCTATCATGATTAACTATAATCCAGAGACAGTGTCAACGGATTATGACATGTGTGATCGCCTCTATTTCGATGAGTTGACCTTCGAACGTGTTATGGATATCATTGATGCAGAGAACCCACATGGTGTGATTGTATCAACAGGTGGTCAGATTCCAAATAACCTTGCGATGTATCTTGATGAGGAGAATGTGCCTATTCTTGGAACATCAGCAAAGGATATTGATAACGCTGAGGACCGTGCTAAGTTCTCGTCAATGCTCACAGAGAATGGTATCAATCAGCCAGAATGGAGTGCATTGACAAGTATGGACGATATTGATAAGTTCGTTGATCGTGTTGGTTTCCCAGTACTTGTACGTCCATCTTACGTACTTTCTGGTGCAGCAATGAACATCTGTTCTAATAGAGATGAACTCACTCGCTTCCTTCAGTTGGCTGCCAACGTCAGCGAAGACCACCCTGTTGTGGTAAGTAAGTTCATTGAACATGCAAAGGAGATTGAGATGGATGCCGTTGCACAGGATGGTGAGATATTGGCATACGCTATCTCTGAGCATATTGAGTTTGCTGGTGTTCACTCTGGTGATGCTACAATTCAGTTCCCACCTCAGAAACTTTATGTTGAAACTATGCGCCGTATTAAGCGTATCAGTCGTCAGATTGCGAAGAAGTTGCACATCAACGGACCATTCAACATTCAGTTTATGGCACGTGATAACGATATCCTCGTTATTGAGTGTAACCTCCGTGCGAGCCGTTCATTCCCATTTGTTAGTAAGGTGTTGAAGCTCAACTTCATCGACTTGGCTACTAAGATTATGCTCGGTGCACCTGTTGAGAAGCCTAATAAGAACCTCTTCGATCTTGATTACGTAGGTATTAAGGCATCTCAGTTCTCTTTCAACCGCTTGCAGAAGGCCGACCCAGTATTGGGTGTTGATATGAGTTCTACTGGTGAGGTTGGTTGTTTAGGTGATGATACCTCTACAGCTTTGTTAAAGTCAATGCTGTCTGTAGGTCTTAGAATACCAAAGAAGACAGTCTTGTTGTCAACAGGTGGAGCAAAGCAGAAGGCTGAAATGCTTGATGCTGCAAAGATGTTGAAGCAGCATGGTTATGAACTTTATGCAACAGTCGGTACATCAAAGTATCTCGCAGAGAATGGAATTGAGAATACATGTGTGTATATGCCTTCAGATGAAGGACAGCATCCACAGGCACTCGATCTCTTACACGAGAAGAAGATAGACATGGTTGTGAACATGCCAAAGGACCTTACTCCGCGTGAGTTGACCAATGGTTATAAGGTCCGTCGTGCAGCAATCGACCTCAATGTACCATTGATTACAAACAGCCGATTGGCAAGTGCGTTTATCTCTGCCTTCTGCAATGTCAGCTTAGATGACATTGATATCAAGGCTTGGGGAGAATATTAATAGTCTTCTGGGGTTAAAGGAGTTAAGGGAGTTAGAAGGAGTTTAGTTAACAATTATCATTGTTGGGGTTGATACCTTTCACTAAACTCCCTTGACTTCCAAAGCAAGGATTAGGAAATAATGTCTTAACTCCTTCTAACTCCCTTAACCCCTTTAGCTTCTTAAAGATGAAACAACATTCAATGAAGTTACTGCCCTTAGTCTTTGTGGCTATCTCTGCAGTAGCTTTTATGTCTTGCTCAGGCTGTTCTTCGCGAGGAGTAGGACATTATGATACAACACAGGTAGACACTATGTTGGCTGTCGATCTTGATAGTAATTCGTCAGGTGATGGGACGTATGTTTCTTCATGGACCTATCTCAACGATTCTGCAGTAGCCAATATGCAGAGTGCTCCAAACAAGAAGTCGCAGATAACGCCTTCTAATCGTATGAATATTCGTGTACGTTATCTTGGACGTGTAGGTGTTGAAGCATGTATGATTCTTGGTGATGGCGAACAGTTTGCGGGTAACAGTTATGATACAACCAACTTTGTTCGTGTCTATGCGTATGGAGAAGAGGTTGGACGATTCAGTTATAAGCCGGGTATCAGTAAGCAGACTGACTCTGCCTTCATTCAGACTCCAGAAGCATTTGTTGATTGTCTTCGGAAATATCGTTCTTTTAAGATTGAAACAACGACTTTTACCAGTGGCACACTCGTTTACAGTTTTGATGCTATCGCTACATTGGCAAAGAGAAAACAAAAGTAAGGTGTTACCTTTATTGTAACCTTTGTTTTACTACAATAGCATTGTTTATATCTCTAATTATCAGAATATAACATTATAAAAAGGCAGTATTTAAAGGATAAAACAGAATGAAGAAAGGACTTGTATTAGAAGGAGGAGCCATGCGTGGATTGTTTTCTGCTGGTGTAATGGATATTCTGATGGAAAATAACATATGGCCTGATGGCGTTATTGGCGTTTCTGCGGGTGCTGCTTTTGGTTGTAATATGAAGTCAAAGCAGGCAGGACGTGTGCTTAGATACAATCAAAAGTTGGCAAACGACTGGCGTTATGCTTCTTTGCGTTCACTCTTAACAACAGGTAATTACTTTGGTGGTGAATACGCTTACCATTATATGCCTCGTCATATTGATTACTTTGATGTTGATACTTTCCGTGAGAATCCAATGGAGTTTTGGGCTGTATGTACAAACGTTGGAACTGGTAAAGCGGAGTATAAGCGACTGATGGAGGTTGATAATAATTGTTTAGAGTATATTCGTGCCTCGGCATCTATGCCTATTGCTGCTCGTATTGTGACGGTAGAAGGCAAGAAACTTTTGGATGGTGGTATTGCAGATTCTATCCCTCTCCGCTTCTTTCAGGAGCAAGGCTATGAGCGTAATTTGGTTGTTCTTACTCAACCAGAGGACTTTGTGAAAGAGCCAAACTCACTGATGCCTCTTATGCGTATGTGGTTGCATCGTCATCCCCGTGTCGTAAAAGCTTTGGAGCAACGCCATATCATGTATAATGAACAGTTAGCATATGTCCGTGAAGAAGAAAAGAAGCCTAACACCTTAGTGCTTCGTCCAAAAGCAAAGCTAACAATAGGACATTTCTCACACGACCCAGCAATGATGCAAGCCACCTATGATCAAGGTTGGGAAGTTGCTTTAGAACATCTAAACGAGATAAAGGAATTGTTTTGGAGTAAGTGAGGTAAAATAAGTTTTTAACTATTCTTTAAAATTGAATCTTATGGAATTAATAACCAATGAAACATCATTGAATGCGCATTTCAATAAACTTATTTGTTCATTTAAGCATGTTTGTATAGCTGTAGCATGGGCAACTGACCAATGCTCCATGTATGATGTACTATGTCAGAATGAAAGTAAGATAGAAAAGATGATTGTCGGATTGAATTTCACAAGTACAACGCCAAAATTCATAAACAGGTTCAAGTCTAATGAGAATGTTCATTTCCTTGAATTACGTTCACATACTTTTCATCCTAAATTTTACTTCTTCTACAATAATTCTTCTGATTGGAGTTTAATAATTGGTAGTTCAAACTTCACAGGGGGAGGATTTGGTTTAAACATGGAAGCATGCGTTCTTATAAACAGCGAAGACAAACAAAATGACTTTTATAAGCAATGTACTGACTATATCAACAATGTTTGGGAACAATCAGCTCGGCTTACCTCAGATGATTTTAAAAAGTATAAAGCAAAATTTAAAAAACAGAAGAAAGAGCATCTTTATGACAAATACAAGTTTCCTCTTACCAAGTATGGTGCAATCATAGATTCGCTTAGTTGGGAAGAGTATGTTAAGAGGGTGATGCAAGATAAAGATAGCGTAGAAGTTCGGTGTCAAATTCTGAGGAAAGCGCATGAGTTATTTAACAAGTATAGTTCGTTTAAGGATTTCCCAGATAACGAAAGGAAATGTGTTGCGGGCATTCAACGTGAGCTACCTGGTATGGAAGATGTAGATTGGGGATTCTTTGGTACTTGTTTTGGCAATGGTAAATTTAAGAAGGCTATCATTGTTAACAATACAAAACTTGTAAATGCTATTGATGTTATACCCTTAGAAGGTGAGGTTACAGTTGAACAGTATAAGAAGTATTGTTCTATATGGAAGAAAGAATATAAAGAACCTGTGGCACTTGCTTCACGCCTTCTTGCAATGAAACGCCCTGACTTATTTGTATGTATTAATAGCCGTAATAGGAAGTTACTATGCAATGAATTTGCCATTTCCCAATCATCGTTATCAATGGATTCTTATTGGGATGAAATCGTTTCTCGAATACAAACTTCTGTATGGTATAAAGATAGCTGTCCAAAATCTCATTCTGAAAAAGAAATTTGTCAGTATATGGCAGCAATGCTTGATAGTATTTACTGTCAAAAAGATAATTGAATAATAGATAAAACACCATATTTAATACCTTTGTAGTATGAGAATCTTAGAATAAGATTTTGGTATAGATTAAGTAAACTGTAATGTAAACTAAAAAAGAAACATATATGGATAACCAATTGAATAGCGGTAATAAAATAAAACTTCTTTTTATTTGCTTAGGTAATATTTGTCGCTCTCCGGCTGCACATGCTGTGATGCAACATCTTGTTGAGGAACGAGGCTGTGCAGACCGATATAAGATTGACTCGGCGGGAATTGGTAATTGGCATGTTGGACAGTTACCTGATAAGCGCATGCGTGAACATGGTAGACAGCGTGGATATAATGTTAATCACCGTGCTCGTCAATTTGATGCGTGTAGAGATTTTGAGTTATTCGATAAGATTGTCGTAATGGACGAGGATAATTATCGTAACATTACGTCTCAGGCATCTAATGAAGCGGCACGAGAAAAGGTCGTACGAATGGCAGATTTCTTTACTCAACATCCTTCTGCTACTTGTGTTCCTGATCCTTATTATGGTGATGCAGAAGATTTTAACTTAGCTCTTGATTTAATAGAAGATGGTTGTGAGGGTATTCTTAATACTATCTAATGCTTTCCATTTTAGGACTGTATAACTCTTCTCTAACCACAAATAATACTCATTTTAATGACCTATTGTTAGGTGTTAAGTACTCCGCACCATTGGTGTTAACCATTAGCACGCATGGTGCTAAGCATCCGCACGATGTGTGTTATGCGTTAATACGTCAGTGGATAATGGACAAAAAGGGGCGTAACAGGGATTGTCATATGATGTGGTAAGCACTGATAACCACTTTGTAAGGCAAATGTCTTATCGAACAATAATTAATAAAAGAGGGTGTGTCAAAATGCAAATTTTTATTGGATTGTTTCAAATTGTAAGATTATCA
>ERZ773035.889-NODE-889-length-22939-cov-11.491348_pt1 | contig 22939 bp, 22 predicted proteins | sample MGYA00511487_ERZ773035 | MGnify/ENA primary metagenome ERZ773035 (study PRJEB29015, sample SAMEA2737985) | human oral metagenome | biome: human oral; feature: human-associated habitat; material: dental | place: China | collected 2024 ...
CGGACGGACTGTTTTCGAGTTCGCCGCCGACGACGAGCGCACTCGAACCGCCGCCGTCGAAGTTGATCGCCTGCACGGCGCCGAACTGCAGCATGAACTCCGCCATCTCCTGCAGCGTGCAACCAATGCTGTGCGACTGGCGTCCATCAACGACGGCGAGCAGATAATGCCCGTCCGCTGTCACGCCGAACGCCGTGCGCGGCGCACGACCACGTGCGATGTCGGGAGGAAATTCCTCCTCCTCCGCCGTCACATGAGCGGCGCCATCCTTGACGAGCATCGGGCCTGCGCCGATGACTGTCGGCAGACTCTCCCAAGGCGCACCAATCGTCTCCGCTACACGCACAGCATCGCCGACCTTCACTTGGGAGAAGGCATCCTTCGCCTTGCCGTGTACTGAGATGACGAGGCCGTCTTTCGGAATCGCACTGTCCGACGAGTTGACGGCAGCGACCCTGCCGCCTCGAACGATGTACTCCTGTCCGTATTCATTCGTGCGCGTCGTCGATCCATAGTAATGATTGTAAATCACGAGACTGTCCTCGCCGCGCTCTGCATCGACGCCGCCCACGGGCCAGCTCCTCTTGCCGAGCGTCACCGTTCCGCTGTAATCGACAGGGCCGAAATATGCCCTGCCGTCAGCGGCAAACCCCACGGCACTGCGCCGAAAGTACGTCGTGCCGACGATCGTGCCGTCCAGCTTCAAAAGGCCAAGGATCTCGCCGTTCGGTGCAAAGTAGGACGCATTGATCGCCGCGGCGGCTCCTGCCATATCCGACATCGCACTGACCGAAGCACGTCCCGGCACAGCCCCCTTGGCGAGCACAGGCACGGCGCGATAGCGGGCGGGATCGGCCTCCAGCACCCATCCCGTCAGACGGCCGCGAGCGTCGAGCCGCTTGAGCGTCGAGAGCTTCAAACCGGGCGCAGGCGTCTCCTCGGAAACGACCTCATATTCCTTCTGCACATCGATGAAGATGCGCGTCGGATTCGCCAGCGTCTTGACTTCGTAAGATGCCGGCGCTGCAAGATCGATGACGACCTTGACGCCCTGCGGTACGGCCGATACGCGCACGCTCTCGACCATGCTGCCCGAAATCTCCGGCTGCACGGCCTGGCTGTGTGCGCCCGCAAGGGAAAGCACGATCCTCTGTCCGTCATTTTCCGTATGGACTTCGTAGGCGGGCAGCGCCGTCAAGTCGAAGACGACGCGCTCACGCTCGTCACTCGTGCCAAAGCGCACGCCCGTCAGCGTCTTCGCCGCTTGCTGCTGCACCTGCACACGAGCCTGCGTTTGCGGCAGTGCCGCAAAAGAAACGGCATCTGTTCCCAAGGCCACCGCCAGAGCCAAAGCCAGACTCAGCGCCATCTTCCTCATACTCTCGCCATCCCCTCAAAATCCATCTAGTGAAGACTATTATAGCACGGATTCAAGCGAATCGGTGGAAAATCTTTGACTGAAAATCCTTTAACGAAGGAACGGAACATGCGCCGCATCATGCACACGCAAAACAGGCATCCTTCCATCATCGGAAAGATGCCTGTTGTTTTTCGCGTTATTTCTCCGCACGTCCTCAGTCGCGCTTTCGATTCATCCATTCGGGGATGTCGAAGTTGCTGAAGCTCGGCGCCTTCGGCAGCGGCGTGTCGGCCTGGGGGACGGGCTTTGCGCCGGGCTGCGCGGGCTTTCCCTGGGCAGCAGTCGCAGCGGGACGCTGGATGCCTACCGTATCGTTGTCAAATCCCGTCGCGATGACGGTCACGCGCACGGTATCGCCGAGCGTTTCGTCGAGGGAAGCGCCGAAGATGATGTTCGCATCGACGTTGACGGCCTCCTGAATCGTCGACGAGGCTTCGTTGACCTCGTACATGCTGAGGTTCTCCGCCGAGCTGGAGATATTGAGGAGAACGCCGTGCGCCCCTTCGATGCTCGTCTCCAAGAGCGGCGACTCGATCGCGTACTTGGCGGCGGCGACTGCGGCGTTCTCGCCCGTCGCCTCGCCGATGCCCATGAGCGCCGAGCCTGCATTGCTCATGATGGACTTGACGTCAGCGAAGTCGAGGTTGATGAGCCCTGGCACAGCGATGAGGTCGGAAATGCCCTTGACGCCCTGGCGCAGGACGTCGTCGGCGAAGCTGAACGCATCCGTGATCGAGGTCTTCTTGTCGACGACCTGCAGCAGGCGGTCATTCGGAATCGTGATGATCGTGTCGACGTGCTGCTGCAGCTTCTCGATGCCCGCCTCCGCCTTCTTCTGGCGCAGACGTCCTTCAAACGTGAAGGGGCGTGTGACGACCCCGACGGTCAGAGCGCCGATCTCACGCGCACACTCGGCGACGACGGGCGCCGCTCCCGTGCCCGTGCCGCCGCCCATGCCGGCGGTCACGAAGACCATGTCCGCGCCCTGCAGCGACTGCAGAATGTCATCGCGGCTCTCCTCCGCCGCCTGCTCGCCGATCTCAGGACGCGCACCCGCACCGAGGCCGCGCGTAAGTTTCTCGCCGATCTGGATGCGTTTCGGCGCCATTGCGTGCAAAAGAGCCTGCGCGTCCGTGTTGACAGCGATGAACTCCACGCCCTGCAATCCCGCTGAAATCATGCGGTTCACAGCATTGCTGCCGCCGCCTCCCACGCCAATGACCTTGATCTTGGCGAACTGGTCCAAACCCATATCATCCAATTCAAACACGATAGCAACCCCCAAAATATAGCATAGTCCGCCTTTCGTCCCACCAGAGGGAGTACGGCAGTCGTCCTCAAAAGTTTCCCTACCATTCTATCATTATTTTAATACGTACGCCATAAAAAAATTATGAAAATGCTTGCTTTTTTCTCTTTTTGCCTCTCTAATTATGCTTTTCGAAGAAATGACGGCGCAGAATCGCCAGATTCTGGAAGACACGCAAGCCGAACGCCAAGAGCGCCACATAGTAGAGGTCGATGCCGAGGCGATCGCCGATGTAGACGAGAAAGGCGGCCATGAGAGCGTTCATAAAGAAGCCCGAGATGAATACGGCATTGTCGAAGTGGTTTTCCGACGCCGCCCGCAGGCCGCCGAAAACGGAATCGAGCGAGGCGAGCAGGGCAACGGAGGAGAGCTTCGCGTAGGCGAGCGGCACGGTGATCGGAGAGAGCATGCCGACAGCGACGCCGACGAGAAGTCCGAGAACGGGCAGGATCATCTTGCTCCCTCCTTTTCATCCGAAAGCGCTTCGATGGCTTTCGCGTACTTGAACGACGCCGCGCCCTTGTAGGCGGGCACCTCGACATGCTCTTCCTTCTTGACGTCGATCTGTATGCCCCAGACCTTCAGAGTGTCCTCGACGCCGCCACGCATCTTGATCGACTTCTCCAAACTGTCGGGGTCGCCGATGGCATGAATCTTGTAGGGCGGTGCCGAACGCACATTGTTGACGGAGAGCGTCGGCCCCGCGCAGCGGATCTCCGACGTGCCCGTGAGCCTCTGCCCGTTGATGGACACGGCCTCTGCTCCTGCGGCACGCAGTTCGTTGATGACGCGCAGGAGATCGTCGTCATGAATGAGGTAGAGGTTCGGATTCTCGCCCGCCTTCGACGTCGCCTTGCTGTCGTCGAGCGTGACGATGACGCCCGGTCCCGCGAGCGCCGTGAAGCCGCCCTTCATGCGCTGGTAGTCGTTGCTTGGCCCCTCTGACGCTGCGTCTTTCGTATCCTTCAGTTCTTCCTGCAGACGGTCACGCTCCTTCTCCGTCTCCAAAAGACGCGTGGCAAGTTCCTCCACGCGCTGCTGCGATACGGACTGACGCATGTCCTCCGTCGCGCGGAACTGCACGGCGAGCATGAAGCCCAGCACCATGCAGACAAAGGCGATGGACCACCGCCCCTGCTTGAAATTGATCATAAAATGCCTCCCGAACTGTTGCTGAAATGAGATAATAAAGGAATTATAACGCAAAAGATCTTATCTGCCAATAGAATACCCCCGCCGCTCTACCATGCGGGAAATCACAAATATCTAAACAACTGCACCAGGCAGCCGCCTTCCAAAACATCTGCCTCATCCCTATCGAGCATACGTCTACCAAAAGTATGAAACCCATTGCGTTCATAAAATTCTACGAGGGCAGGCTTTTCCTCACACTCCAAATACACGACCTTTCCACTGGATATACGCTGAATCTGCGCTGCCTTGTCACAGGCGATCTCCAGAAGTTCATCGCCGCGAATCAGTCGATCGTAACCATGCGCATAATTCTTCCCTAGCTGTCCGATCAAGATGGCGGAAACGATATATCTATGCAGCGACTCTTCCCATACGGCAAACTTGTTGATCCTTTTTCGCAAAGTCTTGCTTAATGCCCCTCGCTTCAAATCAATATGAAAATACTTCTGTGCGATAGAAAAATAGCCGACCACAACATCTTCGCCTTTATATTGCTTAAAGACAAGATATGTGGCGGCTATTCTCTGCTTTGAAAAAGCAACCGCCTTTTCCTTGAGAAAGTTCTCCACATCTTTATTGCAGGGACATGAAAACTCCACGAGGATGTTGTTGAGCGCCTCTTCTTCGCCGCCCTCGATCAAATCCAGCAAATTGACAATCGGTGTACCGAGCATTATGAAGCCCTACGCATTTCGATACTTCGACAACAAGACGCGCATCTTCTCCTGCGGAACCTCATATACAGGCTGCCCCAAATTCTTGGCACGGTATTGCTCCGCCTTTTCCAAGGCATTCGCAAATATCCGAACCTGCCTGTCCTCTTTGATATTCACGCTCTTCAAGAAACTCTTTGTCGCCATGACAGCCACCCTTCCGATTCACACAGCAAAAGGCTTCCATCGAAGCACCGTCTCACACCTCTTCAAGGTTATTATACTGCCGCATTTCGAGAATGTAAAGGAATCACTGCTTGAGCTTGATGAACGGCGCCGTGTACTTGAAGTCGACGTACTCGACGGGACGCTGCTTGACCTCCTGATCGACGATGAAGCTGTCCGTCAGATGCGCCTTTTCTTCCAAGCGGTCGAGCGCACCGAGGCGGATCTGCACACCGCCCGTCGTGTACGCCATGACGTCGTCCGGCTTCTTCAGCGACACCTCGGAGATCTGCGCATTCGTCTCAGGCTTCAGGGCATTGAGATAGACGAGCGCCGCTTTGAGATTTTCATCCGTCGTTTTGTCGCCGATGTAGATGTCCTTGAGCTTGATGCCCGTGACCATGGGAATCGCCATCTTCTTCAGCGTCTTGTAGGCGTCGATGACCGTGCCTTCGCGGTCGAGATCGACGTAGCCAAAGTCGCAGTCGACGGTGGCAACGGGGCGGCGTTCGACGATCTGGATCTCAAGCGTCGACGGCAAGGAGCGGCGCACGCTCGCCTGCTCGACGCGCAGATCCTTCATCAGGAGCTGCGCCATCTCCGCCGTCTTCACCTGGAAGAGCGGCACGCCCGGGTAGACGCCGGCGACGCGGCGGATGTCATCGGCCGGCATGTAGTGGTTGCCGATGATGCGCACATCGCGCACGGAAAAGAGCGGCGAGTAGACGGCGACGGCGAGGAGAGCGCCCGAGACGACGAGGAACAGGAATCCCTTGAGGACGCGGCGCGGGCTGCGGCGGCGCACGATATGCGTCTCGCCCGGCAATGCGCCGGGCTCGGTAAAGCCGAGATTCTCCTGCCTTTCCTCTGCCATCGTCCCGCCTCCTTTCCGTACCTTCGCTCATTTCTTACTTCTCATACCCTGCCATTTCCAAAATCCTTTCGCAGAGTTCGGGGAACTCGACGCCCATGGCGCGTCCCGCATCGGGCACGAGCGAGGTCTCCGTCATGCCGGGCATCGAGTTGATCTCGATCACATAGGGCGTCATGTCCTCGCCGAGCATCATGTCGGCACGCGCCACGCCGCAGCAGCCGCAGGCGCGGAAAGCGTCGACGGCGAGCTGCTGCACGCGCTCCGTCACATCTGTGGGAATGCGTGCGGGAATGATGTGCGTCGAAGCGCCCTTCGTGTACTTGCTCGCGTAGTCGTAGCGTCCCGAAACGGTCGTGATTTCAATGACGGGAAAGGCCTGCGCTTCTCTCGCGTCACCCCAGACGGCGACGGTCAGCTCCTTGCCGCGAATGAACTCCTCGACGAGCACTTCCTCGTCGTAGCGGAAGGCGTCCTTGAGCGCCGCCTCAAGCTCCTCCTCCTTTTCGACGATGGCAACGCCGATGCTCGATCCCTGCGACGACGCCTTGATGACGACGGGCAGGGAGAAAGCCTTTCGGATGCGTGAGGGAAGCTCTCTGTCAAACTCAAAGCGATGAAACGTCTCGGAGCGCGGCGTCGAGATGCCGGCGCCGAGGAACACGCGCTTTGACATGACCTTGTCCATCGTGACGGCGGCGGCGAGGACGCCCGAACCCGTATAGGGGATGCCGAGCATGTCGAGCGTGCCCTGCAGCACGCCGTCCTCGCCGTACCTGCCATGCAGCGCGTTGAAGACGATGGCGCAGTCGCTCTTTCTTATCGCCTCGGCAAAGTGCGGCGGATCGAGTTCCATGCCCTCGACCGCATAGCCCTTCGACTCCAAGGCGCTGACGATGGCGGCGCCCGTGCGGCGCGAGACTTCCGCCTCGCTCGACGGCCCACCCATGACGACGACGATCTTTCCCTGCTTCATGAAATTACTTCCCCTCCAAAAGGGCGACCAGTTCCTCGCCCGTTTTCCATATATCGCCCGCACCCATCGTGAGGACGATGTCGCCGGACTGTGCGATGGCGGCGAGGTACGCGGCAATATCTTCCCGTTTCGGAATATAGACCACGTCCTGCCCCGTCGTCTGCCGCACGGCGTCGAGGATCGTGCGCCCCGACACGCCCTCGATCGGCGCTTCTCCCGCCGAATAAATATCCGTCAGTACGAGCACGTCCGCCTCGCGGAAAGCGCCGCCGAATTCAGCGGCAAGAAGCTTCGTGCGCGAGTAGCGATGCGGCTGAAAGGCGCAGATGATGCGGCGCGGCTTCGTCTGACGAGCCGCGAGGAGCGTCGTCGCGATCTCCGTCGGATGATGCGCGTAATCGTCGACGACCCATACGTCCTGCACGCGCCCCTTCGTCTGGAAGCGCCGCTTCGCGCCGTGAAAGAGCGCAAGTCCCGCCGCCATCTGCTCGACCGTCAAGCCGATGGACAGGCCCGTGACGACGGTCGCGAGTGCGTCGAGCACGTTGTGCCTGCCGGGCAGATTGAGGCGCACGCGGCCGAGATCTTTTCCTTCGTGCAGCACGGAGAAATCAACGCCCGCGCCGTGCATCTCAATCTTGCCCGCGCGGTAGTCCGCCTCATGGTCGATGGCGTAGGAGATGACCTTGCGGCCGAGCGTCTGCGCGATGTCTCGCACGTTCTCGTTGTCAAAGCACAGGACGGCGTGGCCGCCGGGCTTGATGTTTTCCAGAAATTCACGGAAAGCCTTGCGAATGTTCGCGAGCGTGCCGTAGTGATCGAGATGATCGTCCTCGATGTTCGTGACGACGGCGATGTGCGGCCGGAGCTTCAGGAACGAGCCGTCGCTCTCATCGGCTTCGGAGACGAGATACTCACCCTTGCCGAGCTTCGCGTTGCCGCCGAGGACATCGACCTCGCCGCCGATGATGATCGTCGGCGAGATGCCCGCATGGTCGAGCGCGACGCCGAGCATCGAGGTCGTCGTCGTCTTGCCGTGCGCTCCCGCCACAGCGATGCCCTTCGCCGCATTGAGGAGCGCGGCATTGATGTCCGAACGATGGAAGCGACGCAGGCCGAGCCGCGCCGCCTCAACGATCTCGGGATTCGTCTCAGGAATCGCCGTCGATACGACGATGGCTTCTGCCCCGTGCACGTTCTCTGCCCTATGCCCGTGATGAATGTGCGCGCCGAGACCCTTGAGCTGCTCGATCAGCGCGGAAGAGCCGAGATCGGAGCCCGTCACTTCATAGCCCTTTTCCAGTAGAATGTGCGCGAGCGCACTCATGCCCGCACCGCCGATACCGACAAAATGTATCTTATGGATGTCCTTCAGCAACTCTCTCTCCTCCTAATCCTTCGCAATCTCCAGCACGAGATCGGCAATCTCATCGGCCGCCTCGGGGCGGCCGAGCGCACGGCTCGCCTCTGCCATGCGGCGGAGCTTTCCTTCTTCCGACAAAAGCTCACCGAGCAGCGCCGAAAGCGTCTTGTCCGTGAGATCGCGATCCAAGATCACGCGCGCCGCGCCCGCGCGCTCCAAGGCGCGTGCATTGTACTCCTGATGGTTCTCCGCCGCATACGGATACGGCACCAAGATCGCGGGCACGCCGCGTGCCGTGAGCTCGGCAAGCCCCGTCGCACCTGCGCGAAAGACAGCGAGATCCGCCATCGCCATCGCCTCGGGCATATTGTAGAGGTAAGGCTCGACCTTGATGTGCGGCGCGGCGGCGAGATCCACGCCCGCCTCCTCCAGTCGGCGCATGACGTCCTCATACTCGCCCTTTCCCGTGACGAGAAGGAACTGCACCTCGGGATACTCCTGCGCCGCCTGCAGGACGCCGACCATCGCGCGGTCGATACTCCTCGCGCCGCGGCTGCCGCCCGAGACGAGCACCGTGCGCTTTGCCGCATCGAAACCGAACGTTTCGAGCGCCTTTTCGCGGCTCGCCGTCATGACCTCGCGGCGGATGGGATTTCCCGTAAAGACCGCCTTCTTGCGCGGGAAGCGGCACAGAGCCTCTTCCGTGCCGACGGCGATCTTCGTCACGAACTTCGACAAGATCTTGTTCGTCACGCCGGGCACGACGTTCTGCTCCTGAATGAGCGTCGACACATGCGCGAGACTTGCCGCCATGAGGATCGGCCCGCAGACGTAGCCGCCCGTGCCGATCACGACGTCGGGGCGGAAGCGGCGCACGATGGCCGCCGCCTCTGCAACGCCGTGCATGGCGCGTCCGAGCCGCACGATGTTCGCGGGCGAGAAACTGCGCTTGAGCCCCTCGATATCAACGGTTTCAAAGGGGATGCCTTCCTTCGGTATGATGTCGGCTTCCAGGCCTTTCTGCGTGCCAACGTAGAGAAATTCCGCCGTGCGCTCCTTCTTGGCGAGAGCGCTCACGAGCGTCAGCGCCGGATATATGTGGCCGCCCGTGCCGCCGCCCGAAACGATGATCTTCATGCCTGTTCCCCTTTGCCTGCCATTTCTGCGTTTTCCTGCAAACTCCTACACCAGCTCGCGTGCCAAGCGCTTGAACACCTCGCCGCGCTCCTCGAAGCCGTCGAACATGTCGAAGCTCGCGCACGCGGGCGACAAGAGCACGACGGCAGGCGGCTTCGCGAGCCGCGCAGCGATATAGACCGCCGTCTTCATCGAGTACGCGGCGTCGTGGATGTGCGCGGCGGGAAAGCCCGCTGCGCGCGCGGCTTCGGCGAAGCGAACGGCGGCGTCGCCGACGAGGATCAGTTCCGTGCAGCGCTCCGAAACGAGATGCATGAAGTCCGTCAGATCCGTCATCTTGTCGTCGCCGCCCGCAATGAGCACGATGCCGTCCGAGAAGGATTCGAGCGCCTTGATCGCCGAGTCCGTATTCGTCGCCTTGGAATCGTTGTACCAGGCGACGCCCGCGAGATCGAGAAAATGCTCGATGCGGTGCTCGACGCCCTTGAAGGAGCGCAGCACGCGGCGAATCGCCTCAGCCTCGACGCCCGCGAGGTGCGCCATCGCCGCCGCCGCGAGCGCATTCTCGACGTTGTGCGCCCCCTTGATGCCAAGCTCCGCCGTCGTCACGAGCGCGATCTCCTCGCCGCCCTGGCGCAGGACGAGCTTGTCGCCTAAGAGCAAAGCGCCCTCTTCGAGCGCCTCCCTGCGGCTGAAGAAAAATACGGGGCACGCGGCACGCTCCTGCATCGAGCGCGTCCTCTCGTCGTCGTAGTTCAGGACGAGCCAATCGCCTGTTGCCATTTCGCGGAAAAGCCGCTCCTTCATCGCCTGATAGACTTCCATCGAACCGTGGCGCTTGATGTGGTCGGGCGTCACGTTGAGGACGGCGGCGACCTTCGGACGGAAGTGCTCCGTCGCCTCCATCTGGTAGCTCGAAATCTCGGCTGCGACCGCGCCGCCCTCGCCCGCCTCCAGCACCGCTTCTGACAGCGGATAGCCGATATTGCCGCCGACGCGCGTCTTCTCCTTGCCGAACTTCTCGGCGAGCAGCAGCCCCAGGAGCGTCGTCGTCGTCGTCTTGCCGTTCGTCCCCGTCACGGCGAAGATCGGCGACTTGGCAAGCGTCGCCGCCAATTCCACTTCGCTCGTGATGCGGATGCCGCGCCGCTTCGCCTCCTCGGCGAGCGGGATGGCGACGGGAACGGCGGGCGAGAGCACGAGAAGATCGCAGCCGTCCAGGAGCGCGGCTTCCTGCGCGCCGAAAATCAGCTCGATGCCGAGTTCGCGAAGCTCAGAGACGTCTTCTTTGATCGCCGCCTCGTCCTTCGCATCGGAAAGCGTGACCTTCGCGCCGAGCCTCCTGAGAACCTTCGCCGCCGCAAAGCCGCTGATCCCGGCGCCGACGACGAGAACCTTCTTTCCTTTGAAATCCGTATCAAGATGCAATATGCTTCCTCCTCGCTTTATCTCTTCCCCGCAGCCGAGGGAGGCGTCCCAAGATGTCAAACGTCTGCCCGCGTCAATATGCGAGCCATGCGCCGAGCGCCGCAAAGACTGCGCCGACGAGCCAGAACGTATGAACGACGCGCGTCTCCTGCCACCCCTTTAGCTCGAAATGGTGATGAATCGGACTCATGAGGAAGACGCGCTTTCCCGTCGTCTTGAAGGAGATGACCTGAATGATGACGGAAAGCGCCTCGGCGACGAAGACGATGCCGATGACGGCGAGCAAAATTTCCGTATGTGTAAGAATGCCGAGCGCGGCGATCGCGCCGCCGAGCGCCAAGGAGCCCGTATCGCCCATGAAGACGCGGGCCGGATGATGATTGAAGCGCAAAAAGGCGCACGAAGCGCCCGCAATCGCCGCCGCGAACACGGCAAGCCCCGTCGCGCTGAAGGCGAGCGCGACCGCCATGTAGGCGAGCGCGGCGACCGTGACCGTGCCCGCAGCGAGGCCGTCGAGGCCGTCCGTGAGGTTCACGGCGTTGCTCGTGCCGACGAGCACGAAGAGCACGAGCGGATAGTAGAAGATGCCGATGTCAAGCTCCTCGCGCAAAAGAGGCAGCCATACCGTCGTATCGATGCCCATCTCCTGCCGCGCGAAGAAAACGACGACGACGGCGATGACGATCTGCCCGAGCAATTTCTGGCGCACTTTCAAGCCGAGGTTGCGCTTCTTCACGACCTTGATGTAGTCATCGAGGAAGCCGAGCGCGAAGTGCCCGAGCATCACGAAGAGCGCGAGCCATACGCCCGCCGTCAAGGGCGCGGCAGCAAGCGTCGCGAGCGTGATGGCGGCGATGATCATGACGCCGCCCATCGTCGGCGTGCCGCTCTTCGCCTGATGGCTCTTCGGCCCTTCCTCGCGTATGCTCTGCCCGAACTTCAGCTTGTGCAGCTCGGGAATCACGAAGGGGCCGGCCGCGAGCACGAGGACGGCGGCGAGCGCCGCCGCTCCTGCAAGAGAAAGCGCCGTCGTATTCACATCCATCATTTGCCTGCCTCCAGCGCCTTCTTCAACACGGGGATGATCTCATCCATCTTCATGCTGCGCGAGCCTTTGAAGAGCACGGCGTCGCCCGGCTGCAGGATCTCCTTGAGCCTTGCCGCCGCCGCCTCGTGCGACGCCATGCGCTCGACGAGCGGCACGCCGCCCGCCTCTGCAGCCTCCGCGATGAAGCGGCTCTCCTCGCCGCGCGAGAGGACGGCGGCAAAGCCCAGATGCGCCGCCTCCTCGCCCACGCTCGCGTGGCCGCTCTTCGACGCGCTGCCGAGTTCGAGCATGTCGCCGAGGACGGCGATCTTCCTGCCCTCGAACATCTCGGCGAGCGTCTTTAAGGACGCGCGTGTCGATGCGGGACTCGCATTGTAGGCGTCATTGACGAAGGTGTATGCGCCGCACTTCTCGACGGCAAAGCGCATCTTCTGCGCAGGCGGCACGGCGAGTCCGCGCCGGACATCCGTGAGCGAAAGGCCGAGCACGCGGGCCGCAGCGATGGCGGCGAGCGCATTCGACACATTGTGTCTCCCGGGCATCGGCAGGAAGAGCTCGTGCCGTTCCAGTCGCCCGCGCTCGTTTTTCCATTCCAGCATGAATCTCATGCCGCCCTCTGCCCTGCCGACGGCGACGGCACGCACATCGGCATCGCGCGAAAGCCCGAAGGTCACGACGTGCACGCCCGCCTTCGCCTTCTCGCGCATCGCCAGGACGCGCGCATCGTCGGCGTTCAGTATGACCGTGCCGCCCGGCTCCACAGCCTCGACAAGCTCCGCCTTCGCCCTCGCGATGTTCTCGATTGAGCCGAGGAGCTCCATGTGCACCTCGCCGACGTTCGTCACGATGGCGACGGTCGGCGCGGCGAGCGGCGCGAGCGCGGCGATCTGCCCGAGTCCTCTCATGCCGATCTCGACGACAGCCGCCTCGTGCGCGGCGCGAAGGCCAAGGAGCGTCAGCGGCAGGCCGATCTCGTTGTTGTAGTTCGCCGCCGTCTTCTGCACAAGAAGGCGTGCGCCGAGCACGGCGGCCGTCAAGTCTTTGGTCGTCGTCTTGCCGTTCGATCCCGTGATGGCGACGATGGGGATGGAAAACTTCCTGCGCCACGCGGCGGCGATCTGCTGATAGGCGAGCAGGGTGTCCTTCGCCTTGAGCACGACGCCCGTCTTCGGCAGCTTCGCCTCGGGCGTATCAGCCGCCACGAGAACGCCCGCCGCGCCCTTTTCGACCGCCTGCGCCGCGAAGTCCGCGCCGTCAAAGCGCTCGCCCCGAAGCGCGACGAAGAGCGATCCCGCCGCAATCTTTCGCGTATCCGTCACGATGTCGGAAAATGCGATGTCCGCCGCCGTGCGCACGGCTTTGGCCTCCGCCGCACGCTCGACGTCGGCGAGCGAAAAGCGCATCGCATAGCTTTTTTCCCGCGCGGCGACGGCCTCGCGTGCGACTTCCTTGTCGTCGAAGTGGATCGTCTTGTCCTTCAAGATCTGGTAATTCTCGTGCCCCTTGCCCGCGATGATGACGATGTCGTCCTTTTCGGCGAGCGCCACGGCGCGCACAATCGCCGTGCGGCGGTCGGCGATCTTTTCATGGCGCTTGTCGCCGATCTTCTCAAGCACGCCGACCTCGACCTCATCGAGGATGCGCGCGGGATCTTCCGTGCGCGGATTGTCCGAGGTCACGAGTACGACATCGGAAAGCGCCGCCGCGATGCGTCCCATGATCGGCCGCTTCGTGCGGTCGCGGTCGCCGCCGCAGCCGAACACCGTGAGGATGCGTCCTGCCGCAATCTCCCGCGCCGTATTCAGGATGTTCTCCAAGCCGTCGGGCGTATGCGCATAGTCGACGATGATGGAGAACGCCTGCCCCGCATCGACGAGCTCGAAGCGCCCGGGCACGCTCTTGAAAGCTTCGAGCGCCCTCTTGATCGCCTCGGGCGCGATCCTTTCCGCGAGCGCCGCGCCGACGGCGCTCATGACGTTGTAGACATTGAAGATTCCCGTGACGCCGAGCGAAAGATCCATCCTGCCGAAAGCGCCTGTAAGCGTCAGCTCCATGCCCCGCGCATGGACGCGGATGTTCTCGGCGCGAAGGGCGGCTTCCTTCTTCACGGCATACGTGAGATGCGCACACTTCGCATGGGCGAGCATCGTCTCGCCCGCCGCATCGTCGATATTGACGACAGCCGTCTTACCCTCCTTCGCGCCCTTGCGGCTCACAAGGTCGAAAAGGCGCGCTTTCGCGCGCTTGTAGTTTTCGAGCGTCTTATGGTAGTCGAGATGATCCTGCGTGAGGTTCGTGAATACCGCCGTATCGAATTCGATGCCCGCCACGCGGTTCTGATCGAGCGCATGCGAAGAAACCTCCATGACGACGAAATCCATGCCGCGCCGCGCCATATAGGCGAGCGTTCGCTCCAGGACGACGACGTCGGGCGTCGTATTGTGAATCGGCAGAGCCTCATCCTCGACGAGGATCTGAATCGTGCCGATGAGTCCGACCTTGTACCCCGCCTCGCGCAGGATGGCACGCGTCATGTAGCTCGTCGTCGTCTTGCCGTTCGTGCCCGTGATGCCGATGATGCGCATCTTTCGCGACGGGTAGTCATGGAAAAACGGCACGATGACCTCAAGCGCCGCCGCAAGATTCGGCACGCGAAGAACTGCCGCCGCACCCTCGGGAATCTCGATCTCACGCTCCGTCAGAATCGCGCACGCGCCCTTCTCTACCGCCTGCGCGATGAAGGAATGGCCGTCGACATGCAGCCCCTCGATGGCGACGAAGAGCGTCCCCTCCGTCACCTCGCGCGAATCGTGCACGATGTCCGCGATCTTCGCAGCTGCATCTCCCTTGATTTCAGCGCCCTCGACGAGCGCCGCCAACTCGGCAAGCGTCTTCATTGCCATCCCTCCATGAAATTTATCGGACCTATTCCTTCGCACCTGTCGCAAAGTAGACCGTCTTCGGCGTGCTCATGCCGAGCTTTTCCGTTGCGATGCGGCGCACGCGCTCGGGCGATTTCATCTGTGCAATCTCAATCTTCAGATGCTCATTTTCCTTTTCGAGCGTTTCCGCCTGCTGCTGGATCTTCACGAGATCGTAGCCGCGGCTCGCCGTGATGCCGCTTCGGATCGTCACCGCCATCGCCATGATAGAGACCAGCGCGAGCAGCAAGAAGCAGCGGGAGCGCAGATGCGTGTTGAGCGTCGGCCGCCTCTTAGGAGGCGGCACGGGCTTCTCGATCCGCTGCGGCTGCAGCTCCTCCTCATAATACTCATACTCCCTTTGTCTTGCGAGCATCTGTCGATCCCTCCTTGACAGCGGTGCTGCCGCTTCCTGCGGCCTCCGCCTGCTTCCTCATCCGCCCTCCGCCGAAGAGCGGCTTCCTATAATTTCTCAGCCACGCGCAATTTCGCGCTCTTGGCGCGTGGATTTTCTGCAGATTCTGCGGCGCTCGGCTTCTGTGCCTTGCCCAAGAGCCTGACCTTGGGCTCGTGACCGCAAACGCAGACGGGAAGTCCGGGCGGGCAGATACAGCCGCGTGCGAGTTCCTTGAATGCCTGCTTGACGATGCGGTCTTCGAGCGAGTGGAACGTGAGGACGGCGATCCTGCCGCTGGGCGCGAGCGCGTGCACCGCATTCTCGACGCTCGCCTGCAGGATGCCGAGTTCGTCGTTCACCTCGATGCGGATCGCCTGGAAGATGCGCTTCGCCGGATGGCCGCCCGCCGCGCGGCGCACACCCTTGGGCACGGCGCGGCAGACGATGTCAACGAGTTCGCCCGTCGTCTCGATGGGCTTTTCCTGCCGCGCTGCTACGATGAATGCGGCGATGCGCTTCGCCCAACGCTCCTCGCCGTAGTCGCGGAAGATGCGCCAAAGCTCCGCCTCGTCATATTCGTTGACGACCTCGTGCGCCGAGAGGAGACGCGACGTGTCCATGCGCATGTCGAGCGGCGCGTCCTGCATGTAGGAAAAGCCGCGCTCTGCCGTATCGATCTGATGCGACGACACGCCGAGGTCGAAGAGCACGCCGTCGACAGAGGTGACGCCGAGGTTTTGCAGAACCGAGGCGAGCGCACGGAAATTCGAGCGCACGACATCGACGCGGCACGAGACGCCGGCAAGCCGCTCTTTCGCCGCGCGGATCGCCGCCTCGTCCTGGTCGAGTCCGATGAGCCGTCCTGCGGGAGAAAGCCTGTCAGCGATGCGCCGCGCGTGACCCGCGCCGCCCAGCGTACAGTCGACGTAAGTGCCCGCAGGCCTCACGGCGAGAGCCGCCAGAGTCTCCTCCGGCATTACGCTCGTATGGCGAAACTCCATGCACTCACCTCAAATCCCGAGATCCGTCAGCGTCTCCGCGATCTTCGTGACCATCGGATTCACCTCGGCGTTGTAAGCATCCCAAGCCGTGCGGCTCCAGATTTCGGCGCGCGTCATGACGCCGTTCAGGACGACGTCCTTCTTGAGACTCGCATAGGCGCGCAGGTTCGCGGGCACGAGGAAACGTCCCTGCCTGTCCAATTCCAGCTTGCGTGCGCCCGCAAAGAAGAAGCGGGCAAAGGCGCGAGCCTCGGGCTTCGACATCGGCAGCGCCTTGAGCTTCGCCGACAACCGCTCCCACTCCTCCTCGCCGTAGAGAAAGAGGCAGTTGTCAAGCCCCTTCGTGATGACAAACGAGCCGCCGAGCTCCGGGCGAAAATCCACAGGCAGGATCACGCGCCCCTTCGCGTCGATCGTATGCGTGTATTCGCCCATCAACATCTCGCTTGCCACCTCCTTCACCAGTGCTCTCTATATTAAACCACATTTCCCCACTTTTCGCCACTTCATTGTCTAGTTTTAATTCTTTCTTTCCCCTTTTTTTCCTGCCTCTCGCTTTCATTTTTTTCATCCTGCGCCCCTTTTGCCGCAAAAATAAAGAGAAAGCACCCCCTTCGCCAAAGGCAAGGGACTGCTTTCCCACAAACATATTTTCTTTTTTAGGCAAGAAGAAGCCGCGCTTTTCCCTACCGCTTCTGCCAGCCGAAATTCTCGAAAATCGGCAAATAGCGCAGACGCTTCTGAAACGATCCTTCCGTATTTTCCGTATGGAAGATCGGCATGCGGTCGATGGCGTAGAGATTGCTCGCGCGATCCGCGTTGCCGTAGCGCACGGTGAACGCCATCTTGTAGCCCGCTTCCTTCACGAGATTCGCGATGTGCAGGTTGTACGCGCCCCCCGGGTAGGCGAAACATGTGACCGTCTTGCCAAGCTTCTCCTCGATCATGCGCTTCGAAGCGGAAAGCTCCTCCTTGACCTCGTCATCCGTGAGGCTCGTCAAGGCGCGGTGCGTCATCGTGTGCCCCTCGATGGAAAAGCCGTTCTGTTCCATCTCGCGCAGCTGCTCCCACGTCAGATAGCCCTTCTTCTTTCCCACCATCTCCGTGACGACGAGGATCGTCGCCTTGAAGCCGTACTTCTTGAGAATCGGGTACGCCTTCTCATAGTTGTCGACATAGCCATCGTCAAATGTGATCATCACGGGCTTTTCGGGCAAACCGCCCGCTCCTGTCAGAGCGCCGTAAAGCTCCTCAGGCGTGATCGACTGGAAGCCGTTCTTCTTGAGCCACGCCATCTGGCGGTCAAAGTCCTTCGGCGCGACGGCGAGCGAATGATTCATGTCGTTGACCATGTGATAATTCAAAATGCGCACCTTCGCGCCCTGCTCGACCTCCTGCGCGATGCGTGCATTAATATCTCCCGTACCCGCCGCCAGAAGCAGCGCAAAGAACAGCACGAAGAGCGGCAGAAACCGCCGCAGAAATTTTGTCATCTCTTTCCTCCTCAGTCGCGAATCGCATTGGCAATCGTCGCCGCCTTGACGGCAGCCGCCTTTATGGCATCAGCATCCGCCCCCGTGACGTTGACATTCTTCGTGACCTTCGCCTCGTAGCTCTCGCCGCGCACAATGTCCGCGAGGTCGATGCCCGTCGCCGCCTTGACCGTCTGAAACGTCTTCGCCATGACGAGCGGCACGTTATCTGCCATCGGCTCGACTGCAGAGGCACTGCTGCCGCCGATGATGGATACATTGCCGATGCGCTCAAGCGGCTTTGCCACTTCCGAAGCGATCTGCGGCAGAATCTCAACGATCATCTGCGCCATAGCCGCCTTGCCGTATTTCTTCAGCGCTTCTGCCTTGCGATCCATCGCGGCGGCTTCCGCCTCGCCTTTCGCCTGGATTGCGGCAGCTTCAGCCTCGCCCTGCGCCTTGATTCCTGCCGCTTCCTGCTCTGCCGCATAGCGCGAGGCCTCCGCCTCAGCCTTCTTCGCCTCCGCCTTGCGCTGCGTTTCGTAGAGCGCGGCTTCCGCCTCACGCTGACGCTTGGCAAGATCGGCCGCCGCCTTCTGCTCGACGGCATACTTTTCTGCGTCCGCCTGCTTCTGAATCTGCGCCGCAAGCTCCTGCTCACGCACGGACACCTGCTGCTTCTTCAGCTCCTGCTCACGCTCCGCCTTCGCGATCTGCGCGTTGACCGTAGCGGCCTGAACGGATTTCTGCTGCTCCTGCGCCTGAATTTCGTAGGCTGCATCCGCCTCCGCGCGCTTGATATCGGACGCCCGCTTAAGCTCCGCCTGCCGGATGGCAAGATCGGTCTGCCTCTGGGCAATCTCAAGATCCGCCTCTACCTGCGCATCGTTCGCTTCCTTCTGCGCCTGCGCCTTGGCCACAGCGACATCGCGCTCCGCCTCGGCACGTGAGATGGCCGCGCGTTTCTTGATTCGCGCCGTGTTGTCCGCGCCGAGGTCGACGATGAGACCATTGTTGTCCGTGACATTCTGTATGTTGCAGGAAATGATCTCGATGCCGAGCTTCTTCATATCCTGCGCCGCCTTGTTGACCACCTGATCAGAGAAGCTGTCACGATCCGTATTGATGGCTTCCAGCGTCAACGTGCCGATGATCTCGCGCATGTTGCCCTCAAGGGAATCCTGCAGATCCTTCGCGATCTGTTCCCCCGTGAAGTTCAGGAAGTTCCGTGCTGCAAGCTGCACGCTCTCCTCGTCGCGTCCGACCATGACCTTGGCAACAGCATCGACATTCACATTAATGTAATCGTTCGTCGGCACGGGCGTCTCCGTCTTGATGTCCACAGAAATCTGCCCGAGGAAAAGCTTGTCCATGCGCTCAAAGAAAGGGATGCGCGCTCCGCCCCGCCCGATGAGGATACGCGGGCGCTTCTTGATGCCGGAAATAATGAGTGCCGTCGACGGCGAAGCCTTCACATAGCCGCCCACTAAAATCGCCAAGAGCACGACGACCAACACAACGACGCCAACAATTCCTCCGATAAATAAGATTCCCATACACTTCGCGACGCATCGCACAGGCAAAGCGCCGCTTTCACCTCCTTGAAAGCAGCACAAAAGGATACGGCGGGAAAGGACATCGTCCTCTCCCGCCCTTCTATTTTATTGTACCATGAACCTTCAAGAACTCAAGCCCCAAAGGTACAGAGCAGATCGAACAAATGCACCGCATCAGCTCCGACATCATGCAACAGCCCGCCGCGCCCGCTTCGATACAAGCGTCGAGATTGTCCATGCCGATGCCGCCGAGCGCGAATACGGGGAGCGGCGACGCCTTGCAGGCGGCGGCGAGGGCGGCCGTGCCGAGAGGGGCAGCACCCGGCTTGCACGCCGTGGCGAAGACGGGGCTGAGCGTCGCGTAGTCTGCGCCCAGGACGGCGGCCTCGGCGATTTCGGCGGCGGAATGCGCCGATGCGCCGACAAACTGCACAGCGTCCACTTGCAGCGCTGACCGCCGCCCGCTCGCCGCTCGCCATTCGCGCAGGGCGTCGAGCGGCAGATGGAGGCCGTCCGCGCCGAGTTCTGACATCCTGCCGAGCGCAATCCGACCGTGCGCGAGACACTTCTTGCCGCCCTTATGCGCGATGCGTGCGACCTTTGCGAAAAGCATCCGATACTCCTCAGACCGCAAATCTTTTTCGCGCACGATGATCCAGTCCACCATCTCCATCGCGGCGACGCGCTCGATCTGTGCGAGAAAATCGCCCTCGACCAGATGGCGATTCGTGATGCACGCAATGATTCTTCCCCTATACATAGACGTAATCGTTCAGCACGGGCTGCAGTCCGCCGTGCGAAAGACCTGCGTACATCTCAGCGAGCGAGCGCGCGTCGGCGATTTCAAACTGCTCGTCGCCCGCCGCCTGCGCTTCCTTTCCCTCGTACTTCTCCTCGTGGTCGCCAATGCCCGTCGAGACGCCCGCCGACACCTTCGTCGCCGCGATCTTCACGATGCCGTCGCGAAAGCTCGCCGACTCGCGCGAGGAAACCGTGATGCCGACGTAGGGCAGAAAGATGCGGTAGGCGCATAGCACCTGGCAAAGCTCCCTTTCATGCACGTCGCGCGGGTTGATTCCCGCATTGTTGACGATGGGACGAAGCCGCGGACAGGAGAGCGAGTATTCGACGTGCGGATATTTGCGCTGCAGGAAGTAGACGTGCAGCGCCGTCGCCAGGGCGTCGCGCCGAAAGTCGGCGAGCCCCAGAAGAGCCGAGAAGCCGACGCCCCTCATGCCGCCCAAGATGGCGCGTTCCTGCGCCTCGAAGCGGTAGGGAAAGACGCGCTTCCTGCCCGCGAGGTGAAGCTCCTCGTAGCGCACGGCGTCATACGTCTCCTGAAACACCGTCACATAGTCCGCGCCGCATTCGTGCAGATAGCGATAGTCCGCCGTATTCACGGGATAGATTTCGAGTCCGACATTGCGAAAATGCCGTCTCGCCAGGCGGCACGCCTCGCCGATGTAGGCGATGTCGCTCTTGGCGGGGCTTTCGCCCGTCAACAGCAAGATCTCCTCGATGCCCGACGCCGCGATGACCTCCATCTCGCGTGCGATCTCCGCTTCCGTGAGCCTGCGGCGCACGATGTCATTGTAGCGGTTGAAGCCGCAGTAAATGCAGTAATTATCGCAGTAATTCGCGATGTAAAGCGGCGTGAAGACGTAGACCGTGTTGCCGAAGTGACGCCCCGTCTCCCGCTGGGCACGCCTCGCCATGCGCTCCAAAAACGGCGCGGCGGCAGGAGAAAGGAGCACCGCGAAGTCTTCGATGCTGCACCTCTCGTGCGCGAGAGCACGCTCGACGTCGGCGGCGCTGTAGGCGGCAGGATCGTACTCCGCTGCCGCAGAAAGCACCTTTTCGCGCACATCGGAATCAATCCGCTCCATATCGCTCGCATACGCCATGACATCCGTGCGGCTCGCCGGATCGTTTTCGAGGCGATGCTTCCTTTCAAGCGCCGCGCCGCTCAAGCGCGCCGAATCTATGAAGTAGCTTGCATCTTCTCTCATCTCGTTGCCTCTCCCTCGTGCAGAAAGCCCGTCAGCGGATCGGAAGCGGCAGCGCCGCGCTCCAAGACGCGGCCAAGCCCCGCAAGATACGCCGCGCGTCCCGCCTCGATCGCCGACTTGAACGCTCCCGCCATCCGCGCCACGTCTCCCGCCGTCGCGATCGCCGTGTTCGCCATGACGGCGGCGGCGCCGAGCTCCATCGCCTCGCACGCTTCCGACGGCCTGCCGATGCCCGCATCGACGATGATCGGCACGTCGATCTCCTCGACGAGAATCTTGATGAAAGCCTTCGCCTGCAGTCCCTGATTCGAGCCGATGGGAGCGGCGAGCGGCATGACCGCCGCTGCTCCCGCCGCCTCAAGGGCGCGTGCCGCATAGAGGTCGGGAAACATGTACGGCAGGACGGTGAAGCCCTCGGCGGCGAGCAATTTCGTCGCGCGAATCGTCTCCTCGTTGTCCGGCAGCAGATACTTCGCGTCGCGCATGATCTCCACCTTGACGAAATCGCCGCAGCCAAGCTCCCGCGCCATGCGGGCGATGCGCACCGCCTCCTCCGCCGTGCGCGCGCCCGACGTGTTCGGTAGGAGCGTCACATGCTCAGGGATGTAGTCGAGGATGCTCTGCCCTTCGCGCGTATTCGTGCGCCGCACGGCGAGCGTCACCATCTCCGCGCCCGCGTTTTCCACGGCGGCGCGGATGAGTTCGAGCGAGTACTTGCCCGAGCCGAGGATGAAGCGCGAGCGGAACATTTTGCCGCCGAGCTTCAACATGTCTTCCTCTTGCTTCTTTTTCATACGATTGCCCCCTTCGCCCTCCCTTTGGGAGAAGCCTTTGCCATCGACAGCACGCTCCTCATCGTCTCAGCCGCCGCCGACGAAGCTCACGATCTCCACGACGTCGCCCGCCGCAAGCCGCACCGATTCATACGTCGCCCGCGGCACGATCTCGCCGTTTCTCTCGACGGCGATGCGTGCGGGCACATAGCCGGCTTCTCGCAGATAGTCCAAGAGCATCCTGCCGTCCGCCGCAGCGTCCTCGCCGTTGATCTTCACCATCTTCATCCCTCCCCAAAAAAGAAAAACCGCATACGCCAAAGCGGTGTATGCGGTCAAAATCACCCTCTATTCCCTACGTTGGCATGATCCAAATCAGGTTTCGGGTCGGAGCGAAAAGCCCCCTCTCAGCCCATTCGTGGACTCCCCTTTTGCAGTATTCATTATAGCGCAGTTGTGGAAAAATGCAAGGAAAATTCTCCAACGCCGATCTGCTTTTCTACACGCCGCTGTGCGCGTTCTGTGGTACGAACATCACGCGAAGCTGCATATCCAACCCCTTCATCGTCTGCATCGAAGGATCGGCCTCTCCTGTTTCAATGCGGCTAATATCCGCCTGCGAAATGCCCATTCTTGCAGACAATTCTTTTATTTATGCTATACTGATACCGTAAGACAGGTCGACAGTTTCAACGATTCCTGTAGCTTTATTCCATATTTCTGTCTCAAAAAGGAGGTTGAAACCATGCCTTCAACCATGATACGAGTCCGCATGAATTCAGCGTTAAAAGCCCAAACGGATGCCGCACTTGCCAGTATGGGACTCAACATGTCCGTCGCGGTCAACGCGATGGCGCGTCAGATCCTGCGCCAAGGAAGGCTTCCTTTTGAGCTTTATGCAACAAATCCCGAAACGATGGCCGCTCTGCAGGAAGCCGAAGGAATACGCAGAAATCCCGAGAATTTCAAATCCTATGCTTCAGCATATGAAATGATGAAGGATATTCTTTGAAATAGATGCGCCGCGTTCCACGCAACATGACAGCAACTATTCTCAAGAATCGAAATATCCTCTAGCTATTCGCTAGGAAACATGATATAATTTAGCCAGTAGTAAGGTGTTTTCGTATGCGGCTCTGCCGTATACTCGCCCTTACAAGGAACCAATCAACCGGCTGACTTCTGT
>ERZ773035.895-NODE-895-length-22785-cov-12.545667_pt1 | contig 22785 bp, 17 predicted proteins | sample MGYA00511487_ERZ773035 | MGnify/ENA primary metagenome ERZ773035 (study PRJEB29015, sample SAMEA2737985) | human oral metagenome | biome: human oral; feature: human-associated habitat; material: dental | place: China | collected 2024 ...
CCATCACAGTAGAGCATGCCAACTTGGAACGTAAGCAGCTCGATTTCCGGCTGGCGTAAAACGACGTACAAAGGACTAATGAAGATATGCATGAAGGAATATGGCGGATGATTGTCTGATGAGTGAAGAGGAATACTTCAATAAGATAGAGATTGCTCGGAAAAGTATCATGGAAGGACGATTTATAGAAGTCCGAAACAAAGAAGAACTTCATCGATACTTAGAAAGTCTGTGAGATATAGGTTACGTTAGAATCCCATCGACCTTTTTTGTCTGTGATAGAGGTTAGTACCCAATGAAACGAGTATTTTTTGCCAGACATTAGGAACCTTGATATCCGGCATAACAAAAAACCAAGCCCCGATTCCTTTCATGCGAAGGGACCGGGGCTTTTCTATGATCAAAAAACGGCTAATGCTTATTTGCCGAAGATGTGCATGAAGGAGAGATTGCCTACTGTGCTTAGTGAGAGGCCTGCCTTGCCCGTAGCCGGGTTATATGTAAAGAGGCCCGCTTGTTTTTCGCCGAAGGCACCGAGGAGAACCAAATTGCCTTGGGTCTCAATCGCTGTACTATGGCCATCCGTCATCGGAACTCCCTCAATTCTTTTGATCGTTTTGGCCTTGAGATCCATGATTACGGCCATTGCGCTCTTAGACGTGTATGGATTCGTTCCGTTCAGCTCCAGAATGGCCACGAAAGCCACCACTTTACCGTTGCCCAAGTATTTACAGTTCAGAATCGCGGATGATTTGTATTTGGAGCCTTCAATCGCGACGCCAGAAATCTCCCACGTACGCGACGCGTCAAATTCATCCTTGCCAGCAGGGATGCAGACAAACCCATTCTCCCGATATTTCGGGTTATAACCGAAGTAGCCAGCGCACGCGATATAAATATCGCCCTGTTCATCGGTAAAGATCATGTCCTTATACAACGGTCTGGTCGGAAAGGCGATCTTTTTGCTGTTCTCGGTGATCACTTTCAGCACTTTGTCGGTCTTCGGGTCGATCACAGCCACTTCCACCTGCCTACGCTCTTCATACGGCATGTAATTACTGCCGATTTGGTTCAGAGTAAGGAAGTACCGATCGCCACGAAGAATGCCCAGACTGGGCTCGGGGCTTGCATCTTTGTACGCATACTGCTTCAGGTCGATCTCGCCTGTTTTCTGTAGCGTGGTCGGATTCATCACCCAAACGTTACCCAAGGAATAGTTCGGCATATACATTTTGTCGGCAGAGACCTTCTGGACATTGTACGGCGTAGCTCCAGCGGGCACATCGATGGTCTTGAGGTCTCCCATCGTCTGTGTTTTCGGGTCATACGTGTAGCGGCGAACCTTAAACTCTGCATCTTTTCCCATACCGGTGGGCAGGACAAAGATGTAGTTGTCAATCACGGAGATCATGCCGGCAAAAGCAATCTGAATGCCCTTCGAATTGTCGATGGAGCCACTGAGATTGTTTGTCAGCTGCAAATACGACGAGCCGCTCATACCGTCGGGATTCTTCACGGTCGTCTCTAAGAGGTACTGGCCTTTGCCGCCAGGCACCACGGTATTCGTCGTGTCCGGTTTGGGTTGGGGCTTGGGTTCCGGGGGAGTGTCTTTTCCACATCCGGTGGTCATCACAAGGGCAACGAGGCATGCTGCCCACATCATTTTCTTGTTCATCATCTCAATACGTTTTGTCGGTTAAAAAATAGGGGTTATGGGCTTTCGCCCGAAAAAAGTTCGATTAAAAAATGGGGTTCTCAGCTTGGGCATGAAGAAAGACGATTCGAAAAAAGAGGTCCTGCCTTTTAGCTCAAACAAAAAACCATCGCGAGAAGGGACGGTGAAGCGTTGCAAGACGCTGCATCGGGCGGAAAAAAGGTTCACGAACGTATGCAGCTGTCTGTCTTTTGCTCTAAATAGGTTCTGGACAAATGTCGGGGCCAAATTTTTAGCGGCTGATCTTCTTATGCATGTATCCGGCCAATTTCTTCGGGGGCTGCAGCCTCCTTTTCTTTCCTTGATGAAAGAAAAGGAGCAAAAGAAAATCAAGGCGTCAGGGACGCCGGCCAAATTTTTAGCGACTGATTTGCTGATGCAGGTACCCGGCAAACTTCGCAGGGGGCCGCAGCCCCCGAAATGTTTCACTTGAACACATATCTCACCTTGACGCCGAAGCTGCGACCTGGCAGGGGGCGATTAAATTCGCTGAGGACGCGCGCGTCGGTCAGATTCTTGATCTTGGCCGAGAGAAAAAGGCTGTTGTTGAAAAAGCTATGCTCCAAACCAAGGTCGACGGTTGTGCTGCGGGGTATCCGCCGTTGATCTGCCGCCATTTCGAAGTCGTAGAGATATTCCTCCACAAAAGATAGATCGCTAAAAAGACGCGTGTTCTGTCCGCGGCCGCCAAAAAGATTCTCTTGATGGAATTCCAATCCTGCATTGCCCATTAAATAGGGAATGTTGGGCATGCGCAGACCCTTCGTAGGATTAGGTAGCGAACTTCCTTCATCATGCTCACGTACATCACGAAGATCTTGGAACGTAGCGTTCGCATACCCATAGAGCCAAGGCGTTATGTCGGCTTTCACCTCTGCCTCGACACCCATCGTACGCATCTCGCCAAAATTTTGATACTGTGCGCCGAGGATTCCCTTCGTATAGCGGATCATATGTTGCAGATACATATAGAAGGCATTGACTTCGATCTGAAGATTACTTGCTGCCCGACCCGTCAGGTCGTACAAGAAGCCCACATTGAGGCTCGTGTTTCGCTCCGGCATTAGATTTTCGGCCGGAGAGACCGTGTAGCCATCGCCCAAGAGTTCCGTTTCCGAGGGGATACGCACGTCATACCCCGCGGACAATTTCGCCATCAAATCCGGCAGGATGCGGAACCGCAGGGCATCATTAACGCCCACAGCGCTCTTGTTGACGTCCACATCATGTACCTCACCGATGCCAAAAATGTCCGCCTGACGTGTCTTCATCGTGTATAGGTAGTAACGCACGGTCAGGGAGTTCAGCAGGCGGTCTTTCGGCGTGCGAAAATCGTACGTTAAGCCTGCCGACCAACTCCTCATGCGCGAATTGAAGACCGCTTCTCTTCCTATGCTCAATTCTCGCAGCGAATCTTTGGGGAAACCGTTTGCCAGGGTAAAAAGTGAGTTGAAATTGAGCGAGTGCTGTTTATGCAGCAAGTATTCTAAGTTCAATTTGTGGCTGATGGTAAACTTCTTATCCGAAGAATGCGACGCATAACGATTGCCCAATTCTCCGCCATAAATAGATGGCGAGGGATAGGCCCGTCCGTCCCAGTCGTACCATTGCTTGGCCGTATCCACGAGCCCGTAAGACGTAATGGCCGCTGCCAGGTGCATATCGAAGTCCAAGCCAGGCGTCAGGAAGTTTTTTTTCTCCAATTTATTGGCCAGGGCAAAGAGCATGGAGTGCGTTTCCGCCTTACGGATATCCTTTTCAATGCCCTGTATCTCATGATTCGTCAAAGCGAAAGCCGGTTCAATCTCCACCTTGTCAAACCACCATTTGTAGGCCTTCAGGGAGCCGCCTAGGATCAATTTTCGGAATCCATCGTGGTCGCGGCGGATCTTCAGGCCGTCCACATAGGGCGAAAGCATGGTGTAGTTATTGTCCGAGTACGTATATCCGCCGCCGATGCCGAACACGAGGCCCTGATTGCGCAAATTTCGCTTCAAAACGGTTTGCACTTTGTGCGTATTGAACGATTCCAGCGTGTAACTAAAGTCCGCGTAACGTGCCGGATACTCTTTCAGCACCAAATTGACGGCCCCGCCCATTGCCGAGCCTCCAAATTTGGCCGGAACGACACCCTTGTAAATCTCAATGCGATCAATCATGTCGATAGGGATATCGTTGATGTCGATAAAGTCCGAATTATCGTTCATGGGCGTCTCGTCGATAAAGAACCCGATCCTTTTTCCCTCCAAGCCGCGCACAGACAGTCTTGTAGCGCCTCCCACACCGCCAGACGAGCGCAATGTAACTCCGACCGTCTTCGACAAGATGTCTGCAATGCCTGCCACCGTTCCGCTCAACTGATTCATCGATATGACCGAGATAGGCATCGCTTGTTCGCGCAATTGTCGGGCCTCACTTTTGGCTGTTACCACTACTTCGCTGAGCGATTTCGACTCCGATTGCAGTTGTACCTTTATGCGGCGCACCTCCCCTTCGCGTAGCGTGACCCGTTCCGAATGGCTTTCGTAGCCCATGTAATCAAATCGGACCGTGTAGGTGCCCGGGGATAAATTTTGGATCGAAAAGTTGCCCTTGGCGTCTGTCACCTCTCCCGTTTTCAGTTGTTCGATAAAGGCGCTGGCTCCGATGAGCGGTTCGTTGTTCGCAGCGTCGGTCACGACGCCCGTAATGCGTGCCGTTTGCGCCGTGGACGTACTCCAGGCAATCGTCAGCAGGCACGCGAAAAGCATCCATAGGGTGTTTCTCTTCTTCATGTTCTTATGATACAATATAAAATACATTCTGCACTTAAACAAATACGGCGGCAAAAGTAGAACGTAGAGAATGCTGTTCACAATCCCCAATAATGGGGATAATAAGGAGCCTATGCAGATCTGCATAATGAAAAACGAACAACTAAAAATGAACAATGAAAAACGTTCATTCGAAAACACTCAACGAAAAACGTTCATGCGAAAACGCATAGCGAAAAATGAACAACGAAAAACGAACATACGACCCCTCTCAACAAAAAACATCCAACAAAAAACACTCATGCGATTTCGCATGATGAAAAACACCCAACGAAAAACAATTATACAGAAACCTCCAACAAAAAACCTCCAACAAAAAACATTCATGCCGATCCGCATGGAGTTCGTTTTCGGCCCAACGAACCCCATGAAAAATGCCGGGCACATACATAGGCGAACCTATGCTGCACCCGGCATAACTACCGATGATTTATCATTAATAACGACGGTCTATTCTTCTGGCAGGGTAATATCTGGCCCGCTGCCTTGACTGCCTCCGGGTTGCTTGGGCTTCTCTCCTTCGCCTCCGGGAGTCTTGGGGTCTGGTTTCTTCGAATCTTTATCCTCAGGGAGATGGATGTCGGGTTTGCCGTCATCCTTTCCCGGCTTTTTGGGATTCGGTTCTTTCGGCTGCTTCGGATCTTTCGGCTTTTCGGGATCCTCGCCGTCTTTCTTCTTCTTCGATCCGATCACTTGCGTCTTGTTGCGATGGACCACCTTATTCATATGAATGATAAAGGGGGCCGTGTCGAGTGCGTCGTCAACCACCGCCAAGGCATTGACTACCCTGACGAGCCACTGGTAAGCCAAATCCGACTCATGACGGGCCGTGCGAAGTGAGCCGAGCGTTTGTGGCATGTTGTCGGAACGCTCGGTGAGCCACTTCTCGATTTTTTCGTTGGCCGCTTTCAACGAGTCGACATACGGCTTAACGCCCAGCGACGAAACGTCGGTCGCGTACGTTTTCTCGCAGTCTCCCACGAAGCTAATGATTGCCCCGGTCTCTCGCTCCAGCTGCATACGGGCGTCGAGACGATAGGCGGTCATCACCTTGAGGATCGTTGCGGCCGATCGAGCCTTGTCGGCTTCCGGATGGTCTGCAAAACCTTTCAATGTTTTGCGTAGGGCGTTCAGCATACGTCCCCTTTCCTGATCTGCTTTGTGGATGTCGGCCGTAATGAGGCTTTTTTGCGACTTAGCGTAACAGTCGTCCTCTTTCTTGGTCGCCGCAGCGAGCAGATCGGCAGCCTTTTTGATCTTCGGGTGTGCCAAAAGGGCCGTTTCGGTGGCCATGCGGTCGCTCACGTTCTTCATAAACAAGAAGTGCGCACCGTTGGTCATCAGCGTACAGTTAATTGTGTCGATTTCGACAGGCGGTACAATCCCCGCCGACGGATTTTGAGGAGCAGAAGGTGTCTCTGGCATTGTAAACTCTGTTTATTTGTGATGTGATACATGTCCGTCATCTTTCAAGACAAAAGATTGTGACGCGGCAAAGATGGGAAGATTTTTCATACCTCCAACATGCACGCAAAATACTAAACAACACACATGTTGTTTAGTTGCTTCATCAGAGCAATTAAGCAACATTTTTACGGCTTAATTGCTTCATCAGAGCAACTAAGAGACATTTTTACGGCTTAATTGCTTCATCAGAGCAACTAAGAGACATTTTTGCGGCTTAATTGCTTCATCAGAGCAACTAAATAACATTCCTGCCATTTAATATTTTCCGCCCAAGCAATCCCCCGCAACTCCGCACACGTCCCTCTCGATCCCAAACGAGGACGTTGCAAAAACGCAGGAGGGGCTTGTGGGGCTTAAATTGATGTATGTGGTTCGGCATATGTCTCGTCTGTCTGCGAAAAGGGTTGCTGTCGTTTGGCATGTGTCTCGTCTGTCTGCGAAATTCTATGGGGACTTTGTTCTCTGATCCCTTATCTTCTTTTCTTTCCTTGATGAAAGAAAAGAAGGCAAAAGAAAATCAAGGCGATGATCGCCTTCTATTTTTCCGGATACTGGATCGGTGGAATGAATCGGTGCTTCCGTTTGGCATGTGTCTCGTCTGTCGGCGAAAAGGGTTGCTGTCGTTTGGCGTGTGTCTCGTCTGTCTACGAAAAGGGTTGCTGTCGTTTGGCGGGATACGTTTTTTCGGACGATGAGGATGTATGTCTTTCTGCTTCTCCCTCTTTTTCGGGAGATAAAAAAAGAGGTGGACCCGTCGCGGGTGCACCTCTTATCATAATGCAATGAAACCAAATAAAGGCCTTGTCAAGACCCAATCAAAACATATCCCATCTTACTGGGCGAATAAAAGACATATCGAAAGACTTTCTTATTCAAGATACTTTGTGATAGATCGCGGCAGGTAGAAGGTGTTGTTCTTGTCTACGTAGACAATCACGGTCGAAAGACGGATCTCGTCGTTTGCCTTCTTCCCTTTTCGGATGATGTTGGTGAAGGGCACGATCGTCAGCTGTTGTTTTTTGCCCTTAACAACGAGCGTGGGATTGTCCTTCTCCGTTTTCGCCGGCAAGATAGTGTATTTGTAGCCTTTCAACAATTCGGTATGGGGCACAAAATACTCCTGGGTGAGTTCGTCGGGCTTCCCTAAGAGGCCTACGGCGGAGGCCATGTAGCGATGGAGGTCGATATTCGTGTTTACACCTATGGGGAGGGTTCCCTGGGGGTGATATGCGGCCAAAATAACGTCCTCGCCGGTGTGCCCGCCCGTGGTAAAGCCAAAACAGGTCTTGGAGGTAAGTAGCTTAGCTACAAATCCGTAGAGAGAATTGCTGTAGAGGGCCGACAGGGACTCTTTTTCCGTGCGATCGGCCTCCGGGATGGGGCTGTTCTTATAATCTTTGCAGTTGTAAAGGGCCTGCAGCTCCTCGTCGGTCAACTCAAATCCGGCATTTTCTTTGAAGATCTTTTGCACCTCTGTCGATGGCGCGGCGTTGAGCTTGTTGACAAAGCCCTGGGCCGTATTTTTTACGCCAGTGACAAAGCTGAAGAGCTGATCCTTGGTCAATTTGTCGTAACCTTTACAGTCGCGGCGCCCCAGACTGAAACCACTGTTGCCATGATCGGGCACGACAACCACGAGCGTCTGTCCGTCCTTCTTGGCAAAGTCAAGCGCCACGGCACAAGCCTTGTCAAAGGCCACATATTCGGTAAGCATACCCACGGGATCGTTGCCATGCGCCGCCCAGTCTACTTTACTTCCTTCAACCATCAAGAAAAAGCCATTTTCGTTTTTGGACAGTTTCTCGAGGGCCTTTCGTGTCATCTCTTCGAGGGCAGGCTGTTGGGCAGGATCGCGATCCAGATCGTAATCCATCTCTTTCTTACCGAAGAGGGCCCACATTTTGCCATTGTTGTCAGCGCGCATACCGGCCAGATCGTCGCGATAGACGCTGTAACCCCGCGACCGAAGGTAAGCCTCGCCTTCTTTGTCCAAAAGAGAGACGCCACCACCGATCACAACGTCTACATCGTTGTGGACGATCTGCGGCGCAATCCAATCATAGCGTTTTCGGCTGTAACTATGTGCGGAGCAGTCTGCAGGAGTGGCATGTGTGAACTCGCAAGTGACAACCAAACCGGTAGCCTTGTTTTGTACCAGTCGCATGGCCTCCAGCAGAGTGATCATAGGCTGATAAGCGCGCGAGGGATCTACGGGGAAAATGTCATTGCCCGGATCAGCCGGCGGGTAGGTAGCGATATAACCTGTACGGCTCGGATGTCCGGTCACATAACAGGAGGTCGTAGGTGCAGAATCGCCGATTGGGGCGTTGGAAGAGAAGGTCCGAACCGTACCACAGAGATACGGGTCGATGGCCAGGTGCTGCCGATTGGGATCTTTGTACCATTGGTACCAGCGAGCCGTGGACACGGTCGCAATAGACGTTCCATCGGGGATCAAGAGGATCAGGTTTTTGACCGGCTTCACATCGGCCGGATCAATCGCGCTCGCACGTCCGCACAGGGCCATCGCAACGAGCAACAAGAGCGTAGATGTTGTCTTTCTCATCTGATTAAACGGATTATAGGATGAATATAAATAGGATAAGTGTATTTTTTGAGCGTGCTAATTACTTGAAAAGTTACGGGAGAGCATTTTTTTGAGCGATATATTTCTTGAGAAGCGTCAGGGGTGTCTTTTTGGAGAAGGCACTTCCCCTGCAAAACGTCGGGGATGTATTTTTTGAGAAGGAACATATCCTGAGAAGCGTCAGGGGTGCGTTTTTGGAGAAGGCACTTGCCCTGAGAAGCGTCAGGGCTGCATTTTTTGAGAAGGAACATCCCCTGAGAAGCGCCAGGGGTGCGTTTTTGGAGAAGATACATATCCTGAGAAGCGTCAGGGAGGTGTTTTTTGAGAAGGAACATATCTTGAGAAGTGGCAGGGAGGCGTTTTTTCAGAAGGAACATATCTCGAGGAGCGGCAGGGGTGTCTTTTTTCAGAAGGGTGTGTTCCAGAAAAAAAGCAGGGGCGAAAAATGCTTCGCCCCTACCCTACTGATGAATGTCTCGGGTCCATTTTTGTATCACGATGGACACGTGCACCCGGACACGTTTCCTTTTTAGATGCTCATTTTCAGCGTTCCGCCTTACGTCAGCGAGATAATCTCCTCTTCGAAATGGGTGAGCTTTTCCGCGCCCGTCTCTGTGATGAGATAACTATTCTCGACACCTACCGCGCCCACCTCTGGGATCACAAATTTAGGCTCGAAGGCGATCACCATGCCCGGTTGCAGCGCATCTTTTGAGCGGGGAGTAAGCACGGGTGGCTCATTGATTTCCAAACCAATGCCGTGGCCCACAAACTTGGCCTGTTGACGCGTTCCCATGAAGCAGTCAGCCAGATTGGCCTTCTCTGCCATGCCAACAGCCATGCTGTAGAGTTCGCTGCATGCCAATCCGGGTCGCATAACGACCTCGGCAGCCGCCATGATGTCTCTTGCCGTGCCATGCGCACGGTAGGCCTTTTCGCTGAGCCTTCCTACGGAGAAAACGCGCGTCATGTCAGAGATGTAGGCCGTATAATTGCCCGCCATATCGACCATGATGGCCGTCCCGTCCGTCAATTTCGTGCCATTAGCACCGATGGGACATATCGGCGTTTGTCCTGCGCCGCCAAGAGCAAAGTCGAAAGGTGACGCGGCCTCTGCATTCTCGCCAGCCAGAAGGCTGCCCATGAAGATGTTCATATTTGGCCCGTAAGTACGGAAGATGCCAATCGACCCGTGAAGCCTCATCCGCCTTTCGATCTCGGCTTGAAGTTCCAGATCAGTCATTTCGGGGTGGAAACAGTCCGGGATTTCTGCATAGACCTCGGCATGACGCTGGGAAGAGAGCCGCAATTGCTCCACCTCCCAGGGTGTCTTAATCATACGCACGCGCCGCATGGCAGCGGAGACGTTTCCAGCCTTTTCGGGTTGGAACAAGTTGTAAAGGCGCATGTAATCGCTATACGAGAGTGTATCGGCTTCGAACAGGAGGTGTTTGGGCCGTGATTGTCCCGGTGCATTGCTGAACCAGCCGAGCATGTCGTCCGGACGATGCACGCGAACCGCCTCGACCGGCAAATCGCAGTCAGCAGGACGCCTTACAAACGCAACCGGCGCGCCTTCCGTCGGCAAATAGAGCCAACCATTGAAGACGCGCCCGGTAAGGTAAAAGAGATGGACGTCCGAAGCGAAAAGGGCCCCGTCCGCCGCAGCGTCGGCCAGTGCACTTTGTACACGGCGGCGCCTCAGGAGAAGATCATCGAGAAAAGCATTCATTTCTTTCTACTTAGTTTGATATGTTCACTTGTTAGGGGCTGCAGAGGTACATTTTTCGGCTTTTATTCGGTCGTTTCGCTGCCCGCGTGGCTCGTTTGGGTCCGAAACATGGCCGTGCCATGTCTCGCGACCCCATCCTGCGGAAGAGCAGAGATCCTTCCGAATGGCGCCCATCAAGAAAAGCCTCGAAAGATTTCGATGTCCTTCTGCGGCTTCCCCTTTAATCTATCCTAAACAGCCATTCATTGGATGGCAAAGGTAGGACAATTTGTAAGGGACGAATTTGCATTCTGCACCTTACAAAAATGCAGATTGTAAAAAGACAAGAATCGTGCGTAACTCATTTTCTTCTATCTATTTGCCTCCTTTGATGTTTAAGAAAGGGTTTTATCTTTGCCGCCGTCCCCGTGCTAAATTCCATGAGGGAAATCATGGCCGAGGGATGATTGAAGTCATTCTTTTTTATCCACTTAAAAAATCGATAAAGTATGGAAGAAGTAAATGTTACGCCCGATCCGAACGATGTGCAGAGCAACAAAGTGATGGCCATCCTGGCCTATTTCGGAATTTTGTTCCTGATCCCTCTCTTGGCTGCAAAAGAGTCGGCTTATGCACGCTATCACACCAACCAAGGGCTTATTTTGTTCCTGTTTGTATTCGTGTGCGGTATCTTGGGAGTCATTCCGAAGATTGGCTGGCTCATCACCACCGTCGGATACCTTGCTGGATTCGTATTTTTCATCATCGGTGTCATCAACGCAGCTGGTGGGAAGATGAAGCCCCTGCCGCTGATTGGCAACTTCACGCTGATCAAGTAAGCAGCCATCCTGCGAAATTCGTCTGACGGATTTCTCCACACCAATCGCCAAAACGGGCGCCTCTTTCACGTATGAAGGGGGCGCCCGATGTTTTTACAAAGGCCCACGAGGCCTTTTTTCAGATTAAAAACGGCTGTGCACCTATTCTTCGTCCAAATATCGACGCGTGAGGGGGCCAAACGCATCGATCCGACGGTCGCGCAGGAAAGGCCACCAGCGGCGCACATGTTCACTACGCTGCAAATCGACCGAAATCACACGGATAGCCTCCGCATCGGTCGGTAATTCGGTCAAGATTTCCCCCTGCGGACCTGAGGCAAAGCTGTTTCCCCAGAATTGTATGCCGGCAGTTTGCCCAGAGGGGTCTATTTCGTGCCCGACACGGTTAACCGTAACGACGGGTAGGCCGTTCGCCACAGCATGGCCCCGCTGCACCGTCCGCCAGGCGTCGAGTTGCCGACTTTGCTCCTCCGGCTGATCGGAACGTTCCCAGCCAATAGCCGTGGGATAGATAAGCAGGTCCGCACCACGAAGGGCCATCAGTCGAGCGGCCTCCGGGTACCACTGATCCCAGCAAACCAGTACGCCAAGACGACCCACGGAGGTAGGTATGGGCCGGAAGTCGAGGTCGCCGGGCGTGAAGTAGAACTTCTCGTAGTACGCCGGATCGTCCGGGATGTGCATTTTGCGGTACCGCCCTGCTATCGTTCCGTCTTTTTCGATCACGACGGCCGTATTGTGGTAAATCCCCGGTGCACGTCGCTCAAAGAGCGACAGCACGAGCACCACACCACACGCACGCGCTACCTCGCCAAAGTGCGCGGTCGAGGGTCCGGGGATCGATTCAGCCATGTCGAAGACGGCGGTGTCCTCCGTCTGACAGAAATAGAGGCCGTTGTGCAGCTCCTGAAGCACTATGAGCGAAGCACCTTCGGCGGCACACGTCCGGATAGCGTCCGTAAGGCGGGCGATGTTGTCGGTCGTGTCGGCCGTGTTATGCTGTTGAATGAGTCCAATTTTCATCGTTCAAATAGGGATTAAAGGGGGGAATATTCGTCCGACTCCGTGTCATCGTCGTCGGCATAGACGTTGAGCACGCCTGCGGGATACTGCATGGTGGCGCAATGGATGGCACCGCCTTGCTGGATGAGTGGCAGGCAGTCCACACTGATGATTTCGCGGTCGGGGAAAGCTGTTTGGAGAACCTCACGCGCCTGTTCGTCCAGCTCGTCGTTACCGTAGGCAGGCACCAGCACGGCACCGTTTAGGATGAGGAAGTTCGCATACGTGGCTGGCAGCTGATAGCCGTCCTCGTCAAAGACCGGCTCAGCCATTGGCAGCGAAATGAGGCGGTAGGGCTTCCCCTCGGCCGTGCGTAGGGCGAGGAGTTCGCGCTCCATGGCCAGTAGCTCGTCGAAATGACTGTCGTCCGGGTCGGTGCACTGTACATAGGCGATCGTTTCTGGGTCGCAGAAGCGCGCCAGGGTGTCCACGTGGCCGTCCGTGTCGTCGCCTTCGAGGTATCCGTTCTCCAGAATAAGAATACGGTCGGCATCGAATATGCCCTTTATGATGCCCATGATCGTATCTTTTGACAGGCGCTCGTTGCGGTTCTTAGAAAAGAGGCAGCTGGCGGTGGTAAGCACTGTGCCACATCCATCGGACTCAATGCTGCCGCCCTCCAGCACGAAGGGAGGACTAAAGACTTTGATACCGGGGGCGAAGGCCTGACCGCTTTCCATCTCGGAGACGATCTGGTTGTCGTAGTTGGCTGGATACTTCATCCCCCAGCCGTTAAAGATGAAATTGAAGACCGCGGGTTTGCCTTTGAACATGACACCTATACCGCCATGATCGCGCGCCCAGGTGTCGTTGGTGCCCCTGACTTCACAGATATGAATGCGATCCTGATCGAGGTCTTCGATGTAGGGGCGGACGATGTCGGCACTCGGGGTGACGATCATCACGGGCTCGAAGCGGATGATTTCGCGGACAATGCGGGCGTAGCATTGTGAGATCTCGTCGAGCATAGGCTCCCAGTCGGTGCCGCTGTGCGGCCACGTGAGCTGTATGCCGCTCTGGGGCTCCCATTCGGCGGGGAGGACGACAAGCGGCAGATTCTCCTCGTCTGATTCAGGCGTTGAGTTGGCTTTCGGTTCTTTCTGATTGTTCATTGGATGAGGGGTTTTGCGACTCTGGTCGGATGCTGAACTCGCATCCGCAGTAGTTCTGGTTATAAAAATTGTATTCCTTGATCAGTGCGTTGCGGCGATCGCTGAGGCCACCCTTGCGCCAGTTCTGCGCCCAGAAGGTGAGCCCCGGATAGCGCGCTGCAGCCGCTTCACCGGCCGCGGTGATCTGCTCGAGGCTCTTCCAACGCGACGAGGCGAGGGTGGTGGTGAAGACGGGGAAGTCGTGTTCGTGTGCGTAGCGGGCCACGGTCTCGAGCCGCACCGCGAAGCACATCTGACAGCGGGCGCCGCGCTCCGGTTCGTGCTCCAAGCCACGGACGCGCTGGCGCCAAGCCGCGTGGTCATAGTCTGCATCGGTGAAGGGGACACCGAGGCGCAGGGCGTGGCGCTGGAGCTCGGCCTTGCGTTTGGTGTACTCCTCGAGGGGGAAGATGTTCGGGTTGCAAAAGATCAGCGTCGGGTGCAGCCCGTGGGCCAGCATCCACTCCAAGATGGCGCTGGAGCAGGGTGCGCAGCAGGCGTGGAGCAGCACGCGGTCGGCACCTTCGGGGACGATAAAGGGGGATTTCTTCTGTTTCATGTTCTGGGGTGGGGACGAGTTATTCCGAGCCACTTCTTAATGCGGGTGCGGCGTAAGCGATGGGTCGATGGAGGGGGTATGATAGCCTCGGCAGAATGTCTGCCGACGCCTTCATGGGGTATGATAGCCCCGGCAGAATGTCTGCCGACGCCCTCATGGGGTATGATAGCCCCGGCAGAATGTCTGCCGGCACGCTCATGGGGTGTGATAGCCCCGGCGACAGTGTCGCCGGCACGCTCATGGGGTGTGGTAGCCCCGGCGACAGTGTCGCCAGCATGCTCATGGGGTGTGGTAGCCCCGGCGACAGTGTCGCCAGCACGATCATGGGGTGTGATAGCCCCGGCGACAGTGTCGCCAGCACGCTCATGGGGTGTGGTAGCCCCGGCGACAGTGTCGCCAGCACACTCATGGGGTGTGGTAGCCCCGGCGACAGTGTCGCCAGCACGCTCATGGGGTGTGATAGCCCCGGCGACAGTGTCGCCAGCGTATGATTCATCGATACCCGATCCACTTTACGATCTCCTTCAGGTTGGGTTTCTTGCCATAAAGCAGGATGCCGACGCGGTAAATGCGGCCCGAGAGCCAGACCACGCCCAGGGCTGTGGCGTAGAGCAGGGCGATGGATAGCAGGGGCTGCCAGAGGGGAATGTCGAACGGCAGGCGCATCATCATCACCACGGGCGAGGTCAGCGGGATGAGGGAGCACCAGAAGGCCAGCGGGCCGTCGGGGTTGTCGAGGCTGTAAATGCCGGCGTAGAGGGCGAAGATGAGCACCATCATCACGGGCATCATGAACTGCTGAGCGTCCTCGGGGTGATCGATCACGGAGCCAATGGCGGCGAAGAGGGAGGCGTAGAGCAAGTATCCGCCCACGAAGTAGGCCGCGAAGGAGAGCAGGAGCAACGGCAGGTTGAAGGAGCTGAGCGCCGCCATCCATTCGGCCGTCTGGGCCACGTCGGCGGGCGCTGCGGCGGTGTCGGTCGGGGTGACTGCGGCGCCGGTGAGGGCTGTGATGGCCCCGACGCCGACCAGGGTCAGCACGCCCCAGAGTAGGAGCTGGGTGAGTCCGACGAGTCCGATGCCGATGATCTTACCCGCCATCAGGTCGAAGGGCCGCACGGAGGAGACCATCAGCTCGACGATGCGGTTCGTCTTCTCTTCCGACACGCCCTGCATGACCATCGATCCATAGAGGGTGATGAACATGTAGACGGCCAGGGTGAAGACGATGCCGATGATGTAGGCCAGTTGGGTGGAGGAGGTGCTCTCGGAGCCGTCGTCGTTCAGCTTGACGGTGCGGATCTGGTAATCCACGCGGCTGTCACGGACGATCTGCTCGAGGTTGGGGATGCCATAGGCGGCCATCTTGTCGTGCTCCATGCGCTGGCGGAGTGTTTCGTTGACTAAGCGCGAGAGGTCGGCGGGGATTTGCTGGCGGGAATAGAGCGTGGCGGCCGAGGAGTCGCGGAGCAGGTCGTCGGTGACTTCCAACGTGGCGAAGGGGTCGTCGGTCCGTGTGGTGACGAAGCGATAGCCGTCGGTGTCGGTGAAGAGCGGTGCGTAGTGGCCGGTGTGGTCGATGACGGCCACGGTGCGCACGTCGTCGGCACGGAACGAGGCCAGCCAGAGCGGCACGAAGATCATACCGATCATCAGCAGGGGCGTGAGTAGCGTGAGCAGCAGGAAGGATTTCTTGCGTACCCGGAAGAGGTACTCGCGGCGGATGATCAGGGGGAGGGTAGAGGGTAGAGGGTGGAGGGTAGACATATTGAATAGGGGGTTAGAGGGTGGAGGGGGGAGGGTAGAGAGTAGAGGGTAGAGAGTAGAGGGTAGAGGGTAGAGGGTAGAGGGTAGAGAGTAGAGAGTAGAGGGTAGAGGATAGAGGGTAGAGGGTAGAGGGTAGAGGGTGGAGGGTAGAGTCAATAGTATTTGGATAGCGTTTTGATCATGCTGCTGATCATGCGTCCTACTTCTGTTGAGAGTTCGATGTGTTGTCTCAGATGTGCCTCGGTGATATATCCGACTCGATAGCAGATTTCGACTTGAGTCTCTAATTCGACGCGTGATCCTTGGGCGTATTGCAGGAAGTGCACCATTTCTTTTGGGCCTCGTGCATTCCCTTCGGCAATATTGGAGGGAATAGATACCGCAGAGCGCCTCATCTGATCTCCGATTGCGAATTTCTCTTCTCGAGGAAGAAGCAGGGTAAGGCGATAGGCATACACCGCCAGTTGCATTGCCCTTTCCCAAACGATTAATTCTCGGAAACTCTTTCCAGCCATATCCTGTGTCTGTCGTCTTGTGATCTCAAACGTAGAAGGCGCATCTCTACCCTCTACCCTCTACTCTCTACCCTCTACCCTCTACTCTCTACCCTCTACAGTCTTGATAAATATCTCATTCATGGAGGGCAGTACCTCGCGGAAGGCGCGCAACTCACCTTGGGCGCTCAGGGAGGAGAGCAGTTCGGCGTTGCTTACGGTCGGCGACTTACGGATTCGGATCGCAGTACCGCCGCCTGAGGGCGCGGCGCTGATCAGAGTGTATCGTGTGGGGTCGGGTTGGAGGGTGATGGCGCCGACATATTCCACTTCGAAGAGGTGCTCCTTATATCGCTCCCGCACCTCGTGCACATTGCCCGAGAGCACCACCCGAGAGTGGTCGATGAGTGCGATCTCGTCGCAAACCTCCTCTACCGAGGCCATGTTGTGCGTAGAGAAAATCAGCGTCCGCCCCTCGGCCTTGAGGCGGAGCATTTCGCGCTTGAGCTGCTCGGCATTGACGGGGTCGAAGCCGCTAAAGGGTTCGTCGAAGATGAGCAGTGCGGGCCGATGCACGACGGTGATAATGAACTGCACCTTCTGCTGCATGCCCTTCGATAGTTCCTCCAGGCGACGGTTCCACCAAGCCATGATGTCGAACCGTTCGAACCACTCCGTCAGGCTCGCCCGAGCATCGGTGGCGCTCATTCCCTTGAGCCGTGCGAAATAAAGCGCCTGCTCGCCGACCTTCATTTTCTTGTACAGGCCGCGCTCCTCGGGCAGATAGCCAATCCGACGGACGTCGTCCGGTTGCGACGGGTGTCCGTCGAAGCGGATGGAGCCACTGTCTGGGGCCGTGATACGGTTGATGATACGTATGAGCGTCGTCTTTCCGGCGCCATTAGGCCCCAATAGCCCGAAGATTTTCCCCTCTGGGACGCGCAGGCTTACCCCATCGAGGGCACGATGGTTAGCGTATTGCTTGACGATGTTGTCTGCTTCTATAAAATACATGGTGTTCGTGTTGCATAATGAGGGCGGCAAAAGTACAGGCCGATCCGCCCCCTTCCAAGCCGTGCGCCTATCCCCGCGGTGGTAAAGCCGCTACCTTTGCCTACAACAAAAGAGGAAGTAATCATGGCTATAACAATCGAAAAATCATCAGCACACATCCGTATAGATGCGGGCGTATTGGAGCAGCTCCGAGCCGAGGCCAAACACGAAAACAGAAGCCTCAGCAACTACATAGAGTCGATCTTCTATCGTATCGGCTACAAACCGTCGTCCACGCAGCAGGTGATCACCCCGGAGCTGCAAGCCCGCATAGACAAGGCTCGGGAAGAGATCCGATCCGGGAATTGCACCGTGATACGTTCACAAGAAGCGTTGAACGACTATCTCGACAACCTATGATTTATACGTTGTATTTCTCTCGCAGTGCAGAGAAATCAATGAAGAAGTGGCGGAAGTCGAGCCCGGTCCTGTACAAGAGGTTGAGGGATATCCTGAATGAAATCGCCTTGCATCCAAGGGAAGGATCAGGTCGCCCAGAAGCATTAAGGGGAGGAAATGGCACCACATATTCCCGCCGTATCAGTGGGCAGCATCGGATTGTCTACGATGTCTATGATACCACTATAGAGGTCTACGTCTTGGATGTAGAGGGACACTATGATGACAAATAGCCCCGCTTGCATCTATTCTATTCACCTCCCGTCGGAAGGTATGAATGAACCGACGGGCGGACACATCGACCTACCCCTCCCCTACTGTCTCGTGCCACTAACGTAAAGGCGCTTCTGTCGGACATCCCAACAGGAGCGCCTTTAGCTCATGCGCTCCTATCGGAACGTATGAGGAGGGCGAGTGGCCGACGGTCGGCCCGCTTTACATCTTCAAAATGATCCGGTCGCCCAGCTCACGGCTGAGCGCCACTTTGATTTCGTTCAGTTGTTTTTGCTCCTTCATCAGTTCGATGGCCTCATCGAGGCGTCCCTCGGTCTGAAGCTCCTTGATGCGGCTGTTGATGGCGGATATGCGTTGCAATAAGTAGGCCCCCTTGAGTGCGAAGAGGTCATGCACGATGGCTTTTTCAAGCTCCTTGAGGCGCTTTCGGACAATCTCTTGTCGCTCATCGTCTGTCATTCGGTTGTTGTCGTCCGGTTCCTCTTCGATCGTTCGGTAGCGGTCGTCCATGAGGTACATGGTGACGCGCGAAATTTCTGCGTCGGGGTGCGAGAGGAAATGACTTTCGGCGCGGAATCCCGGTTCGGAGACGTGTGCAACGGCTTCATCCAAGATGGATTGGAAGATAGGTACGGAGAGCGAAAGCCCATCGCGCTGCAGTTCCGAGAGGATATACTCCGCGATGTGGATGACGACGTGCTCGCCCGACTCCTCGTCGGTGTAGTCATAGAGCGTCTCTTCGCCATGGAGCACGACGTAGCGCATCAGTGCCTCCTCTGCTGCGCGATAAGGCGAACGCACGGTGCGCGATGTCGGCTTTGTGGCCGGCTGAACTGGCTGAGGCGACGTGGGGGCGGGCGTCGGCGCGGGGTCAGCAGATGATTCAGTGGGTGATGGCTCCGGATGGGGCTTAGCTGGTGCCGACGTAGTAGCGGACGCGGGCGCGGCCTGTGGCGGTGGCGCAGCGGGGCGAACGAGAGGGGGTGCCGATCGACGCGTGGCGCGGATTTTATTCAGCTCGGCCAAGAGTATGGCTTCTTTGATCTCCATCATCCGACTGCATTCCTGGAGGTAAACGGAGCGCTTGATAGCGTCCGGGATCAAGGCCACGGATTGCAGAATGTCTGTGATCAATGTGGCCCGACGGATGGGGTCGCCCTCGGCTTCGCGGAGCAGGAGCTGTGTCTTGAAGCGGATGAAGTCCGTCTCGTGGTTGTTGAGGTAGACCGACAGATCGAAGGCGTTGTGCGAGCGGGCGAAGGAGTCCGGGTCTTCGCCGTCGGGCAGCAGTAATACCTTCACGTTCATGCCTGCCTCGAGCAGCAGGTCGATCCCTCGAATGGCCGCCTTGATGCCCGCTGCGTCGCCGTCGTAGAGCACGGTGATGTTATTCGTCATGCGGTGGATCAGGTGGATCTGCCCCTGGGTGAGGGCGGTGCCTGACGAGGCCACCACGTTCTCAATACCCGACTGATGCATGGATATGACGTCCGTGTATCCCTCCACCAGATAGCATTTATCGGCCTTGGCGATGGCTTGCTTGGCGAAATAGAGTCCGTAAAGCTCATTGCTCTTGTGGTAGATCTCACTCTCTGGCGAGTTGAGATACTTGCCCACCTTCTTGGTGGAGTCCAGGATGCGTCCACCGAAGCCGGCCACCTTTCCGCTGATGGTATGAATGGGGAAAATCACTCGCCCTCGGAAGCGATCGGCCACCATGCCGTTCTCGTAGAAGCTGGAGAGGCCGGTCTTTTCGAGGTATTCCCGCTTGAAACCCTTGGCCATGGCGGCGCGGTAGAGTGCATCGCGCGCCTCCAGACCGTAGCCCAGCTGGAATTTGCGGATGGTCTCTTCGCGAAATCCGCGCTGCGCGAAGTAGGAGAGGCCGATGGTGCGCCCCTCTTCGTGCTCCATGAGGCAGCTGGTGAAGTATTTCTGCGCCCAGGTGTTGAGGATAAACATGCTTTCGCGGTCGCTCTGGGCGCGCAGCTCGTCGTCCGTAAGCTCGCGTTCGCGGATTTCGATGTGATACTTCTTGGCCAGGTAGCGGAGGGCGTCGGGATAGCTCAGCTGCTCGTGCTTCATAATGAAGTAGACGGGCGATCCGCCCTCGCCACAGGCGAAGCACTTGCAGAGGTTCTTGGCGGGCGAGACGTAGAACGAGGGGTTCTTGTCGGCATGGAAGGGGCACAGCCCGACGTAGTTGACGCCGCGCTTCCTCAGCGTGACAAACTCGGAGACGACATCGACAATCTGTGCCGCCTCGAGGATGCGGTCTTTCGTTGCGGAGTCGATCATAGGGGGGGGAGGGCTTTGGTAGGGGCAGTTATTGCGGGTAACGGTTAGATGTATCGCCCGGTGATGCTCTCCGGATTACTGGCCACGTCATGGGGGCGGCCTGTAGCCACCATGCGTCCGCCGGCATATCCGCCGCCCGGGCCCATATCCATAACGTAGTCCGCTCGACGAATGACATCCAAGTCGTGTTCGATAACAATGACCGTTGCTCCTTGGTCAGTCAGGTGCTCAAAGACTTTCATGAGCGTTTGCACATCAAGCGGATGTAGGCCGATCGTAGGCTCGTCGAAGACAAACACTGCATCGCCCTGCCCTCGGCCCATCTCACTGGCCAACTTCAGGCGTTGCGCTTCGCCACCGGACAGTCCCGGTGTGGCTTCGCCCAGTGTGAGGTAGCCCAGACCGAGGTCGTGAAGCACTTGCAGCCGGCTGTTGATCACGGGCAAATCGTCGCAGTCGGTCAGGGCTTCATCTACGCTCATGGCCATCAGTTCGGGGAGGGAGCGACCGGCTCCTGCATGCTTCCTTGTGCGATGGACGGAGTAGGCCGCCCGGGCGTAGCGCGATCCGCGACAGTCGGGGCAAGGGATGTCGACGTCGGGCAGGAATTGCACATCGAGGCTGATGCTGCCTGTGCCGTCGCATGTGGGGCAACGCAGCCGGCCTGTATTGTAGGAGAAGTCCCCGGCCTTGTATCCACCGGTTTTAGCCTCTTCGCTGCGGGCGTAGACTTTGCGCAGATCGTCGTGCACATTGCAATAGGTGGCTACTGTGGAGCGGACATTTGCGCCGATGGGTGCGGCGTCGATCAGTTGCACTCGGCGTATCCCTTCTGCCTCAACGGCTGCTACCTGCGTGGGCAGCTCTTTCCCCTCGATGGACGCCTTGAGTCCGGGGATAAGGCACTCTAAGACCAGGGTCGTCTTGCCTGATCCGGATACACCTGTCACTACGGTGAGCCGGCCTTTGGGGATGCGCACATCTAAAGGTTGCACGGTGTGGATGGCGCGGGTGACAAGGCGAATGGTGCCGAGGTCGAAGAGGGGGGGGGCTGGCGTGGGGTGGTGCGTTGGTTTGGGGGTTAGGAAGGGCCCGATGCGTGACGATGGGTTGGCGCAGAGCATCACCGCCGTGCCCTCTGCGATGATTTGCCCCCCGCCTGCGCCCGCCGCAGGCCCCAGCTCGATGAGGTGGTCGGCATGACGCAGCACTTGGGTGTCATGGTCTACGAGCACTACTGAATTGCCATCCGCCACGAGGTCGTTCATTACACCGATCAGGCCCTCGAGGTTGGACGGGTGTAGGCCGATGGAAGGTTCGTCGAGTACGTAGAGCACCCCGGTGGTTCGATTGCGTACGGCGCGCGCCAGTTGCACGCGTTGCCGTTCCCCTGTGGAGAGGGTCGCGCCGGCTCGATCGAGGGTGAGGTAAGAGAGGCCCAGCTCCATCAGTCGGCGAGCCGTGTCATAAAAGGCCTCACAAATGCGTTCAGCCATTGGTTGCATTTCTTCGGGCAAGGATGCGGGTACGCCTGCGACCCACTCTACTAACTCTCCGAGTGTCATCCGGCAGGCGTCGGCCAGTGAGATGCCTCGCAGGAGGGGTGCCCGGGCGGCGTCGCTGAGCCTTGTGCCGCCGCAGGCTGCACAGACGTCTTGCCGCAGGAACTTCTCCACGCGCTTCATGCCCTTTTCGTCCGTCACTTTGGCCAAGGCGTTCTCCACCGTATAGACGGCGTTGTAGTAGGTAAAATCCATTTCGCCGGCGACGTTGGAGGTCTTGGACTTATACAGGATGTGCTTTTTCACGGCCGGCCCATGGTAGACGATCTCGCGTTCTTTGTCTGTCAGCTCTTTGAAGGGCACGTCGGTGCGCACGCCCATTGCGCGGCAGACGTCGGTCATAAGCGAGAACATGAGTGTCTGCCACGGTGCCACGGCGCCCTCGTCGATGGTGAGCGATTCGTCGGGCACGAGCGTAGATTCATCCACATGGCTTACGAGGCCCGTGCCGTCGCATGTGGGGCAGGCGCCCTGGCTGTTGAAGGCCAGTTCTTCGGCGCCGGGGGCATAGAAGTGGGCGCCGCATTCGGGGCAGATCAGCTCGCGTTCGGCGGCTACGTTGATCGAGGGCGGGAGGTAATGCCCGTTGGGGCAACGGTGGCTGGAGAGTCTCGAATACATTAGCCGCAAGCTGTTGAGCAGCTCTGTGGATGTGCCGAAGGTGGAGCGTATGCCGGGCACGGCGGGGCGTTGGTGGAGGGCCAGCGCGGCGGGGACGTATCGCACGTCGTCGACTTGTGCGCGTGCGGCCTGGGTCATCCGTCTGCGGGTGTAGGTGGAGAGTGATTCTAAGTAGCGACGCGATCCTTCGGCATAAAGTACGCCCAATGCGAGTGATGATTTGCCTGAACCTGATACGCCGGCGATGCCTACGATCTTGTTGAGTGGTATGTCCACGTCGATGTGCTTGAGGTTATGTGCGTGTGCACCTCGGATCTCGATTTGCTGGGGGGATGTCCTATGCTTATTCATATGATGGGGTGTTGTGTAAAAGTGAGGGGGACGGCGTTCGTCCGTGCGATGTGTTATTGTCTAATAGAAATGAATGGCGGGTAGAGGAAGGGGGGTTTACCCC